>SXGS01438061.1_pt1 | contig 16126 bp, 23 predicted proteins | sample 3174681 | NCBI WGS metagenome assembly SXGS01 (sample SAMN11356861, study PRJNA531348) | freshwater metagenome | isolation source: freshwater sample F1-80 | place: China: Fuxian Lake, Yuxi | collected 2017-12-25 | reverse complement strand
TGTATCCTGCAATATTTGATTTGGTGAGTGCTTCTCCTGCTGTCATCAAACAGCGCATAGACGGCATTACTTCAAGATGTAGAATTGCGGATTCTAGTTCAGATCGTAGAGTCTTACTCATTGAGAATTTTGTGTTTTCTTTTAAGTGTACTTCAAAGAAATCAAAATACCTACCAACTGTTTCCGTCCACGACTCTCTGCGATTCTCTTCGTGTAGCCAACGAGAGTATCTTGAAAGATGGATAAAAGATTGAAATTGAGTAGGCAGAAAAACACAATTTTGGGGCATAACGAATCTCCTATTTTAGGGAACAAGATCGGTAATGTTATGTAGGAAACACACCGATTTTTCGCAGTGCATTTAATATTTATTTTGAGAATTAAACTTTGATAAAAAATCTTCTTTATCTTGATGATAATTTCCAAGAAACTTTCCAAAACATTCTAATAATTTAATTGGAAATTGATGGTTTTTCCCCAATCTAATAATAGAGGGAATAATTATTTCTTCTGTGCAATGCAGTACAAGTTCGTTTTTGGATTCTTGGAAATTATATTTTTTTATTTTTTTCTGTAAACATTTTTCAATGTGTGAAAAAGATTCTACAGAAGAAACTGTACGACATATTTCTAAAATATCAAACACAACAGAGTCACAATGTTTTTTTTGAATATAATCGTATTCTTCCTTTAGACAAAGAAACTCAAATGGTTTTGTTTGTTCTCTTATTGTTTTAAGAAAAACATAATCTGTTCCGTTTTTTTTTAGGTTGACGAAAGAAAAACTATTTTTCCACAAATCACATATTAAGTTTTTTTCTGTGATTGTGTTACAGTAGAGAGAAGTTTTACTCTGTGTTTCGTAACGACTCATTTCTCCAATTCTTTCTTGATATAAAACTTCTTGCAAACACGAATCAACCAGTAAAACAGACGGATGGTATTTTTCTGCAAGCGCAGACAAAACGCCAGAAATAATTTTTGATTCTTTTCCCTCTGCAAAACAGCGCAAACATAAAACAGAACCAACAGAATTGGATAAAGTGTATTCTACAACACTACTTCCTTTTGAAGTTTGTATTGTAAACTCTCCTCCTTTTGATTTTTCTCTGTGTTTAATCATAATAAATGTGGAAGGTTATCTCTTCTTTTTTCTTGGTCGAATGCCGAAAGACAGTCGTTTACGAACAGATATTTTACGCCGCCTATTGGACTGACCTCTTTTGGCTTTAGACTTACGAGCACTCTTTCTTGATCTAAATTTTAATTTTCGTAAACTACTTGATGGTCTTCTAACACACTGTCTTGGTCCTCTTTTCATCATACCAGGCCCACAGATAAACAAAATTTTCTTTTTTCCTTTGCGAACAACAATTTTTCTGCGCGCAGCGCCTTCTGATATGCTGAATGATTCTTCTAGTTCTTCGGAAATACTTATTTCTGCTTCTTCTACAGGATCAGTAATCCAAATAGTTCCGTCGTTGTGTATTGTGTACTCTACATTATTCGACTTTAAATATTCTTCAATATCGTCAGAGGAATAATTTGACAAATCAATTAGTAATTTTTGTTCGGTTAATTTGCCACTCATTGATTGAAGAAATGATTCAAGAACAGCAAAATTTCCATCGTCTCTAATAGATTTAAAAGATTTCATAATTTATTTTTTCTTGCGAGAAATTTTTTCGTCATTTCCTTCATCGTCCAGTTTTACAGGACAAGAAGTATCGTTTTTATTTGGGCATATTGATCCTTCGGGTCTCATTCGAGATTTTCCTTTTCCCCAATTTGTTGCCTGTTCTTCGTTTTCAAAATACTCAACAGAGCCTTCTGGATTTTTTGATCCCCATCCACTTGCTGTTTTCCACGATTGACCAGGTTTGTGTATTACTTCTAGTAAACAAGAACGAAAATCCGTATAGTGTTTCATATTAAACTCCAAAACTTTTAGTGCAATTTACTATTTTATTAATCTGTGTTTGAATTTTTTCTGAACGATTTGGCCAATGAATGTATTCTTTTTCAGGATTTTTCATTAGATTTAATAGTAGGGGCAAAATAAGTCCCTCTATTTCTTTTAATTTTTCCCTGCACTCTGTTTGTGTTTGAACTCTTCTTGTTTCAATTTCTGTAAGAACAGAACCAAAAGAATCCCCCTGATGTGCAATACTAGAACTTAATTCCTGCAATTCCATTGCTAAAATTTTATCTAATTTTTCTTCTACTCTATTAATTTGCGTAGTAGACGCAGGTTTAATTGCAGTTATTTGTGCGGATACCTGTGTGGATAAGTCTGCTATCTTTTTAGAAAGAACAAGCATCTGTTCGTTGGAAACTTCTGCAACAATAGGTGTATTAGAAGAAGTACTAGATGTTGTTGATCTAGTAAACTCTTCTGTGTCTACTGCTGTAAAACCAAAATCAAAATCAGTATTAGTATCGGACATATAAGGCCTTACGAAACAGCACCAGTAATCATATTGATTGCTGCAGTGAGTCCGTTAAGAGACGAGGGAACAACAAGACCAAAAGTAACTCCTTGTGAGTTTCCGTTTCCAGTCACAAGAGCAGTATTGAATGTTTTATAGAAAACACCAAGAGTAAAGCCTACATTCGCTCCTAAAGTAATTCCTGCATTATATGTTGCAGCATTATTAGAATGCGTTAATCCTTCTGTATTGTTTGTTCCAATAGGAGGAAATCCGTTGCCGGTGGTAAATCCTGTAGGAAACATTCTTCCGTTTCTGCACAGTTTAGCAATTAGTTGTGCGTCTCTGCCTGTAGTTATTCCGCCACCTATTGAATTGTGGTATGCAGATAATTTTTGTCCAAGTCTTGTTGCTCTTGCGAGTTCTACTGATCCTGTTGTGAATGCCATTGCTGTGCCTTTCGGTGAGTTTTTTTAAATGACAACCTTAATATTGTCCAATACTATTCTATTTATGTATTTAATTTGTTTGATTTTTTACGATTGGTGGTTTTACTTACCACTCGAAGGTTTCGTTTCTGATTGCTTCCTCCTTTGGATCGAGGGCGTATATGATCTACCTCTACTCCAGGATTTTCTCCGCTGTTACCCAAACCCATTTTTCTTCTTGCTTTATGGCAATCTGATTGATATTTTAATTGAGCAGGTTTTCCTTGATATTCACGATACTCTTTTTTGTAGTCTCGTACTCGTTCTTGTAGATATTTTAAGAATGTAATCATTTAAGACTCGTAGTGTACTGTTTCCATATCGATGAGGTCTTGTTATGTATAATTATATTTTTATATCCCAATACCTTCATATCGGTAACTCTTCTTTCCAACATCCAATTAAATTCTTCTTGAGTTTTAGGAGATTCTAGGGTTTGAGGAGGAAACACACAAAAGGATTTAATTGGTTCTTGCCAGTAATTTAGTGATTCGTGTTCAATAATACATCGAAATCCTTTAGTCTGATTTTTTACAGAATCTTTCACCAAAAGATTGGTGTAAGATTCAATGCAATTCTCATTTCGCATTTTTGAATTTATTGTGGTGCAACAATGACTTCATTACTGTATTTAGGTAAAAGAAAACTCTCTCAACGCAGAGGTGAAGTGCGCCGAGAGAGTCTTTTAGGATGTCGTTACCCTAATATTTACTTTGCGTCTGAAGTTCCAACTTGTGCAGCGTTTGTACCTCCATTAACTACATGAACGACTGCCTTCGCTCCTTTAAAAGCAAACGGAAGAAGTGCAAGAAGCACAACCCAATGCCAAACATTCTTCCAACAGAAACCTACGCAATTTGAAACTGGACATTTACTATCAGCCATTTGATACTCCTTTAAAAAGAATTAGAATGAGAACCCGATACCAACATTAACAACGTTATTTACAGAATCGTATGCTTTTGTGTCTTGATACACAGCGAATCCAACTCCTGCTGAAACCTTCCAGTTTGTGGCAGGTGTCCAAGATACTTCAGGTCCCACAAGCACACTTGTTTCGCCTGTAGTAACCCATTGTTCGCTCATAAGAACTCCAACGGTTAAAGAATCTGCAAGCTTGTAATCTAATCGTGTTTCGCCATTCACCCATTGAGAGTCTACTTGCGAATTAAGTAAGGTATTCCAAGAACTTCCGTTTGCAAGAATAGTCCAATTCACACTTTGCGAAAACGTTAACTTGTCCCATGTTGTACGAACACTTGTACCAACAACAGGAACAAGGCTAGTACTTGAGAATGTTTCGTTCGCAAGAGGAAGAAGAATGCCAAAATCACCAGACCAAACAGTCTTGCCGCCGAAAGCAGTACCATTCCACAAACTCTTTGTTGCAGTGACACCAAGATCACTCACTCCTGATTTATCAGAAGAAGTTCCGTTTTGAAAGTAAAGAGGAAGATCAACAGTAATGTCCACAGTTTCTAAAACATCTGCAAATGTAACAGACGGCGCGACTTCAACAAGATTTGCCGAACTCTTAAAAGAGTACACAGAAACATTTGCATCAACCGTTGGCGTAAACTTAAACGGTGATGAATTTGAAACAGAAGATGCAACTGGTGAAACGACTGCTTGTGCAATCACGGTAGTGAGTAATAGACTTGTAAACATTAATACGAATCTCCTTTAGGTTTAAACAAAGTACAATGCAAAGAAAGGGTTTTCTTTGCGGGAACTTTATGTAGTTCTTTTGTGATGTCCGTGGTCTATGACTTCTCTTTTTAAAAGAGAGAAGTGTGTTTACGCAAAAAAAATCAACGATTACCAATATTTAATTGTTTATTTAATAAAACTTTACAAGCAAACTACCCATCCTGCATCGGAGAGGTCAGCACTTTCCCAAATCATATCATTGCCGTTGGAAAGAATTGCTCGGTGTGTTTCTTTGTCGTGAACTTGTAATCCTGCTCCCGATGAACTGATAACAACTTCACGGCGACCTGACATCATATAGACTACTTCGCCCATTGTGCGAACCTTTGAAACTTTAATCACATACTCTTTGCCGTTCTTTGTGCCGTAGATTTCAAACTTTGTGCCTTCTGGTTTAAGATTCATTGTTTGCAAAAGCATATCAGAGTTTTTTAGATTTCCTGATACTGCATTTGTGCTTGCCGCAGATCGCTTTTCTCGCATCCACTCACTGGGAGGAGCTTTCTTTTTAAATCCATCAGGGGTAGATTTTCTAGGTTTTAGAGTCTTTGATGCTGTACTCCAATTAGGAGATTCTGGATCTAATCCTGCACGAAATGTTCCGATAGTAGGAGTTTTTGAAAACTTAACTTTAGGAGAAGATGCACCCTCATCAATCCAACTTGTGTCCACTCTTTTCAAGGGCGCAAGTCGCTTTGCAAGTAGTTTAGACACGCCACTTGGTGTTCGTCGAACAACTGTTGTTTTTAATCTTTTTGCTGTTCCTGTGGACGCTCCCCATTCTCGTTTATCACTTGGTTTTTTTTCTCCAGCGGCGGCTCGTGCCGCACTCAATGCGTCGGCGACGCGAGTTTGCTGTCCAAGTGTTTTGGCTCTATTGAGTCGAGATTGAAGGCGAACCTTTTCTTCGTTAGGATCTTTTCTAACCTTTTCTCTGATGTTGGTGTAGTGAGTAAATTTCATATACAACTATTTATATAAATTACGCGTACGGCTTTCGAATATCAATTACTCCTCGGCGTAAATATGTTGTCACTGCTTGTTCTTGAGATCTGCCGTTGTGCGTTTTGTCAGCATCAATAACAGGCATATCTTTTCTGGAAGGAGAATTGGAAGGAGTTTTGTGTCGTTTAATTTCTGCCATTCTGGCGGCAAGAACCTTTTCTCCTCCTAAATTAGCTAACCACTCCATTGCCCACGATTTGTCGTAGAATTTAGAGTCCATTCCTTTTCCTTCAAGAATGACTGCCATTGCGTCTTTAATATTGGATTGAAATATATTCTTGTCGCCTGTTGGAGCACCTCGTCTTTCATTACCAAACGCGTCTCCTGCAGCGCGGAGAACAGGAACAAGATCCGCAATAAGAAGATCACACTCAATGCCTGTTATTTTTGCAGACGGATTGTTTAAAAGTGTTGCTGCCCAACGATGATGTCCATCAAGAATATATCCGTCTCGACTTACTACACTTTTCAAGTATCCTCCGGCGATTCCAGGACGAGACTTTGATCCAATCGCCATACTTAAACTTTTGGCAAGATATATGTCCTCTTGTGTGGGATTTAACTTGTTTGCAGGCCACGACTCTGTTTTAGAGCCCACAATATCGTCTTTCATGTGTCCGTCTCGCACTCCCATTTTAAAAAATGCGGGCCACAACTGTTTAGGAAGTGGATTAGGGTATCGGGAATGGTCTATTTTTGGCATTGGTACTGGTCTCCTTTGTGCGTTTTGCCGTATTTATTTTTTGAATTTTTTGTATTCTGATCTCCTGAACGCAACAGGACCCGGTAACCAACCACCTGCTACACTTGTACTCACCCCCGCTAAATTTTTAAATGTGCTTTGTTTCTGTTTTATTCCTAGATTAAAGAACGGAATGTCGCCGACTGCTGTTTTCAATTTTTCTAATTTAATTCCCCATTTATCGGCAGGATACCATAAAACAGCAAGTATTTTATACTCATTGGCAACCAATTCTTCGTATCCGTGATTAGACAAGTCTATCACAGAATTGTAATCTTGTCCTTTTGCAATTTGCTCTATCTGTTCTCTGGATTTGCTTAAAAATGTTTCCATAATCTTGTTTGTGTCTTCAATATGTTTTTTAACAAATGTAAAAAGAAGAGTGTTTACTCTTTTTTGATCTTTCTCGTTCAGCTTCTCGGTTAAACGGTCGATTTCCGATACAAGTCTACCACTTGTTCTGTATCTGCCGTCTGGTTTAGAAGTGTACTCTTTCTTTACAGACAAAAGAAATTCTATAACTCCCATATTTCCTGTTTCTCCAGCATCAAATGCACCAGTAACATACTCACCAGAATTAGATATTGTTTCCACTAATTTTTCTAGTTGCTCTATTAAATAAACAACTGCTGTGTTGTAATTGTCGGTAATCTGTTTTAAAAAGGATGCTTGTAGTTCAGGTACGACAATTCGTTCTACTTCTTCGATTGCTACCCATCGTCTGCCGCCTCTGTCAGGAACACTCATAATATCACTTTTTCCTGCCATAAGAATGTTTGCGTTCATTTTTAAAATTACTCCTGACTTCCATATACCATTAATCATTAATGGACTACCCATCCGCGGCGCTCTGGGCATTACACTTAGAGCAGTTCCCTTTTTATTTTGATTACGAAGAACGTGAATTGCTCCGTCTTCGTCTGTTATATGAAATGCGGTAACTCGAATAGGAGTGGCCCATATTTTTTGGAATAGTTTTGAGGTAAGAGGTATTGATCTTTTACCAAAATCTCTTCCAAGAATGTGTTTCCAAGCAGAGTCCAACCATTGTACAGTATAGTACTTACCAATTTTCGCTTCAAGCGACTGTTTTTCTTGAATATATTCCTTGAATGGTTGCATTTTAAGACTGCATCTATTTTAATATCTTTTTCAGACTTCCAACTGTTAAATTAATCTAATACAGTATGTATGAAAAGAACTGTATACGGTGTTTGGTGAAAAACATCGCTGAATGGATTTGAACCATTGACCACCAGATTAGAAATCTAGTGCTCTATCCAACTGAGCTACAGCGATAAAGAATCTATTGAGAACCTAACCGACCACCACGAAGACTTGCAGAGCGTTGAAGTCCGTCTCGGTATCGTTTTGGAACTGTGGGTGTTATGCGATTAATAAGCTCTTTAAAGTCTGCACCAGGACTTAAAGTTCGATCCACTCCACCGACAGGAGGATTTATCCACGCACGAGCAATTTTGCCACCACAAGAGCAAAGAGTTTTAAGAGGAAGATCTCGATCAGAAATTGCTAGAAACTTGCTGAAGAGTGCGGCGCAGTCAGAGCACTGGTAGTCGTAGGTAGGCATAAGTTACACTGTTTCCTTTAGCAATTTTTTCAGATACTTTACTCGTTCACGACGAACAATTCTTTTAGGAATAGGAAGTTTGAATTCTGCTACTACAAGAGCTACTTCTAATTCGGTTGCTGTTTCCATTTTAGCGTAATCGTCACACAGAAATACAGGATCGTCTCGCATCCACTGCTTGAAGTGAACGTATTCGTGTGCAACAGTAAGGAGCCATTCGTGGGTGCGTCGTGTGCCGATTGCGACTCGCAGTACCCCTCTGCCGCTGGCCGCGTAGGTTTCTTTGTGATCAGGTTCTTGAAAGTAGCCTAGACAGCGTTCGCCGTCGCCGGCGTTTACCTGATGGCCGGAACTTAAAGTAAAGGTGATGTTGCACTTGCGACACTGCGAACGAACAGTTTTAAGAAAGTGTTGAACACGGGGATTCTTTATGTAAGACATACGGATTCTCCTTACTGGTATGTAGAAGTAATCGTACTTGATTTCATATTTAAATCAACTGGCGTTTCTGTATTTAAATGTAAAAAACAAAAGAATCCGTATAATATTTTAATTACAACAGGCAATGCAATACAAAAAAATACAGTATTTCAAAAGGTGTAAAATAATCACGGAGAGTGCTGTGGAATGAAAGGGAAAGAATGGGTAAAAGAGAACGGTGGAGAGCGGATAGGGAGGTGGATAGGGTGCGGATAGGGAGGGATGTGGAGGTGGGGAAGGTGGATAGAGGTGGGATAGGGGCGGATAGGGGCGGATAGAGTGGGATAAAGTGGGATAGGGGCGGATAAAGTGGGATAGAGGTGGGATAGAGGTGGGATAGGGGCGGATAGAGGTGGGATAGGGGCGGATAGAGTGGGATAGGGGCGGATAGAGGTGTGCGGGCTCAGCCCGCACTCGCAGCCGTTCGGTTAAATTTTATTTTTAACCAATTTTTTCCTTTTTATTATTTTAACCAATTTTTTCCTTTTTATTATTTTTTAACCAATTTTTTCTGTGTACTTTTCTTTTATTTCGCTGACACAGGCCACCCGCGCATTTGAACTCGTGCACCGCAAGCGCTCGCACAGAGGCCTCTTTTAATTACTTTACCCCCCGAATAAACAGGTTAATACTTGCCGCCGGCGTCTATTACCGAACTTCGGGTGCTTTTTTCTTTTAGTATGTTTGAGAGCCTCAATGCAATTCTTCGAGAAGGATTTAAACAGTTTAAAAGCCCAAATAAACAAGTTAATACTTGCGACCGCCGACCCCTACCTGCAGGACCCGTAAGCGCGCGCCAGACTCGCAATGTTACAATTAAAATATTACATTTAAATATTGAAAAACTGTGCATAATGCTTGACACTCTACTCACCATCGTGTATACTTCTCTGGTAAACATTTGCGTCAGCACACAGGCGTGAATGCAATCTCTAATGTGTGTTTCTTTAAAAGAAAGTATTAATTCTATGCCAATCAAGTCCAAAACCCCAAAGTTGTCTGCAACTCGTCAAGTAATCAATTATCTTGTCGCTGGTCGTTCTCTCACCTCTGCACAGGCTCGCGCCAAGTTCGGAGTTAAGAGTATGCCACGAATGATGAGAGTTATTTCAAATCTATTAGAGCAGTACGGAAATTGGGAAGTTTCACAATGCGATATCACAGGCGCATATTCGGTTGAAGATACGCACAGCGGCACCCGAACTTACAAGTTCTCGCGTGACGGCAAGCGAACCGCAATCGTCTAATCCAGTGATACTTGCCGCCCTGCGCGGCTCCTGCTCGTAGCGCCAAGGTGCACCTTGGCCCCTTGTAGTTCGACAAGGCGCTCCCCACAAAGGAGCGCCTTGTTTTTTTTTAGAGTGACCGACAGTCCGATAACCTGTCTATGACCAATGACAAATGACCAATGACAAATGACCAATGACAAATGACAAATGACAAATGACAAATGACAAATGACAAATGACAAAGGACAACTCTGGTCACCGCTGCTTTAAGCGACGCGCGCGTCGCAAGTATTAACTTGTTTATTTGGGTTTTAAACTGTTTAAATCCTTTGGCCGGCCCTGGCCGGCCTCCGCAACTGGGCGATGGCGATATGGGGCTCTACGCTTCCCGACAAAAGAAAAGAAGCGATAAGTTTTTTTAGAGTGACCGACAGTCCGATAACCTGTCTATGACCGCTCCTATAAAAACCCTGTTATTTGTCAAATAATGAGGGTATTATGGGTCACAGGTAGTGAATAATTTCAAAAAAATCCCCGCTTTTGGTTGAAATATGCGAGAATTGTGGTATAATTTAAGTATGAAGAATTCTCCTACAGTTACCGCATCCCCTACCGCATCCTCCACGGCGCCACAGGCTCACAAGTCCACGCTTGCGCGCTTGTTGGCAACAGAAAATATACACATTCAGCACGGGCAAGTGGCCACGGCTGCATTCAATCTTAAAACTCGCACACTTATCTTGCCGATGTGGTCAACAGACGATACTGCTCTGTACGATATGCTTGTGGGTCACGAAGTTTCGCACGCTCTTCACACAGATCCTACGGCGTGGCGTGAAGGCATCGACACCGTAGTAAGTGCAGTTAATGTCACGCCCGAACAAGCAAAGATGTATTTAAATATCGTAGAAGACGCGCGCATTGAGCGATTAATTAAAATTAAGTTTCCGGGATTACGACGAGACTTTTTTCTTGCGTATAAAACTCTTGTTGAGCGTAAGTTTTTCGGAGACTTAACCGATGCAAAGGGTATTGCCAAAATGTGCTTCGGCGACAGGATTAATTTGCACTGTAAAATGAGCATACACGGCGACTTGTTTGTGCCGTTTTCTAATTCAGAAGCTCTTATTCTTCGGGAAGTGAACGAAACCGTCCACTTCTCTGAAGTTGTTGCAGTGACAATTCGTGTGTTGCTCTTGCAGATTGCAGAATCGCAATCAATTCCTGATGGTGGTAGTGACGGCGAAGATTCACAAATGGAAGACGGAGAAGGACAGGGCGAAGATGAGTCTCCAGACAAGGGCGAGGGCGAGTCGGATGGTGAAATTACAGCCGACATCGGAAGTTCGCAAACTCCACCAAACACTTCAAACAATTCAAAAAGCAATCATCTAAAGGTGCGGATGCCTGTTACCAACCAAATGATGGAAGAGGCTATTCAAAAAAATCTTACAGATACATCAAACAAAATTCCCGCTATTATTCGTATGTCTGTTCCTGAATCCCACGGCAATATTGTGGATTACACCGAGATCATCGAAGACATTGAACATTGTGTCAACCGTACAGATAATACAGGAAATCCCACACAGCGATCAAAAGACTTTTGGTCTCCGATTCGTAGTACAGACCTGAAGTCAGCGTCACAATCAATGGCAATGGCGTTTGAACGCAAAAAAGCCGCAGACCTCTTCAAAAGATCCACAGTTTCGCGTACAGGCGCATTGGATGTTTTACGAATGAATCAATACCGATGGACAGACGACATTTTCCGCCGAACCGTTAAAATATCAAAAGGAAAAAATCACGGTGTGGTTATTCTTTTGGATTGGTCGGGGTCTATGTCTAGCATTATGCAGCCCACTATTGGACAGTTGTTAATCTTAACAGACTTTTGTCGCCAATCTAGAATTCCTTTTGAAGTTTTTGCGTTCACGGATCGAATGTGGTCAAACTCTGCGACTTCAGCCGAAACAAGAGAAAATCGAGTGCGGAAGATTGAAGCTTCGTACCAAAACTCAGCAATAGAATTAAGTCCTATATGTCTTTTAAATTTCTTGTCTAGTAGAATGTCGGAAGTAGACTACGCTAAAGGTCGTTGCATACTTTGGAATTGGCGTATGCTTTGCGATCTCTCGAATTTCGATGGCGGAAAGTCCTCTGAGTACGACCGCCAGTACAATTTAAGTGGTACGCCAACGTGTTCTGCATTACTTGAAGTGTCTAGCATTATCGCTGATTTTACTCGCCGGTCAAATATTCAATGTTCTCATTGTGTGGTGTTAACCGACGGCGAACCATCGGACGCAATTGGCTACAATTGGAAATTCCAAGCAGAGGACACAGAACTTGATCCGCAGGCGGCGACGGCAACGCAATGGAATAAAAAATACTACGCTGCATTGGTTCTTGACGATCCAATAACCGGCTGCAGTTACGATGTTACTACTAACCGGCGCGCCGTGCAGGCGAGCGAGGGTATTGATTTACTGTCGCGCCGTGCTAGTTGCTACTCTTACGGATCAGTTGAAGTACCGCTTGAAAGTTTAAGAAGCTCGTTCGATAGCACCACCCTTAAAGAAAGATGTGTGCAAAACGCAAATGTTTGGATTGCCTGTGATATTATTCGCCGTAGAACCGGCGCGCAAGTGCATTGGATTGGATTAACTCAATCCACCGGTTGTCCTAGTCTTCGCTCACTAATGAATCCTTTTAAGGGTAGTGATTGGAGGCGCGAAGGATTTGTTCGTGGTACGATTCTTGGATGGGATTCTGCTATTGTTATTAACTCTGGAAAATTTGGTCTACTTGAAGTAGACAATCCTGTTCACTCGACTACGAATTCGCGAAATTCGCAATCGCGGCAAGCGCGGATGGAAGAATCACGCAAATTCCAAACAGAAAAACTGTACGCAAATGCAAAAACAAACAGCACACTATTAAAAGCGTTTGTCTCTGAAAGAAGTGTTTCTGTTGGTCTGCGGATTGTTGCAAGTTATATCGGAGATCGACTCGCTCAATAACAAAGAATTTTTAATACGGCAGGGGAGACTCTTGAACGACTTCGGTCTAGCACACACTTTCGAGTGCGCGCACAAGAGCCCCCTGCCGGCGCCGTAAAATCAATCATCATAGTTTCCGCAAAAAACAATCATTTCACACCAATAAACTGCGTTTTATTACACATTTCCCCCTTTTTGTTGAAATAATAAGTGTTTATTATTTCAATTTCCCCTTGACAATCACATCCAAATCGTATACAATTAAAATATGAAGACTCTTCCACAATATCGTCTGACCCCCGCTCAACACAAATTCATCCAAGCGATTCGTTCTGTCGCTGATCCAAAGAATAAATTGGTACAAGAAGCCGCTTCGCAATTTCCGTTTGCAATGCTAAATGCTTGGGCAAAAAAAGCAGGATACTCTATTTGCCCGTTATGGATTATGGCGCCGAATCGCAAAGTTTCTCGCGGAGTCTACTCTCTGCCAGAATTCTCTGCCGATCCAGGACAGATCACAGTTGAAACTGCTAAAATTGGTCGCCCCGCAGGCTCAACCAAATCCGTAAATAAGTCTCGTACAAAGGCGAGTAAAACCGCAATGATCGAGAATACGCAGGAAACAACCCCCGCGCCGACTCTGCAGTCCGCTCAAATTTCTATGACGGCATCCACATCGCTTGCGTCTGCATCGGCGCTAGGTGATACTGTGTCTTTTGCACAACAATTCACAAGCGGAGATTCTGATTCGTTTGTTCCTACAATTGATTCTAATTACATTAATTGGGGATACCATAATGAGATTAAAAAAATCATTAAGTCTTCAGAATTTTGTCCTATGTTCATAACAGGAATGTCTGGTAACGGAAAAACCACAATGATTGAGCAAGTTTGTGCTCAACTTAATCGTGAGTGCATTCGTGTAAACTTAACTGCACAAACCGACGAAGACGAACTCATCGGCGGATTCCGTTTACAAAACGGCGCAACCATTTTTTGTCCTGGTCCTGCTCTTGTTGCAATGCAACGAGGCGCAGTCTTGTTGTTGGATGAAGTTGATCTTGCAACGCATCTAGTTATGTGTCTTCAATCCATTCTTGAAGGCAAGGGCAAGTTTATTCCAAAGATCGGAAAGTTTGTTCGCCCGGCAAAGGGATTCACTATTGTTGCAACCGCAAACACAAAAGGAAAAGGATCAGAAGACGGTCGTTTCATTGGTACAAACCAAATGAACGAAGCTTTCTTGGAACGATTCCGCTTTTGTTACGAGCAAGATTACGCTTCAGTTTCAATCGAGAAAAAGATTGTTCAGAAGTACGCTACGACTCTAGGAGTCCAAGACGAAAATTTCGTTAATTGTCTTGTGAATTGGGCGGATATTATTCGCCGAAGTTTCAAGCAACAAATTGTTTCAGAAATTATTACAACTCGCCGCCTGCGTGACATTGTTTTTGCGTACTCTATTTTCGGAAACAAAATGAACGCAATCGAGCGCTGTGTTGCACGCTTTGACGGAGACACAAAAACTGCTTTTATGGACTTCTACACCAAATGCGATGCAGAATCGGGTGTTGCTGTGTCGCAAGATGAGTTAAACGACTCGGATGTCCCCGCTGATTATATTACTAAAATGCAAGCGGCCGGACACACTCACGCTGAAGCTGTTGCCGCATTCCGACTGGTAGGCAACAAGTCGTAACAATAAAATATTAAATACAGGAAATATTTAAAATGTTAAAAATAGAAAACAGTATCTTCGCTATTGCAAAGACCTTGGCTAGGCAAGGTGTGTTTCTTGTGAACACAAACCATCTAACCAATCTCCAACTGCACGAACGACTAAGTAATATCGTTGTCTTCCACGGTGACCAGATCACACGATCATCAGGGGAGATATCGTATATCGACCTAGTGGGGCAAGACTCTGACTACGACGATTATTTGGCCTACTACTCAACAGTAGGAGAGCGTGCAGCGCACAAAATACGCACAGGCGAACAAATTCAACTCTGCCCTTTTGTCTCCGACCGAGACAAAACCTTACCTAAACCTTCTACAGAAAAGTCTTATTAAATGACAACAAGAAAAGTATTGTATTCCTCCTCTCGCACCTCACAGTATTTTGGAATGCCGTTCACGGAACTTCCTGAATCACTTCAAGTACGACTTGCTCGTATACGCGGCGCTCGGTCTGTTGCGAATTACACCACGCCTCAACCACTCACTCCCCTTATTCGCTCACGCTCCATACAGAAAGTATCGTAAATTGAAAATCATTACCACTATTAACAGTCCTCTTTCCGCACCTGAATTCGTCGAAGTAATTGATTTGCTGGGCACCACCCTTGTTGTCGCAAATCGAATTATTAAAAAATTAAACACCACTGCAAATAATTACTTAACAGAGAATTCGTTTGAACACTCCCAACAAGATATTGCCGCATATGTCGCTGCGAGTCACACACAATCCGGTCACGCCTCAGCCGGCATTGATCGTGTTTTGCAAACACTTGCAGTCCTGCGAGAAGAGTTTAGATCTATAAACGATATGAAAGCTCTTCGGGATGTGACCAGCGCATCTTACGCAGCCGACTGTATTCTTGAAGAGTTAAATCAGGAAAATTAAATAATGACCCCTACCCCTACCTCTACCTCTACACCTCACCCCACCATTTTGATGGGTCGAGGTCCTCACCCCACCACACCTTCTACAACAGGAAATTATATGACCCCTACCCCTACCCCTACTCCCGCTCCATCAAACTGTTCACCACAAGCAATGCTTGATATGGCTCAGTCCATTACGCCCTCCTACACCGTTGGACAGATTGAGTTTATTCGTTGGATGCAAAACAACAGAACAGCATTCACGGTCTACGATTCGTGCACCATTGAAAGAGCAAATATTGTTGATGTATTAGAAACATCCGGCAGTGTGTATGTTGCTGTGCCCGCGTGGATAGCAGTTGAACCAAAGCGTAAAGCACACAGAGGCGCGTATTATGTGCCCGAGATTCACCTTGACATTGCACTCTTAAAGGTGAACACAAACACCAGAGGACGCAAGGCAGGTTCACCGAATGTTAAAGGCTGCACCCCGACAGTCGATCCGCATGCACCGTATGGATGTGCTGCAGACAGCTCGAGGAGCTCCTCGGCACGACCGTGGACCCTTTGAATCTCTGTAAGGGTTTTTATTTTTTCTTCATAAAGTGGAAAGGCGAGTTGTTTGCCTTTCCACTTTTTTAATTCACACACACAGAAACTTACACAAATGACAACAGATAAAGATAAGGTATTAACAGTTAAAAATTCAGACGAGTATTCACGCTTAACCTTAACCGATAAAGATAAGGTATTAACAGTTAAAAATTCAGACGAGTATTCACGCTTAACCTAAACCGATAATGAAAAGGTATTAACAGTTAAAAATTCAGACGAGTATTCACGCTT
>SXGS01068598.1_pt1 | contig 16127 bp, 10 predicted proteins | sample 3174681 | NCBI WGS metagenome assembly SXGS01 (sample SAMN11356861, study PRJNA531348) | freshwater metagenome | isolation source: freshwater sample F1-80 | place: China: Fuxian Lake, Yuxi | collected 2017-12-25 | reverse complement strand
GGGCATGAAAATGCCATCAGAAGACTCCATCGCCTAACGGACCGAACGTTGCGGGGCAACGGAGGGTTAAGGGTTAGGTTAAGCGTTAACTTTCCATTTCTCAGCCTCAATGGACAGCCGCACACACGGCGTCCGGGCACAGGAACCTTAAGGAATCCCCCAAAATAACGCAACCCAGAAGATTATTGAGATTATTGAGATTGGGAGTTCAGGAACAGTCACGGCTAGGAGCCGAGATCGTTCAGGTGGAGACCAAATCGGCTATGAGGGGTTTTTCCTTCCTGAACTGGCTCACACTCAGAATGCTAAATCCAACGACGCGCCCCTGAGCGTCCACCCGCTCCATCAATGCGTCGTTGTCTGTCTCCTTCGCATAACCTGTGACGTCCGAAAAGCGGACTTCGAGGAAATCCGCCTCAGCATCGAACCATACCCTTAGTTTATCTGGCATTGTCGTTAGTATCAGGCGGTCTGAACCTGCAGGTCTCTCAGATCGAGATGGGGCGTCCGCTGTGAAAGGCGGTGCATCTCTACACCGACCACTTGATTGTGTTCGTTGAAGTCCAGCACCACGCCTGGGGATACTTCCTCGGACTCGATGATCTTGGAATCATCCAGCCGGAGGTAAAGGGCATCGGCTGCGCTATCTATGTGTAGTTTCATAGGTCCCTTTTAAAGGTTCGGTCGAAGAATACACTTACAACTCGGTTGGGTTCAACTGTCGTATTTACGGCCACTCGCAAATAACGGCCGCCAAATTCGGGAATGGAGCGAAAAAACCGCTGCACCGTGGCGTCCTCTGGGTCAAACATTACACATTCGGGGCAGGACAAAGTTCTCTCCAACCATTCGATCGGAATCCCCCGTTCCCCAAGAACTTGCTGCGCGTGTTTGGTAAGGACGAACGAGTTCATTGGGCGGTGCCATTGAGCGGAAGGGTTTCAGAATTAGAAAAAATAAATCTCATGGTTTGAGCCGCTTCTGCTTCAGTGGCTTGTCCAGCGGTTTCGCCTTCTTCACGGACTGGGTTAAAGCGAGGTAGTTCTCGCTGGTAACGACTTTGCGTCCGCTCTTTCGTTCAAGTTCGCGCCTAGCGTTGCCGGCCACCGTGCCTCCAGCGTGGGCGGCTTGTTTGCTCTCCGGAAAACCCTGAGAGTCGCGGGTTCGGGTGATTTCGGTAGTGGCCGCTTCACCTAGCATGGAGAAGATGAGTTCAAGGTCTGTCATGTGGTCGCGGAGGTTCTCGCGCTTGAGCCGTTTGAACTCGGCGTATTGACTGGGGGTGAGGCCGAAGGTTGCTTGGGAGATCTCGGCGGTAAGGATGGCGCATTCGCGCTGTTGCCGGACGCCGCGCTTTTTCCATTCATCGGTGAGTTCGTCGCGGATGGCGATGGAGCGCATCCGTTTCTCAATCCAATCGTCGGAGTAGCCTTTGGCCTTGTAGAGGGCACGGGTGCGTTTGGTGGCGAGTTCCGGATCCTCGATTTCTTGGATATGTTCGTAGCCCACCTTGGCTAGCCAACGTTTGAAGGGTTCGGCCTTGGGGCTGGGAATAGACTGGATAAGACGGAAGATTCCTTCGGTGTTCCAGCACTGTAGTTTTTGGGGGCCACCCGCTGTATCGAATTCGATTCCAAGGGGGGGGACAAATTGTCCCCCCCCTTGGAGAACCGAAGCCAGTTCGGGGTCACGCTTGCGCATCTTCTTCAGGTAGTCCGAAGGATCCACTGAATCGGTGAGGGCACCCACCACGTCGGTGATGACAAACCACCATTCGTTTTTGTGGATGGTTCGGCGAATCTCTTTGTGCTGAAAAAGCGCGATCCGAAACTCAGGATTGGGGGTGGGTTCGTTCATGGGTTCATTGGGTGCTACCTTCCACGATGGCGATTTCCTCCGGTGTCAGGCCGTAAAGGGCGTAAACGAGTTGGTCAATTTCGCGCTCCAAGGCACTCGTGTCGGCGGGACGAGGCGCATCCTTCGCTTGATGCACCCGCTCTGCCAGCGTGGCAATTCGTGTCTGCTTTGCTTTATCGTAAGCGGGGAGGGAAAAGAGTTCGAGGTATTTGGTTTTAAAATAGTAATAGCTGTTGTTCCACGAACTACTAGTGCACCGAATGAAATACCAAAGCAGTGAACTATTCATAACCCCAAGAAGGAAGAGGTAAGCATCTCTTGTGGGATCCTTGAGAACAAGGGAGTAACCTCCAGCGTCTGTGTACCACCGATGCACGTCGAAGGTAAAGCTGGGATAATTTTGCAGTTGGGGGGTTAGAATTTTCGGATGTTCAAAGATCGACATTTCTCGCGAACGGTGGAGGGAGAACCAGAGGTCTGGGTTGGTCTTGTACTGGATCTTCTTTGCGATTAGGTGCTCTTTGAACAATTTGATGTAATGGAACGCCTTTGGAAAACGGACGCGTAATTCAGCCTCGGAATATGCCCGCGTTTTTCCAGCCGAATCTTGGTAGTGTGGGTAGAGAATCCAGATGTCCGTGGAAGGGGGCTGGTAACGCTGGATATCCTCGCCTTTGAGTAGGGGTCTAACAATATCTAATTCTAGTTCAACCTCTTTTCCAGCTGCCCCACTCCAGCCGATAAACATGTTACCCTTGGCCCTACCTTTGAGCACAAAAATATCGTCCCCAACAGTCACGATTCCCTGAAAGATACCGGTGCAGATTGTGGCTAGTTTTTGGGGCTGGTTGCGTAGTTTATCAATCAGGTTCGAGGATTTGGAGTTTTCGGTTGAGAGGTTCCAATGACTTCCTGCTGCATAATAAAGGCGTTGAGTGATCGGGGTCATGTAAAAGTCGTTAGTGTTTGCATGTTTGAACCCGAAGCCAGAGTTCCCGGACGAATACGAGAAAATTCCTGTGTAGGTGGTGGCTGCATTAAAAACTTGGTCAACGCCGAAGAGGATAGCCGAACGCAACCCGTTGACCTTGTCCAAGAAGGATTTGATGCCACGCCCGTAGTCTGCCGTAAGGAAACGGTGTGGGTGGATGAAAAAGATGAGGCCCTGCTTGGAAACTATTCGGAATGCGCATTCAACGAATAGGACGTAAATGTCAAACTTGCCAATTGCGGAAGTGTAGCGGAGCCTCAGCTCTGTGGCTTCGGCCTGGTCGATCGATTGGATTCGCACGTAAGGAGGGTTGCCTAGCACGACATCAAACCCGTCCTTCAGTGAGCGCCCGAACATCCATTGTGGGTCGAAGAAGTTGGCGGAGGATTGTGGGTCGAAGGGATCCCATTCGGCGATGTGTCGGGCTGTTTCTGGGGCCATCAGACTCTGGGCTAGGAGGGTAGCGAGTTCTTGCCGTAAGGTTTTGAGTTTTCGTTGGAGGGAGAGTTTTTGGTCGCGGCGTTGGATGGAGAAGTGGTTGTGGTAAAGGGATTCGATTTCTTTTTCGATGTGATTGATTCGAGGGTCCACGAGCAAGAGTTGGGTGATCTGTGGGAGGCCGATGAGGGTGTTTGCAGCGACGAACTTGGTTTCGAGATTGGGCAGGGGGCGGATGCCGAGGTTGTGTGTTTTGTTTCCCGTGGTTTTTTGGTCGCAGACAAGGGAGATGAAGAAGCGGAGTTTGGTGATTTGGATGGCGATGGGCTGGATATCGACGCCGTAGAGGCAGTTCTCGATGAGGTAGAGTTTGCGGCCGTAGTCGTCGTTGTTATCGGCGAAGGTGCGTTCGAGTTCCTCGCGCATGGGGGCGGAGTCGAGCTTTTGCAGTTGGGTGTGTTTCCAGCGGTTGTTGTCGGGATCGAGTTTGCCGAGGATATAGACGAGTTTGTGGAGGACGCCCATGGGGAAGGCGCCGGAGCCGCAGGCGGGGTCGAGGATTTTTAGGGTATCGATGGCGGTGATGAGGGTCTCGACTTCGTGGGGGGTGAAGGTGTGTTCTGTCTCGGTGTAGGTGAAGAGGTTATCGAGTTTCTGTTTGACCGCGGATGGCAAGGATTCCACGGATACGGGATCTGTTTTCTCTGGGGTTAATTTTCTTTCGAGGTGGGCTTTGAGGGATTCATCGACCATGTAGTCCACGATGGGGCGGGGGGTGTAGAAGGAGCCGGTTTGTTTGCGGGCGGTGGTTTTGGTTTCTTCGTTGTAGGAGGCGAGGAGGTTTTCGAAGACTTTGCCAAGGAGTTCGGGGTCGAGAGCGATTTCCTGATCGATAGGTGTGTTTTCGGTGATGGTGAATTTGTACCGGTTCAGGATGTGGATGAGGCCGGAGACTTTTTCTTTTCTGCGTTTGGTGTCGCCGAAAGAGGAGGAAAGATCCGCTTCCTGTTCCCTAGCGAAGAAGAGGTGATCGGGGACGCTGGGGCGTTTCTTGGGGTTGCGGGAGAAGCCGTCGATGTAACGTTTTTTATTGGTGCCATCGTCGGTAGTGCGGTCAAGGCACTCGAAAAGCCCGCCGTTGAGGAAAGGGATGTTGGAGAAGTGAGCAAGAGCGTCGTCGGGGTTGTCGCGGAAGAGGCTTTCGTAACGGTAGAGGTTGTTGATGTCGTAGGTGGCTTTGTTTTTCAGAAAGCCATCGTCCTTGGCGAAACTGCGGGAGGGCTTGGTGTTTTCGTTATCGCTCATGCGCTGATTGAGCGTGGCGAAGAAGAGGTTTTGGAGGATGGCGAGGTAGTAGGTGGACTTGGTTTCGCTCTGGGGGTCGAAGGCGAGGAGGATTTTGGCAAGGTCCGTGGGGTGGAAGAGTTTCTCGGGGACGAGATTCTTTTCTTTAAGGAACCAGCAGAAGATGAGGCGTGTGAGGAGTCTGATGAGGCCGGTGGCGCGGCGTTTTTCATCATTGGGTTCGAGGTCTGCGGGGAACTCGACCTGCGGTAGGGCCCAGAAATACCAATTGGCAAGCTCGCGATAGAAGCGTTTGTTGAGGAGCTCGGTATTGAAAATTTGTTCCCATGCGGCGTGAAGGGAATCGAAGTCGTTGATGGGCTTCTTCTGCGGGTGGACGAGTTTGGTCAGTTCGAGGGAGCCAAGGATATCAAGGTGACCGCGGTGAGGCTGTGCGAGGTTGATGTTGCTGATGAGGGTGACTTTGCCGAGGACATCTTTGGATTCGTCGAATTTGTTGGCACGACGGTTGATGACCGCAATGGTGAGGGAGTCTTGGTGCTTAAAGAGCACCATGACGGGCATGGGAAAGAGGCGATTGATCTGTCGGGTGATGGAGGAGAATGTGGTGCGTGTGTATTCAGATCCTTTGAGTTCGATGGCAATGAAAATGTAGGATCTGAGGAGGGCGGTTTTGACCGATGTGTCGGAGAAAAGGCTGGTTTCGCGGTTGAGTTCTTGGTCGGTGAGTTGGAAGAGAAGGTCAGCGGACTTCCACGCTGGGACGAGGGCTTTGGCTTGGTCAAAGGGGTGAGCCGAGGCGAAGTTATCAAGAAAATCTTGCGGCTTGGAGCCTGAGCCAACGAGGAACTTGTCGCTTTTGTAGCCCAACGTGTTAAGAAGGTGGCGTGCGGCGTCCTTGAGCGCGAGGGTCTGAAAATTGGCAAGGGTAGATTTCATCGGGTTCTTTTGAGGTGCTTCAAATCGTTGGCAGTGAGAAGGGTTCGCATTTGGGTGATGGCAATGCTATTGAGCATGGCGAGGCGGTCAGCATCGTTGGCGTAAATGGCGGAAGCCTGCGCCTGAGGGCGAATGAAAGAGTTCAATCCAGCTTGGTTTTTAATGCCATCGAATTCGATGGAGTTAAAACTAAGGTTGTTGAGTTGGACGGTTTCGTCGTGGTGCTTCACGAATTATCCTCCTTGATGACAAGCCAAGTGACGAGTTCGAGGTGGGTTTTTTCGTGAACTTGCGCTTGGGCGTCGGGAAGGACGAAGCCGCGACCGGACTGGAGGCCGGAGGAGGCGCGTCTGCGAAAGGTGGTGGCGAGTGAGTCCACAGCTTTTTGCAAGAGCTTGTCGTAGATCTTCATGTCATTGCCATGGTTGGTCTGCTGGTCGAAGAGATTGCAGAGCTGGGTGTAGGCTTCTGTTCTGCCTGAACAGAGGAGGCGGTAGATGTCGAGAATCTGTTTCGGGTGCGCGAAGCCAAAACGGACGTTGGCATCGTCACGGATGTAAACAAGGAAGTAGGGATGGAGCGGGTTGATGGATTCGTTAGGGAAAGTGTTGTTGTCGGGGGCAGCGTCGCGCGGTTTTTCGTGCCGGAAGCAGAAGATGACGCCGGGACCAATGATCTTGTGGTCTGGGTGTGGTGGGACGCAGGCGTAAAGGCCGAGAGGAGCCGCTTCGAGGGCGGTTTTGTTCGCCTCAATATATTTGAGGAGTTCGAGTCGGAAGTCCTCGAGGGTAAACTCGGTGAGGGAAACGCTATCCCCGAGGTCTTCGATGTCGAGGACTTCGTCTTTGAGTCGAAGAAGCTGTTTGTCGCGGTAGCGGAGGTCCTCGGAGATGATGTCTTCGATTTCCTCGTTCTTGAGGACGTTGTCCTCGAAGGTGGCAGAAAGGTCCACGAGAGCCATGCGGGCTTCGACGCGGTTTTTAAGGTTGATGTATTTGTTGAGGTCTTCGGTGGGCCAGAAGTTGACGAGCTGCACGGTGTGGCTGGCACTCCCGATTCGGTCGATACGTCCGAAGCGTTGAATGATTCTGACAGGATTCCAATGGATATCGTAATTGATGAGGTAATCGCAGTCTTGAAGGTTTTGGCCTTCGCTGATGCAGTCAGTGGCAATGAGGAGATCGATCTCACCCTGCTGAGGCATGGAAGGAATTTTGGCGCGGTGTTTGGCTCGCGGCGAGAAATTGGTTAGGATTTGATCGTAGGCACTGTTGCCAAAGGTGGTGCGTGTGTCCCCACCGCCACAGACAAGGGCGAGGTTGATGCCGAGTTCCTTGGTGCCCCATTGGAGAAGCGACTCGTAAAGGTAAGTGGCAGTGTCGGCGAACGCGGTAAAGACGAGGACTTTTTTGTTCGCTTCGCAGAGCTTGTTGGTTGTGGGTTTCTTGACCTTTGCGGCGATGAGCTTCTTGAGTTCTGCAAGTTTGGCGTCGGTGTTGGGCGTGACGTTCCGTGCGGCATTGTGGAGGATGAGGAGCTGGTCTTTGTCGCCTTGGAGTGCCTTGAGCCAGCCATCTTTTCCATCAAGTCGGAGATGGTTCAACTGGAACTTCAATTTGCCACCAACCAGCATGGCGTCCTCCAGATCCTCGTCCTGGCCGGGATCGTCGAGTTCTAGTTCTAGTTCGTCAGAATTAGAGTTTTGATTCGATGAGGCTTGGAAGTTTGCAATCTTCGTTTCAAGGCCTTCGATCTTGGCGATGGTGCGCTCCATCGTGATCTCGAATGATTTGACGGAGCTTTCTAGGCGCTTGAGGAAGTTCACCTTCATCATGCCGATGAGGTAGGTTTCGCGTTGGCCCTGCGTGAAAGGAAACGCGCCCTTCTTTTCATACTCGGCTTTGTATTCCGGCATCACGAATCGTGACGGGTTGAAGAGCGCGAGTTTGTAGCCTGTGATTTCGTCGTTGAGCTTGTCGTAGGAAAGGAAACGTTTTCGAAGGTCGATCTCAGGATAGATGGAAACGGGCTTGATGCGCTCAGGAAATCCGCCGAGTTGGGCAACGGTTTCCTTGTAGTATTTTTGGATGTGTTTTCGCGAACGGGCGATGGTGAGTTCGTCGAGGAGTTTAAAGAATGCAGTGTTGAGCTTATCTAATAGTTCGCCGGTCTTGCGCTCGGAGGTCTGCTTTTTGGCCCAATTGGAAAAGATTTTTTGAGCGGTGGTAAGAGTTTCCTTGAGGCTCGCGATGCCGAGCGAATCCACGAAAGCATCGTCGCGGTTCTCTGTGATGAAGCCGAGTTGGTTGCGAAGGTCTTTGAGGTTGTTGTTGACGGGTGTTGCGGATAATAGGAGGACCTTTGTGCGGACACCCAATTTGATGATGTCATCCATGAGGCGCTGGTAACGGCTTTTGCGGATGGTGTTACCGTTCTCGTCCTTTTTGCCGGGGGTGTTGTTGCGGAAGTTGTGCGATTCGTCGATAACGACTAGGTCGTAATTTCCCCAATTAAGGGTCGCGAGGTTGATGTCGCCTGAAGACCCGGTTTCTCGGCTCAGATCCGTATGGGAAAGGACGTCAAAGCGGAAACGATCCGAGATGAACGGATTCAGGAGGCTGTTGGCTTTGAAAACAGTCCAGTTGTCACGGAGCTTTTTGGGGCAGAGAACGAGGACTCGCTCGTTCCTCAGCTCGAAGTATTTCATGACGGCAAGTGCTTCGTAGGTTTTGCCTAGACCGACGCTGTCAGCGATGATGCAGCCGTTGTGTTGAAGGATTTTGTTGATAGCCCCTTTGGCACCATCCATTTGGAACTCGAACAATGCTTTCCAAATGTCGGTTTCGAATAGGCTGGTCTTCCCCAAGTCTGCGTCAGTCTTACCAACATCGCCGAGGAACTTCTCGAAGATGTGAAAGAGGGTCTTGTAATAAATGAATTCCGGTGCGTGGTTCTCGTAGAGTTGCTTGAGGTAGCAGAGAACGTCTTGTTTTACATCCTTAACGAGCGTCTCGTTGTTCCAGAGTTCGTCAAACCATTGTTTGAGTTCTTGGCGGTCGCGGTTGCCGTCCACAATCAAGTTGAGCTCGATATTGTTGCCCCCTTTGCCAAGGCCAAGACCCCGCACGGTGAAATTGGAACTCCCAATGATGGCATCCTCTACGCCAGCTGTGACGACGTGATACATCTTCCCATGAAGGAGGTTTGATTGCTTGATTGTCTTTACCTCCACCTTGCGCTCGATCCAGTCGGCGCACTCCTTGGCTATGCGCTTTTGTTGGAGCTTGTTGGCGAGTTCCAAGCCATCAGAGTCAATGGTGAAGGATTTTCTCTCCGTTTTGGTGGGGTCGAGTCGGTTGATGAAGGACGGTTCGCCGAAAAGGAATTGGAGGTGTTCGACCTGATCCAAGACCGATTTGAGGGCATCGTAGGCGTAGATGGTGAAGTAGGCAGAGACGACCGACAGTTTGGAGCCGTCTTGGATTTTCCCTCTCAGGAAATCGGCGACGGTTCCGCGTGTGTGATTATCACGTAGGCCGGATTGGTTCGCAGGTGGAATCATATTTTAGAACGCGATTTGCGTGATAACTGAAAACCTTTCGACTTTTCCCCACCTTTTGGGTGGTGGTGCTCGGAACCACGATCCATTGACTGAGGTGTAGCCTAGGCTCATCGAAGAAACCAGTCGATTTCCTTTTGGAATCTTTTAGATGGTTCAAGGTATTGGGGTGTAATTTCCATTTGCTCGAATTCGTGGCTGAGGTGAAACTGTGTTTGTGGTGGAAACGAATCCAGCGATACGAATCATTTTGGCGGATGATCATCCGGTGGTCCGTGAGGGGTTACGAATGTTGCTCCCGCAGTGTGGCCCTGTGGAGATTATCGGTGAAGCAGAAAATGGCCGTTTGTTGCTGGCGTTGGTGGAGGAATTGCATCCGGATGTGGTGTTGTTGGACATCAAGATGCCGGAGATGAATGGGATCGAGGTGATGGAACTTCTGGCCGTCGATTATCCTCACGTGAAGGTGTTGGTGCTCTCCATGTATGATAACCCGGAGTATGTGCGGCGTTTGGTGAAAGCGGGTTGCCGTGGTTATATGCTGAAGGATAGTCCACCGCAGGAGATGACGAATGCGGTGGAGAGGATTCATCGAGGAGAGTTTTATTTTAGTAACGTCCTTGTTCCCGCATTGGTTCAGTCGGAGTTGTTCCTGATTGGTGCCGCACAGAATGATTTGACGGAACGTGAGCGGGAAGTGCTGGTTCACATTGCGAATGGTTTAAGTAATAAGGCGATCGGTGAGGATCTGGGGATGTCCACCCGCACCGCTGAGAAACACCGGGAGCATGTGATGAAGAAGACGGGGTGCGCGAATGTGGCGCAGGTGGTGCGGTTCGCGATAAGTAAAGGTTATGTCCAACCCGAGTAAGTGCGATTCTGTGAACGCGTTTCATTGGTCGGTGTTGGTGTTGTTAGGGGTTGGGTGGATCACGCAAGCGATCTCCTTAACAGTGAATCCATGGCAAGTTTCGGAAGGTGTTGAGAAAACCGCCGTAGTGGCGGAGGTGGAGGATCCGGCTTCTGGGGATGTGCCGTTGAGGTTTCTGACGGGAATGACTCAGGATCTACTGGGCCGTGATCCGTCGGAGGTGGAACGGGTGGTTCTGGCGGGGACGGAGAGCACGGCGAGAGTGAGGGCCGGCGCGGCGTTGGCATTAGTGAATTCAATACCCGCACGCACTGCGGTGGTGAGGGCTGTTTACCAGCAATATTTGAGACGTGATGTTCTGGCATCGGAGTTGACGTGGATCATGCGTCAATCGGCTGCGGGGATGTCGAGGGATGAGTTGATTGTCCAGCTTCTCGTATCGGCGGAATATTTAGTGAACCGCACGACGGCGACTGCGTATGCGAATGCAGTTTATCCGGATCTTCTGGGTCGGCCATCCACCGCTACGGAGAGGACAGACCTACAAACCTTTCTGAATCAAGGGGGAAAACTGGATGCTTTTGTGCGGTCACTCCAGCAGACCTCGGAGTATCGTCAACGGGTTTTGGATCAAGCTGCGGTGAGGTTCCTCGGTCATCCGTGGAGTGACCCATGGGTAGCGAGCGCAGATTATCTGGAGATCCTGACTTTGAACCTACCGCTGGAGGAGTTATGGGCGGAGTTGCTAGCTTCGGAAGAGTTCTACAAAAGGTCTGGTGGGAGTTTGCCTCGATGGCTCGATGCGGCGGCGTTAGAGCTCGGGACGGTGGTTGGGCGACCGACGTCGTTATTACTCGCGCTTGATCCGTCATTGGGACGGGCGGGGCGTGCGTATAGCATCATGCAAGGAAAGGAGTTTTTCTTCACTCAATTGAATTTGAATTATGCGATGTATCTAGGTCGCACCCCGACAGCAGCGGAGACCAATGCTTGGGTCAACCAATGTGGGGTTCCATTCGCATTGGAAACGATGCGAGGGGTTCTGCTTGGCTCGAGCGAATATTTTACTCGGTCTGGCTCGGTCTATGGGTTGGGCCAGTCACTTTATCTTGGATTATTGGGACGCACCCCGACAGCAGCGGAGAGAACGGAGCTTCAGAACCATCTCAACGCGGGTGGGACGCGGGAGCGTTACGCAAGGTTGCTGATGCAGACCACGGAATACCGGGAAACTTATGTCAGGGATTTGTTCCGAAAAACATTCGTCGTAGCTCCAACGACCAATCAGGTAGCGGAACTAGCGGGGTTGTTGGCTGCGGGTCAGAGCGAGTCACAGATGCAGGCGCATTTGTTTGGTTCATTCGAGTATGCGGAAAGGGCACGAACCAATTACCTCACCACTAATGTGGTAAAGCAGTTGCATCAAGATTTGCTGGGCCGCAATCCACTGAAGCAAGCAGAGCTCGATACGGTTCCATCTTCGAGTCGGACGAGGGAAATGGTGGTGAGGAGTGTTTTGAGCTCGGAGGCGTATTTCAAAGTGTTGGTTCCCAGTTACTACCAGACGTATCTCGGTCGAGTGCCGACGACGAACGAGGTTTCCGGGTGGCGGTCTGACTTTTATGCAGGGCGACTTCCGGAGTCTCTTCAAACGCGTTTGCTGGGATCGGTTGAGTATTACAATCGGACCGGAGGAAAAAAAGACGTCTATCTAACGAACCTTTCCAACGTGTTGCTAGGCGTGCCATTGGACGATGGGTTGCGAAGGCTCTGGACAAACAACCTAAACGCGGGGGGTGATCTTTCCAAATTGGTGACCACCGTGCTAGCCGCGAACACGTCGCAAAAGGCTCGTGTGAACAAGTTGTCGAAGCAATTCCTTGGGCGTGGAGTGGATGGGCCGGAATTAGCGCGGTGGTTGGTCAGGCAGAAGTTGGGATGGAACTATCACGAGATTCTGACGGATTTGTTGGCCTCGGATGAGTATTACGAAAAGTTGGGGGGTGCGCCGGAAGTGTTCTGCGATCAGTTGGGCGCGGCATTGTTGGGAAGCACGAATGCAATGTTGCGAGCGCAATTATTGCCTGATCTAGTGAGGATCAATCCAGCGCACGGGTTGGCTCTTCGGGTTGCGGGTGCGAGCAGCGAATTCTTTCTTCAAGTAGCTCCCCAGTTTTATCCGCTCTGGTTAGGTCGTAAGGCGACAACGAATGAGATGAACAGCCTGAGCGTGATGTGGACGAACAGAGCGACCTTGGAGGACGTGCAAATAATGATTCTGAGTTCGACGGAGTTGTATGCACGATGGGGTGGGACACCTTCAGGTTTTGTCAGCTCGTTCATTCGGGGAGTGCTGGATCGGAATTCAGTTCCTGCGGATTTGACAACCTATCAGAAAGAGCTGACCGATGGAGGAACCCGCGCAACGTATGTTGCCAAAATAATCGAAGGAGTGGATCGTCGCACATTGGTTTCCAAGGCTGGCTATAAATTATTGTTAAGACGTGAGGGGACGGATCGGGAGATCAAGGAGGCGGTTGCAGCTCTCATTGGGGGACAACGGTTGGAGCAATTGTGGGCTTGCATCGCAGCAACCCCAGAGTTTGGAGCCATAGTGCAGGATGACGTGGTGGCGGAGTTTTGGACTCGTCTCACAAGCCAAAGCCTGCCGGTGGCCTTAGCTCCCTTGCAGATCGCCGTTTACACCGGCTCGGCTGCAAGCGGTTTTCTGCCTACAGGACTGCTCGCGGGGCCGGAGTATTATCGGCACCGTGTGATCGGGTTCTATGCACAGCATCTGAAACGCAAGGCCACTGTTGCGGAACTGGATAAAGCAGCTTTGACCCAAACGAACGATTCTAGCTTGTTGGAGTTTGAGGCGAATTTGTTGGGAGCCGTGGAATTTTACCATCTCATGGGCTCAACCCCGACGGCTTGGGTTGACGCAGTTTACATGGCCCTTCTAGGCCGAGAGATCACAGAGTCGGAACGAAAGGTGTGGGTTCCGCAACTAACAGCGGGTCTGTTACGGAGTGTAGCGGCACGTCAGTTGCTAGAAAGTTCGGAGCATCGTCGCTGGGAGGCTCAACTGATTTACCGAACCTTGCTGCTTCGTGAGGGATCACCGGAGGAGATCCCAACCGCTATTATGGCGGGAGCGAGCTCCACTCATGCATTAACGATTGCCTCTCCAGAGTATTTCGAACGTTTGTGCGGAGACTATGGGGTCAGCATCCAATGGGGCGATGGGGGAGGAAGCTCGGTGGTTGTACCAGTCGCCGGGACCACTCATCCGGTTTCTGCAACGCACCGGTATGAAAACGATGGAACCTATCCGGTGACAATCCACCTCACGGCAGGAGGTTCACAATGTTCAGCAACGAATTGGGTAACTGTCACCAACGTTGCTCCTGTTGTAACAACCCAATCGATGAGTTTTGACGGGGTTCGATTGTTCGCTGAGTTTCTAGTGAGCGATCCCGGTTCCAACACATGGACGAGGATGGTGGGTTTTGGTGATGGCTCGGACAGTCAATCTATTACTGCATTCTCACAACCCCGAATCCAAGTCGCTCATTTCTACCAGATGGCCGGTCTATTCACGCTCTCCGTGACTGTGGCAGATGATCATGGGGTGAGCCATTTATTGAAACTTGTTCTACCAGAAACTCCCCCGAATCCAAAACTTTTGCCGATTGCAGAGTCTCAGTTTTTGATCGGCGGGGAGGGATGGCTGGTTTTTCCGCGCCAAGCGGGAACTCCATCAATACCCCGTTGGGTGAAGTCGGGCGGGAATCCTGAGGGTTGGATAGCTGCATCGACCGGGCTCGGGAACGAACCGTGGTTCTGGGATGCGCCCGCATCGTATCTCGGCAATAAGGTTGAATTAAATCAAGGGTTCATTGAGTTCGACCTGAAACAGAATTCGGGAGCTACAGGGACGCGCGGTGTCGATCTCCTCCTGATTGGGAGCGACAAGACGTTGAATTACACCCTAAACAAACTGCCCGGAACTGACTGGAGCCATTACCGAGTGCTCGTTGATACCAACGCTGGTTGGAGTATCGAGGCGACACAAGCCGCAGCGACATCGGGCGATTTGGCGGGTGTGTTAGCCAATCTTAAAGCCTTCCGAATCCGTGGGCAGTTCATCAACGAGCTGGTGGAGACGGGGTTGGACAATGTGCGCCTCCTCGGAACCGATCCCGGCAAGGCTCCCAGCCTGCAGATCAGGCGGTTGCTCAACAATGGTGTTCCGGGGGATCGGTATGAAATTCTCTGGTCGAGCACGAACCGAGGGTATCAACTCCAGACGACAACGAATTTGCAGACTGGCGGATGGCAACGAGTAACTGGACCGGTAGATTTCCCGAATGGAAAAACCCAGATGATCTTGTCGTTGACCAATCAGTGGCCGCAGTTTTTTCGAGCAGTCAAATGACCCCTGAGTTGGGATCGAAAGGATGAGGTGGTGCGCGAGAGAGGACTTGAACCTCCACCCCTTACGGGACCAGATCCTAAGTCTGGCGTGTCTGCCATTTCACCACTCGCGCGATTGCACCGAAGAAAAGCAGATTAACAGGGTTCGGCATGGAAAAGCAACCCGAAGAACAAGCACGTAAAAACTCGCCTTTGATTCGTTGTTGGATGGAACGGAAGTGCCGATCAGATCAATGAGGCCGGGAGAGGTTCTCAAGGTCTTGTTGGGCGAGGATTGCCTGATCTGCAGCAATGATTTGTTCCATCGTCATTTCACAGGCTGGAGTGCCGAGGATTGAGGGGAATAAAGGAAGATCAATGTGGCCTTTTTGCGGCTCGGGAGCGGCGGTATTCGTAGCGAGTCCATCGGCGATGAAGGTGGCGACAATATTTTTCACTTTCCTGTCCTCATTCACGGCATACAGCTTGAGTTGGCGAACGCGATCGACCGGACGATCAAGTTCTGTTCTCAAAAAGCCATTAACCCAGCTAACTGTCAATGCCCATTCCCATTCTGACGAGTTGGAACAACCTCGGCACACTCCAATCCGGCACAACTTGGGTGCGGCGGCGGAATCGCTTTGCACCCAAGCGGGCAATCAGAAGGTCCACACGCGGCGGATGATGCCTCTCCTTTTTAGGATGGGAGCAGCCAGACGCTGCAATTGGATCACTGCGTCTAGCTTCTCCTTCATGGGCAGTCGCGCTAAGGTATGGCGTCGAAGCTGTTTGGAGGCCAATGCCTTGTCTAATGGGCTTGTTTCCATGCGTCGAATCGGGCGGTGAGCTGATGGCGTAATAGCACGGCAGTCAAATAATCTAGGTCCAAAGGTGCTTCTTCCATGAAAGTGGTGAAGCGCTGGCGATCCTTGTCCCGCCCCGTCTGCACCATGATGGCCGCGAGGTGCTCAGGACGCAGCACACGTGTTATGGTATTCGCATACCTCTCCTGGCGAGCCTCAACAAGTGCCTCCTCCAAAAGAGCATTGTAGGTGGGGAGAAACTGCACAGGCATCCCCTCGATGATGACACACTCACCCTCCGACTCATACCCACATTGACGAAGTTCTTCGTAAATAGGCTCCAGCGTGAGCAGCCCGCCCTCAGTCTGTGGAAGCAGGACGAACACATCGAGGTCGTAGGTAAGGAAAGGTTCCATATAAAAAATGGCACCCACGGCACCGCCAATGGCAAAGCGCGAAATCACGCCTTGCTTCTCCAGATCGTTTAAAACTATCAGTGTGGCTTCCAAGACTTTGGTAAGTGTTAGACTTGGTTATTAAAAAGGCGGTCTGTGAGGTTTTGCACCAGCTCCCTCCGAGGATCCCGCAAGGCTTTGGTCAATGCTTTCACGCGGTAAAAATCTCTTACCGACGCCAGCCTGTCAAGGATACCTCAATCCCAACAAAATAGAGATCTCTGACAATAAAAGATCCAACGTCCCTACAATAGGACAGGGCCCGGGAGCTCCATTCACTGCTTAAATTCTAAGAAGCGAAATACGGGGTGACGTCTAATGACAAGTCCACGGGATGAAATCTTTAAGAAAGTTGTCGCCGGATCTGCCGTGGTAGGCGGCTGAGGAATTGTCGGGGTGTTACGATTTCCACCCCAAATGGTTTTTGAAGAACTGTCAGGTCGGCGTCTCTGGCTAGAAGCAAGGGTGCTTTAGCGGCCAATGCGGCTTC
>SXGS01170239.1_pt1 | contig 16130 bp, 5 predicted proteins | sample 3174681 | NCBI WGS metagenome assembly SXGS01 (sample SAMN11356861, study PRJNA531348) | freshwater metagenome | isolation source: freshwater sample F1-80 | place: China: Fuxian Lake, Yuxi | collected 2017-12-25 | reverse complement strand
CCCTCCCGGTGCCGGTGACCAAGTTATGATCGACGCCAGAATTTCACAGCCTCATAGGGACAGCCGGGACAGCCTGGCAGCAGAAAAGCTGTCATAGCGGGTGCTTGGCACAAACTTCCCCGCACGCTTTACGAAACATGGCGGAAAAATCGTCAACAAAATGTTGGAAACGTGTGCAATGCCACGTTCCTTTCTTGGCTTGAACAGCATTACTCTGCTAGAATTGGGATGCTCGGGCGATTTAGGGAGAATGTCCGGGAGGCTGGCAACCCGAAGCTGAAAGGGTAAGCACGGCTTGGAAAAAAGTGAGTCTCTACTGCGCACCGCATTAACTGCGCAAGGAACCAAACATGCCTCGTGCGAATAGGAACGCACCGAATACACTTGGTTGCAAAGTAATCCTGTTGGTACTCGCTGGCGTTTGCTTGGCCGAAACTTCTGCGATTGCGGTTCAAGTCGCTCCAGAGCTAGTCAAACAGGCAACTTGGCGGTGGCCGGATCCGGCGAGTTTTGAACAACATTTGGTCAGCTTCCTCGATCAACGGCAGGCGCCGGTCCAGTTGCGCGACGAGGTGCTCAAATCGTGGCTGGCGGGCAAGAATGTCGATCATGGTCCGTTGCTGTTGGACCGAATCCTGATCACCGCTGCAATCGTTGAACCGAGAATCGCCGAACTGGTCAAACAGCTCAACGACATGTCTGCGCCTGCTATCAACCTGGCGAAGATCGAATGGTTGCCATCGGAAGTACCTGGATGGCTGCAAGACAGCATTCGCTTGGCATGCGGTCGATCGCTAGCGCAACGCAGGTTGTATGACGAATCCCTAGAATTCCTGAATGGCATTGAACTCGTGCAAGCTTGCGATCCAGCGAGTCTGATATTTTATCGCGCGGTCTGTGAACATCACTTGCTGAAGAAAAACGAATGCCTAGTCAATTTGCGACTTCTCCTGGAACGAGAAACCGAATTGCCTATGCGGTATGCACAAGTCGCAAATCTAATGTTGGCCGACATCGAGCCGCTCAAGAGCGAGTCGCTGGACGAGATTTCACGACTGATGACCGATGTCCATCGGCGACTTGACTTGGGGCGAGCTGGTAAGCGCGTGCGCGACGAGGAGCAGGATATCGTCGACAAGCTCGACAAAATGATCAAAAAAATCGAGCAACAAATTCAGCAAGCGCGACAGCAAAGCCAACAGCAAAACGGTAGCAAGCAGCAAAACGCGCAGGGAGCCGACCAACCCATGGAGAACAGCCAGATTGCCGGCGGGACTGGCCCTGGCGACGTCGACAAAAAAGATATGAACAACAAATCCGCCTGGGGCAACCTTCCTCCCGCTCAGCGACAAGAGGCTTTGCAACGAATGACCGAGGAACTGCCGTCACATTATCGAGATGTCATCGAAAATTACTTTCGACGTTTGGCCAAAGGCGACAAGTAAACTTCAAGCTAACGGCACGGACCGCAACTCCAACGAGCGAACACCATCGGCTTGCCAAATATTGACTGACTAGGCGAGCGGCAGATAGTTTCTTACCAATACAAGCCCGAAGCGCAAGCGAGTGTATGCCAGGATTGACGCACTCGCTTGCGCATCGGGCTTGTATTCGCTGAGGCCTTGGTAAATTCCCATCTGCCGCTCGTCTTAAAGCCGTAAGGCAGAAATCCTACTAGCTGAGAGTCTAGTTGTCATCTTGGGAGTCGACACTGCGATACGAGTTTTCGTCTGCGAGGAACGTGGGAGAGTATTCGTAGCCGTTAAGGTCTGGCCAAAGAACGCCCAGCCTGGACGGATGAGGCGGACATCCATCGCAGGCATGGGACGCCCTTCTGGTTCGGCAACGATCCAAGGCTAAAAATTGGGCACTCGCGGATAAAGTAAAATGTCGCTTGGCCTTGAATGCGTCCATTCATCACTGCCAAGCAACATAAGTAGGGCCATCGAGTTGGACAGCGCCACCTTTTTTGCAAATACAAGCCCGAAGCGCAACCGAGTGAATAACTTAAGACGATTATGACATTATGACATTATGACAATTCACTCGCTTGCGCTTCGGGCTTGTATTCTGCCAAAAGGTGGCGCTGTGCAACTAGAATCTCTCACACTGCAAATTGGCGCTAATGCATCAAGCAAACTGCGTTCCAAACCCGTGAATGACTCATCTCTGGAATTGATTGCATAGACTTAAGATGTTTGTGGAACTTGGTTTAACGATCTCGATTGTTTTGCAAGCAGTGTTGATAATTCGGTTCGAGAAAAGACCCTGCTAAAATATGCGGCAATCATTGCTAACGAAAGTTGCAATCCGATCGATGCTGCGCGCAATTGCTATTCGCGCGATCGTTCAACGTTGTTCGGGGTGGCGTGTTTCGAGTGTCTCCATGCTAGCAAATCACGGACGAGCCGGTTTACAACTTGACAGTCGACGATGGAATTGATATTTCCAGCATCCGCTAGTTCGGTGCAAGAAATTGCGCCTGCATAAACACGAACCATCCACGTCGTGCGGGCTGGGCAACAACGACGATGCTTACTCGACAGTACATGTTCCCACTTAACATAATTCGAGCAGACGAGTTGGACGATGCTTCGTTGCCGTGCATTAGACCTGTGCGTGGTGCCGTTGGTGCGCAGGCTGTTCCTTCTCGGGTGTGGATGGACGCATCGTATTCAATAGATTCCGGGAAGAGCTCCGGTATTGAACGAGTGGTTCGTAACCTGGTCCGCCATCTCGATCGCATGCGATTTACTTCGGTTGAGTCCTGCGTGCCCGTAATTGAAGTCGACCAGCAATTTTATCACGTCGACGAGCTTGCTCGCCGTCAATTCGCTCCCATTTCCAGTGCTCAGCGGGAGTTGCAATCCAAACTGCCGCGAATTTACAAGAGCTTCTTTAGGTGGCTATGCGATCGAACTGGATCGCGCACGCTGCAGAAGTGGTTCCTGCCAGATGCTGGGCACTTGGGCATGTTCAAGATTCCGCACAAACTGTGGCAGAAACGCGTTCGTCGCGGATTGGCTGGCCGGTCGCTGCCGGTCGAGTTTTCGCCAGGCGATATGCTGATTCTCCCCGACGCGTATTGGACCCATCGCGATATTTGGCCCGCAGTTAAACGTGCCAAAGAAAGCGGCGCATTCATTGCATTTGTGGTCTATGACCTGATCCCGATTACGCATTCTCAATTCGTGGGCGAGCGAGGCAGAGTTCGGTTTACAGATTACTTCCAACAACTCGCTCGTCACGCTGATCTGATTATCACTATTTCGCAGACGGTCTGCGATCAAGTGCGATCGTATCTACCCGAGTTAATGACCGGCCAGGACTATTGCCAAGATATTCGTGCATTTACGTTAGGAGCTGAGTTCTACGATACCACTGGTGCTGTTCGCCCTCAGTTGGAAGAGATATTTGGCCCCAATGTTCGCAACAACCCTTACCTGACTGTCTCTGCCTTCGACCCACGCAAGAACCACGAGTATCTGCTCGACGCTTTTTCCGAGCTCTGGAAGACTGGTGCCCACGAGAAACTCTGTTTGGTCGGCCGCGTCGGAGCTCGTTGCGAAAGGCTGATCGAACGTATTCGCCAGCATCCCCAATGGGGCACCAATTTGCTAACGTTTCACGACTTGACGGACGCCGAATTGCAGTATTGCTATCGTCATGCAAAGGGAGTGATCTTTCCATCAATTGTCGAAGGATTTGGCCTGCCCATCGTCGAGTCGCTGTGGCATCGCCAAATGACCTTTGCCAGTGACACACCGATTCATCGCGAAGTTGGAGGCGACATTTGCCGTTACTTTGATCTAAGTAATCCGATTTCGTTGGTCGAGTTGCTGATCGACTGGGACAAGAGTTGCGAAACCACGAAACCACATACAATTTGTGAGTTGCCACTTACTTGGACACAGAGCTTCGACAACTTTCGCGACATCTGCATGCAAGCGTACCGAGACTGGTCATATCGAGAACCTATCCCATCGACTCCTGTCGCGGAACGTGTTCTGGATAATTGTCCGCCCAACTGGCGCGCCGCTTGATTCCGAATCAACTACTGCTTCGCCGTGGGATGCCTTTACTCAGCCAATTCGGAACTCATCGTCGTCTGCTTGCTGGCGTTGCCATCGCTGGTTCAGCCAATTAATTCCCACGTGCAAAACGCTTACAAGCAAACCAAGCGCCAGCGGCGCGGTGTAACACATCAGTGCAAAGATGACATGGGATCTGCGGCCTTCGCCTCGATCATAAACCGCCGATGGCCTCCCCAACCAAGCGTTTAGTTCAGAGGTCAGCGCCGGTACTTGAGCAGCGTACGCAAACAGCAGCGCGATGCCAGCCGAAACTACCATCAGTAGCTGTAAAACAATCAACTCGATCTTTGGACGCTGACTGCTGGTGCTGAGAAAGGGTGATTCGGGAGACTGGTTTTTCATTTGCAGAATAGACCATCCGAAAGTTTGACAGCCAATACAAGCCCGAAGCGCAAGCGAGTGTATGCCAGGATTGACGCACTCACTTGCGTTTCGGGCTTGTATTCGCTTAGGCCTTGGTAAATTCCCATCTGCCGTTCGCCTTAACGTCCTTCAATATAGCAGCGACCGCTGTGCAGGAATTCTCACTGTCGAAATACTTTGGCAACTGGTGCGTTGTTTGCCTGCACAGCACAGCCGATTCGTTAAAATACTTACTTCGCGAATGACTGATTCTCGCATCGCCCGCGTCATGACAGCGCCACTTTCTTCGGAATACAAGCCCGATTCGGAATACAAGCCCGATTCGGAATACAAGCCCGATTCGGAATACAAGCCCGAAGCGCAAGCGAGTGAATTTCCGTAATCGTCGTAAGTCATTCACTCGCTTGCGCTTCGGGCTAGTATTCCGCGAAAAAAGTGGAGCTGTCCAACTGAGCTTTCAGCTTCCGTTCGCTTTATTTATTTCAGTGTCGCATTGTCATTCATGGTTCTCCAAGCCCAAAGCCAAAGGGACTGAGCAAAGTATGCAGGATCTCGATTCGACTCTCGACATAGAGACTCACGGCAATTCGTGGCAGGCGGTAGGACCGTGCACTTATTTAGTGCGAATTGGTACCACGCATGCCGTCGGGCGATTTGTGTCGACAGAATTAGCCGACTTGGGACGCGGCACAAAAGTGATCTGCCGATCACACCGAGGGCTAGAATCCGGCACAATTCTCGGGCTGTCGCGATTGTCGCCCGATGATGTTGCTCGATTGGCAGATGGGAAATTATTGCGACGAATGACATCTGAAGACGGCTTGCTGTGGAGTCAAATGCTGGTTCTGGGCCGACGAGCTGCCGAGGAATGTAGTCGTTGGCTCGCAAGTAACGGTCTAGACGCCACTCTGCTGGAAGTCGAACCGCTGATGGACGGGCGCACACTGTATTTCCATTTTCTGAACGACGTTGAGCCAGAAGTCCAGCAACATCTTGATAAGCTGGTTGAAGTATACCAGCAATCGATATCCGAAAGCCAGTTTGCCAAACTACTTGCACATGGTTGCGGTCCAGGATGTGGGACGGAAAACGCCAATCAAACTTGTGGTACCAGTAGTGGTTGTGCGGTTTGCCAAATCGCTTCTGCATGTTCCAAATCAACCGATTCGCGAGTTTGATGCATGCGGAATTTACTCTCGAATTGGCCGAGGCCTGAGCGGTGGTGGCATGGAGAGCCATGAACTTACGTATATTGCCGACTACACTTTGGAAGCATCGTTCGGGCAATTGGAACTTTGCTTAGGCGAGCGGCAGATGGGAATTTACCAAGGCCTAAGCGAATACAAGCCCGATGCGCAAGCGAGTGCGTCAATTCTGGCATACACTCGCTTGCGCTTCGGGCTTGTATTGGTAAGAAACTATCTGCCGCTCGCCTTACCAAATAAGTTGCGGATGTGCGATTCCCTCTCAATCAACAACTTAGTGGTTGTCACGTTGTCCGCTGAGGCCGTCGAATAGTTGATCTTCGACGGTTAATTGGTTGTTTTTCTTTTCTTTATCGGTGGAGGTTTGGATGATGACTAGGGGGTCGACGTGGGTCCAGGCGGTGGCCGCGGTGAAGAGGGTAGTGGCGATGTGGCCTAGGCGGATTACCCAGATGATCGCACCGGTGCCTAGGACGCTGCGTACCGTTGGATCGGTTATGCTGAACTCTGTTCCTTGCTCCGTCTGCTCGAATTGCTGCTCCACTTTCTCGAACATTAGGTTGAATTCGTCGATCTCGTGAGTGGCGAATCGGCCTTGGTTGATCGTGCTGCGACTGAAATTGGGGGCAATTAACGTTTGAACGTTGCCGTTGTAATTGGCTTGGCTATCGGTGAGGTTCAACGTGGGAAGGATGAGGATCGATTGGATGCCTGCTGGTGAGGTTAATGGACCGGCTAGTGGGCCGGGGGTTGGTGCGGGAGTTGGCTCTGGGGATGCGGAGGCATTGGCTGCTGCTGACGTACTGGTGTCGGCGGTGGGTAGGCCACTGTCGCTGCTGGGTGGAGTGACCTCGGTGGGCTCGGTGGTGTTGGAATCTTCTGTGTCGGTGTTGGAGTTGGTGTCGGTTGAAGTGTTGCTGTTGCTGGATGAACCGTTGCCGGAATCGGAGGGGCCGGAGCCGGACGATCCGCCGTCGCCGGGGATGGCGGTGGGGAGTTGAATGTGGATCGTGACGGTCGTTGTCGTGGAGGTTAGGCTGCCGTCGGTGATGGTGTAGGTAAACGTCACGTCGCCAACGAACCCGACGGTGGGTATGTATTCGAAGTGTCCGTCCGATGAGAACGTGAGTTGGCCGGTGATTGGGCCGCTGATGAGTTGAGCGGAGAGTGTGTCGCCGTCGACATCGATGTCGTTGTTGATGACGCTGGGCAAGCTATCGATTTGGGTGTCGATGGTTTCGATGTACGTGGTTGTGTATACGTCAGCAACCGGTTGTGGGACTTCGTTGACGTCTTGCAAGCTGATGGTGAAGGCTTGGTCGTGGGACGATCCGTCGGTGCTAGTGGCGCGTACGATGATCGTGTGGCTGGCGGCGGCTTCGAAGTTTAATCGGCTGCCGTCGGCGACGCTGACTTGGCCGGTTATGGAATCGATGGCGAAGCGGCCGGTGGCTGCGTCGACTAGCGTGTAACTGACTGTGTTGGTGGTGGCGTCGGCGTCGATGGCCTGCGCGGTCAGGCTGACTAGCGTGCCGTTGGCGACATTTTCTTGGACGGTGTTCGGCGAAGCATTGATGTCGACGATGGTATCGAGATCGAATTCGTCGACGTCACCGATGTTGATGGTAAAGGTCTCGGTGCTGCTGCTGGTGTCGGTCGAAGTGGCTCGCACGGAGATGGTCAGGGATGAGCCCACGGACTCGCGGTCGATCGACTTGGCAACGGTCACTTCGCCGGTCACAGAGTCGATGGCGAACAGGCCACCGGCGGAATCGTCCAGCGAATAACTGATGACGTCGGTTCCGTCGGGGTCGGTGGCTCGGGCGGTGATGCCGATTGAAGAACCGAGGGAAACGTTTTCGGCTGTAAAATCCAACGTCAGATCGCTGTCGGTCAGCGGCGAAATGGCGGACTCGTTGACGTCATCAATGGCGATGAAGAAGTCGGTGTCGGCGATGGATAGATCGGCCGAGGTGGCGCGCACGGTGATCTTGTGCATGCTGCTGACTTCGTGGTCGAGCAAGCTGCCGTTGGCGACGGTGACGACGCCGCTGAGCGAATCGATGGCGAATCGCCCGCCGGCGGAATCGACTAAGCTGTATGTCACGGCGCTGGTCGTGCCGTCGCCGTCGATCGCCAAAGCGGTGATGCCGACCAGCGAGCCATTGAGCGCGTTCTCGGCGATCGCGTTCGTTTGAACATTGGTATCCACCGGAGAAGTGACGTTGAACTCATCGACATCGGTCACGGTTACGGTGAAGGCTTGGTCGAAGATCGCACCGGCTAAGTCGGTAACTCGCACGGTGATCGAGTGGCTGGTCTGGTCTTCGAAGTCGATCTTCGAGCTATCGGCGACCGTCACGAGGCCGCTGAGCGAATCGATCGCGAACCGTCCACCGGCGTCGCTGACCAACGAATAACTGAGCGTGTCACCGGCGTCGCGATCCGCGGCCACAATGCCACCAACGTTGGAACCATTGGAGGAATTTTCCGAGATCGTTAGTCCGGCGGTCGTCAGCGAGTGGGGTGCATCGTTGCTGCCACGAACGGTGATCGTCAGTTGCGTGGTGCTGGTCAATCCTCCTGCGTCGGTCACGGTATACGTGAACACATCGTCGAGCGTATCGGAATTGAGCCGCAGAGCTTCGACCGCCGCGTTGCTGTTATCGACTGTGTAAGTATACGAACCGTTGGCGGCGACGATGATCGAACCGTACGAGCCAGTGACCACAGACGACACAGAGCCCACAGAGGAGGATGCAACACCCGCGGCAACTCCGGTGACCGTTTTCGTTTCGCCGTTGCCAGTCGAATCGACATCGGTATCGTTGGTCAGCACGTTGCCAGCGGCATTCGATCCCACGGTACCATTGGCAACTCCGCCAGCTTCCACTGCGTCGTTGTTGTCAACGTTGGCGACCGGATTATCGTTGGCTGCTTGAATCGTGATCGTGATTTGCGTGGTGCTAGCCACACCCGCCGCGTCGAGCATCGTGTACGTGAACACGTCGTCTAGCGTTTGCCCGGTTGTTCGCAAAGCCTGCACTGCCGCGTTCGAATTATCCACTGTATAAGTATAGGCCCCGTTGGCGGCGATATTGATCGAACCGTAGCTGCCCGCTACGCCCGAGCCTACGTTCCCAGATGCACTCGATTGTGTACCTGCGAGCACTCCGTCGACCGTCTGCGTTTCGCCGTTGCCTGCTGAATCAGGGTCGGTATCGTTCGTCAGTACATTGCCGGATGGATTCGTACCGGAAGTTCCGTTCGCGACTCCGCCCGCTTCGACGGCTGTGTTGGTGTCAGCGGCAGCGGTTGGATTGTCGTTTTTCCCTTGGATTGTCACGGTAATCGTTGCCAAACTGGTCAATCCACCAGCGTCGACGACTTCATACGTAAATACATCGTCAAGCGTTTGAGAGGTCAATCGCAGAGCTTGAACAGCCGCGTTGCTGTTATCAACTGTATAAGTGTACGAACCGTTCGCAGCAATGTTGATCGAACCATATGTCCCGGTAACATTAGCGCCGACATTGCCAGTTGCCGATGACTGAGCACCAGCCACCACAGCGTTAACATTCTTTGTCTCACCGTTACCTGCCGAATCGACATCCGTATCATTGGTCAACACATTGCCAGTCGGATTCGTGCCAGCGGTGCCGTTCGCTGCTCCACCAGCTTCGACTGCTGTGGCTGAGTCATTAACTCCAACCGGATTGTCATTGCGTCCATGAATCGTGACCGTAACTTGAGTCGTCGAAGTCAATCCGCCAGCATCGGTGACTGTGTACGTAAACACATCGTCCAGCGTTTGGCCGTTGATACGAAGTGCTTGCACTGCTGCGTTCGCGTCGTCGATCGTATAAGTGTACGAACCGTTGGCGGCGACCGTGATCGCTCCGTACGAACCGGTCACACTGGAAGCCACGTTGCCAGAAGCGGATGACTGTACACCGGCTAGTATGCCCGTGACAGCTTTCGTTTCGCCGTTAGCGCTCGTGTCGACATCGGTATCGTTCGTTAGAACATTGCCAGTGCCAGTTGAACCAGCAGTTCCATTAGCAACTCCCGAAGCTTCGATCGCAGCACCGTTGTCTGCAATTGCGACGGGATTGTCGTTCGAGCCTTGGATCGTAACCGTGATCGTGGCTAGGCTGGTTAGTCCACCTGCGTCGATCGCCTCATAAGTAAATACATCATCCAGAGTCTGAGAAGTCAATCGCAAGGCTTGAACAGCCGCATTGGAGTTATCAACTGTGTAAGTGTACGAACCATTGGCGGCGATGTTGATCGAACCGTACGTGCCCGTGACTGCTGAGCCAACGTTACCACTCGCACTCGATTGAGCACCGGCAACCACAGCGTTGACAGCTTTAGTCTCACCATTGCCGGATGAATCGACATCGGTATCATTCGTCAGTACATTGCCAGTTGGATTCGTTCCCGATGTGCCATTGGCAACTCCACCGGCTTCGACCGCTGTGGCTGTATCATTCGCTCCGACTGGATTATCGTTCGAGCCTTGAATGGTGATCGTGATCTGGGTTGTGCTAGCCACGCCGCTCGCATCGAGCATCGTGTAAGTAAACACATCTTCCAGAGTCTGCGAAGTTAATCGCAACGCTTGCACTGCTGCGTTGCTGTTATCAACGGTGTACGTGTAACTACCATTGACAGCGACATTAATCGAACCGTAACTGCCCGCTACGCTGGCCCCAACATTCCCAGATGCACTCGATTGTGTACCAGCCAGAACGCCATCTACGGTCTTGGTTTCGCCATTGCCCGCTGAATCTGGATCGGTGTCGTTAGTCAATACATTGCCGGTCGGATTCGTTCCGGCCGTACCGTTTGCGACTCCACCAGCTTCAACCGCCGTGTTTGTATCAGTCACTGCCGTTGGATTATCATTTTTCCCTTGGATTGTCACGGTAATTGTGGCCAAACTGGTCAATCCACCAGCGTCCACAACTTCATACGTAAATACATCGTCAAGTGTTTGCGATGTCAGCCGCAGTGCTTGTACAGTCGCGTTGTTGTTATCGACGGTGTAAGTGTACGAACCATTCGCAGCAATGTTGATCGAACCGTACGTTCCAGTAACATTCGCACCGACATTGCCTGAAGCGCTCGATTGTGCACCAGCCGCAACGGCATTGACTGCTTTCGTTTCGCCATTGCCTGACGAGTCCACGTCGGTATCGTTAGTTAGTACATTGCCAGATGGATTCGTACCTGATGTACCATTAGCCACTCCACCAGCTTCGACGGCTGTGGCCGCATCGTTGACTCCTACTGGATTATCATTCGAGCCTTGGATCGTAACTGTGATCGTCGCCAGGCTCGTCAAGCCGCCTGCATCGACAACTTCGTAAGTGAACAGATCCTGCAACGTTTGGCTGGTCAACCGAAGCGCTTGGACGGCCGCGTTAGAGTTGTCAACTGTGTAGGTGTAACCACCATTGGCGGCGATATTGATCGAACCATACGTGCCAGTTACCGCCGAGCCGACATTGCCAGTTGCCGATGACTGAGCACCGGCCACAACCGCGTTGACTGCTTTGGTCTCGCCGTTGCCGCTTGAATCAACGTCCGTGTCATTCGTTAAAACATTGCCAGTTGGATTCGTTCCGGATGTACCATTGGCAACTCCACCGGCTTCGACCGCTGTCGTGGTGTCGTTGACTCCGACGGGGTTGTCGTTAGCTCCTTGAATCGTGATCGTGATTTGCGTCGTGCTTGCCACACCACTCGCGTCGAGCATCGTGTAAGTAAAGATATCATCCAACGTTTGCGAGGTTAGTCGCATAGCTTGAACGGCTGCGTTGCTGTTGTCGACGGTGTAGGTGTAGGCTCCATTGGCGGCGATGTTGATTGATCCATAGGAACCGGTCACGTTGGCCCCGACATTCCCAGATGCACTCGATTGTGTGCCTGCGAGTACTCCATCCACTGTCTTCGTCTCACCGTTACCCGCCGAATCAGGATCGGTTTCGTTAGTCAATACATTGCCGGTCGGATTCGTACCGGCCGAACCGTTGGCCACCCCGCCTGCTTCGACGGCCGTGTTCGTGTCAGCGACTGCTGTCGGATTGTCGTTCTGGCCTTGAATCGTCACAGTAATCGTGGCAAGGCTTGTCAAACCTCCCGCATCGACGACTTCGTAAGTAAACACATCGTCGAGCGTTTGAGAGGTCAATCGCAACGCTTGCACTGCTGCATTGCTATTATCAACTGTGTAAGTGTAAGAACCGTTGGCAGCGATGTTGATCGAACCATAAGTCCCAGTAACCGAAGATCCGACGTTCCCTGTAGCATTCGACTGAGCACCGGCAACAACTGCATTGACGGCTTTCGTCTCGCCGTTGCCTGATGAGTCGACATCGGTATCGTTCGTTAAGACATTGCCAGTCGGATTCGTACCAGCCGTACCGTTAGCGGCTCCACCAGTTTCCACTGCTGTGGCTGTATCGTTGACTCCGACGGGATTATCGTTGCGGCCGTGAACCGTGATGGTGACTTGCGTTGTCGAAGTCAATCCGCCTGCATCGGTGACTGTGTAAGTAAACACATCGTCCAACGTTTGGCCGTTGATGCGCAGCGCTTGCACTGCTGCGTTCGCATCATCGACTGTATAAGTGTACGAACCGTTGGCAGCGACATTGATCGAACCGTACGCTCCATTAACTGACGAAGCCACGTTGCCCGAGGCACTGCCTTGCACGCCCGCTAGTACGCCCGAGACTGTCTTCGTTTCGCCGTTACCTGTAGTATCAACGTCGGTATCGTTCGTCAGCACGTTACCGGAAGCACCCGAACCAGCCGTGCCGTTGGCTACTCCGCCTGCTTCGATGGCACTGTTGGTATCGACATTAGCTACCGGGTTATCGTTCGAACCTTCAATGGTAACGGTAATCGTCGCCAAACTTGTCAAGCCGCCCGCATCGACGACTTCGTAGGTGAACAGATCGGTCAACGTCTGCGATGTTAATCGCAACGCTTGAACAGCCGCATTGCTGTTGTCAACTGTGTAAGTGTACGAACCATTGGCAGCGACGTTGATTGTGCCGTACGATCCAGTAACATTCGCACCGACATTACCAGTTGCAGATGACTGAGCACCAGCCACGACCGCGTTAACCGCCTTGGTTTCACCGTTGCCGCTTGAGTCGACGTCTGTATCATTGGTCAACACGTTGCCAGTCGGATTCGTACCTGCCGTACCATTCGCTACTCCGCCTGCTTCAACCGCCGTTGTCGTATCGTTAACTCCAACTGGGTTGTCGTTGCGACCGTGGATCGTGACGGTGACTTGAGTGGTTGAAGTTAGCCCACCTGCATCAGTTACGGTGTAAGTAAAGACGTCGTCGAGCGTTTGACTGTTGATACGAAGTGCTTGCACTGCCGCATTCGCATCATCCACGGTGTAAGTGTACGAACCATTGGCGTTGACCGTGATCGCACCGTACGAACCAGTCACGCTGGCAGCTACGTTACCTGATGCGGATGATTGCACACCGGCTAACACACCCGTGACCGCCTTCGTTTCGCCATTAGTGCTCGTGTCGACATCGGTATCGTTCGTTAGAACATTGCCAGTGCCAGTTGAACCAGCAGTTCCATTAGCGACTCCAGCCGCTTCTACTGCATCGCTGTTGTCCGCAGTTGCGACCGGATTGTCGTTCGAGCCCTGAATGGTAACCGCGATCGTTGCTAAGCTAGTTAGTCCACCTGCGTCGATTGCCTCGTAAGTAAATACATCATCGAGAGTCTGTGAAGTCAATCGCAGTGCTTGAACGGCCGCGTTGGAGTTATCAACTGTGTAGGTATAAGAACCATTCGCCGCGATATTGATTGAACCATAAGTGCCAGTTACGCTTGAACCGACATTGCCTGAAGCACTCGATTGAGCACCGGCAATAACCGCGTTGACGGCTTTGGTCTCACCATTGCCGGATGAATCCACGTCCGTGTCATTAGTCAACACGTTTCCAGTCGGATTCGTTCCGGATGTACCATTCGCAACTCCACCGGCTTCGACCGCTGTAGCTGTATCATTGACTCCGACGGGATTGTCGTTGGCTCCTTGAATCGTGATCGTGATTTGCGTTGTGCTAGCCACACCAGTGGCATCGATCATCGTATAGGTGAATACATCGTCGAGCGTCTGCGAGGACAATCGCAAGGCTTGCACTGCTGCATTCGAATTGTCAACCGTGTACGTGTATGCTCCATTAGCAGCGACGTTGATCGAACCGTAACTGCCCGCTACGCTGGCCCCAACATTCCCAGATGCACTCGATTGTGTACCAGCTAGAACGCCATCGACGGTCTTGGTTTCGCCATTGCCCGCTGAATCTGGATCGGTGTCGTTCGTTAGCACGTTACCGCTTGGATTCGTACCGGACGTGCCATTGCCAACTCCACCCGCTTCAACAGCAGTGTTCGTATCAGCCACTGCAGTCGGATTATCGTTCTGACCTTGAATCGTTACCGTTATCGTCGCTAGGCTGGTCGCGCCCGCTGTGTCGACAACTTCGTAGGTAAACAAGTCTTGTAGTGTTTGTGAGGTCAACCGCAAAGCTTGAACGGCCGCGTTGGAGTTATCGACGGTGTAAGTGTACGAGCCATTAGCCGCCATGTTGATCGAACCGTAACTGCCAGCAAGGTTCGAACCGACATTGCCTGAAGCACTCGATTGAGCACCGGCCACCACAGCGTTGACCGCTTTCGTTTCGCCGTTGCCCGACGAGTCCACATCAGTATCGTTCGTCAACACATTGCCAGTCGGGTTCGTACCCGATGTACCATTGGCAACTCCACCGGCTTCGAGCGCTGTGGCCGTGTCGTTCACGCCGACTGGATTGTCGTTGCGACCATGGATTGTAATCGTAACCTGCGTTGTCGAAGTCAAGCCGCCAGCATCGGTGACTGTGTAAGTAAACACATCATCCAAAGTCTGGCCGTTGATGCGTAGCGCTTGAACTGCCGCGTTCGCATCATCTACTGTGTAAGTGTACGAACCGTTGGCAGCGACGTTGATCGAACCGTACGAACCAGGAACCGACGAAGCCACGTTGCCAGATGCACTGGCTTGGATGCCAGCCAAGACACCTGACACGGCCTTCGTCTTGCCGTTGCCTGGCGAATCGACGTCGGTATCATTCGTCAGTACGTTGCCAGTGGCGTTCGATCCCGCTGTGCCATTGGCCACTCCGGCAGCTTCGACAGCGTCATTGTTGTCGACGTTTGCGACTGGATTATCATTCGAACCTTGGATCGTAACTGTGATCGTGGCTAGACTCGTCAAGCCGCCCGCGTCGACAACTTCGTAAGTGAACAGATCGTCCAAAGTCTGTGAACTCAGCCGCAATGCCTGCACCGCTGCGTTGCTGTTATCGACTGTGTAAATATACGAACCATTGGCCGCGATGTTGATCGAACCGTAAGATCCATTAACCGCCGAGCCAACTGAGCCGACGGCGCTAGCCGCGGGCCCTGCCACCACGGCGTTGACAGCCTTCGTCTCGCCGTTGCCCGACGAGTCCACATCCGTATCATTCGTCAACACGTTTCCAGTTGGATTCGTACCCGATGTGCCGTTCGCAACTCCACCTGCTTCGACAGCGGTAGCGGTATCGTTCGCTCCAACTGGATTATCGTTCGAGCCTTGAATCGTGATCGTGATCTGCGTCGTGCTCGCCACACCAGTGGCGTCGAGCATCGTGTAAGTAAACACGTCGTCCAGCGTCTGCGAAGTTAATCGCAACGCTTGCACTGCTGCGTTGCTGTTATCAACGGTGTACGTGTAACTACCATTGGCAGCGACATTAATCGAACCGTAACTGCCCGCTACGATGGCCCCAACATTCCCAGATGCACTCGATTGTGTACCAGCTAGAACGCCATCTACGGTCTTGGTTTCGCCATTGCCCGCTGAATCTGGATCGGTGTCGTTAGTCAATACATTGCCGGTCGGATTCGTACCGGCCGTACCGTTTGTGACGCCACCAGCTTCAACAGCCGTGTTTGTATCCGTCACTGCCGTTGGATTATCATTTTTCCCTTGGATTGTCACGGTAATCGTTGCCAAACTGGTCAATCCACCAGCGTCCACAACTTCATACGTAAATACATCGTCAAGTGTTTGCGATGTCAGCCGCAATGCTTGTACAGTCGCATTGTTGTTATCGACGGTGTAAGTGTACGAACCGTTCGCAGCAATGTTGATCGAACCATACGTCCCGGTAACATTGGCGCCGACGTTGCCTGAAGCGCTCGATTGTGCTCCAGCCACGACTGCGTTGACAGCTTTCGTTTCGCCATTGCCTGCCGAATCGACATCCGTATCATTAGTCAACACGTTTCCAGTCGGATTCGTTCCGGATGTACCATTCGCAACTCCACCGGCTTCGACCGCTGTAGCTGTATCATTGACTCCGACGGGATTGTCGTTGGCTCCTTGAAT
>SXGS01696469.1_pt1 | contig 16134 bp, 18 predicted proteins | sample 3174681 | NCBI WGS metagenome assembly SXGS01 (sample SAMN11356861, study PRJNA531348) | freshwater metagenome | isolation source: freshwater sample F1-80 | place: China: Fuxian Lake, Yuxi | collected 2017-12-25 | reverse complement strand
GGGATGGTGGCCTGTCCGCCGCAACTCACCATACTGAGATTTGGCGCGCCGAAATGCTGATCCATGTTGACGGCGGGAACGACAAACGGTCCGATGGACGCGGGCGTCAGATCGATCACCTGCTTGCCGTGCGTCCGGAGAACCTCGTTGTGATGGAAATGCGACTTCGCGGACGTGGCGTCGAAGACGATGCGAACGTCCGGGAAGTCCGGCATGCTGAGGAAGCCGTCGATGCCTTCGTGGGTGACGGGCACGCCCATTCGGCGCGCCCGCGCCAGGCCGTCGGATTCGGGGTCTATCCCCACCAACGCGCCCATTTCGAGCGGCCCGGAGGAGCGCAACACTTTGATCATGAGGTCCGTGCCGATATTGCCCGAACCGATGATGCCGACTTTGGTCTTCATAAGTTTGGAGACTGACTTTGTCGAAAGTGGGGCAGACGATCGCTTTTTGCCGTCTGCCAACTTCGCGGCCTGTCGGAGACGGCCGATCCGATGGTTTTTCGAGCCTGCCATAGGCGCGGCACAAATGGCAGGCGACGGAAAACGATCGCCTGCTCCACCTTGTCAACTAAAACGGTCATTTCGCGGCAACCCATGATGTTACTGCTTGATGACAGTGCCGTCGCGCTTGCGCACTTCGCCCCAGCCGCCGTTGAGGAGGCCGCGGCCGCCGCGCTCATTGCCGAACGGATACTTCTTGGCGGCCTTTTCGTCGATCTCGATGCCCCAGCCCGGCGCCTCGTTCGCGTAGAGGTAACCGTCCTTCATCACGGGGCACCCCTTGAAGACTTCCTGCGTGGTTTCTCCGAAGGGCGAATACTCCTGCACCCCGAAGTTGTAGCAAGCGAGGTCCAGCGCGACGTTCGCGGCATGGCCGATCGGCGAAACGTCGCCCGGCCCGTGCCAGGCTGTGCGGACACCGTAGATCTCTCCGAACGCGGCGATCTTGCGGCAGGGAGTGAGGCCGCCGGCCTGGGACACGTGAATGCGGATGTAGTCTATAAGGCGCTCGCCGATCAGCGTATTCCATTCGTGGGGGCTGTTGAACAATTCACCCATGGCGATCGGCGTCGAACACTGCTGGCGAATCTGGCGGAAATACGCGATGTCTTCGGGCGAAAGCGGATCCTCGAAGAAGAACAGCTTGAATTGTTCCACGTCCTTCGTGAACTGCACGCCCTGAATCGGCGTTACGCGCTCGTGAACGTCGTGCAGCAATTCCACCTCCTCTCCAAGCTGCTTGCGGCATTCCTCGAACATCTTCATGGCCCGGCGGATGTAGGGCGCCGGTTCGTACACCGGCCCTTTGTGCAGCGCCTTCACGGTGACATTGCTGCCGCCGCGCGCGCCGTAACCTTCCATTCCAGGCACGCCGATCTGCACGCGCACGTGGCGGAAACCGCGAGCCATGTAGCCCTTGGCGCTCTCGATAACCTCGGAAATTTCGTTGCCGCTCGCGTGGCCGTAGCAGTCCGCCGCCTCGCGGCATTTGCCGCCGAGCAACTGATAGACCGGCATCCCGGCCTGCCGTCCTTTGATATCCCAAAGCGCCTGGTCCACGCCGCTAATCGCATTGTTAAGCACGGGCCCGTTGCGCCAGTAGGAACTGTTGTAGCATGCCTGCCACGTGTCGTCGATACGGTCGGCGGGCTTGCCGACGAGGAACGGCTTCAGATATTTTTCGACGGCCGGCACCACGAGGTCGGCGCGCTGCGTGAACGTACCGCAGCCGTAGCCGTAGAGGCCGTCCTGATCGGTCGTGACCTTCACGACAACGAGCCGCAGGCCCGCCGGAGCGGTTGCGATTACGCTCACGTCCTTGATGATCGGCGTGGGCGTTGCCCGCACGGCCCGAGCGGCCTGCGCCTGCGCCGCGGCTTCCCGTTGCGTCAACAGGCCGCCAAATGCGCCGCCCGTAATCGTCTTGAGCAAACTCCGCCTTGCTTGATTCGTGCCTTCCATTACTTGCCTCCCCGCTCTTCGAGCATGCTCTTCAGATTCTTGATCGCGTCCCGGATTTCCCGCTCTCGTGAAACGAGCGACACTGCGTAAGCCACTAGAATAAGCCACGCGGCGAGAAATCCATAAAACATGTAGGTGAAATTACGTGAGTCCATTGAATCCTCCATCGGCGCGGGCCGCGGCGTCCCGCGAAATTTCATGAAAACCCTGCGGAATGCGGCGGGGCAGACGATCGCCTTTTGTCGTCTGCCGCTTTTGCCCGTTCGCTGGAGCCGGCCGGTGGGAAGGTTTTTCGACCCTGCCACGGACGGGGCAAGAGGCAGACGGCACAAATCGATCGCCCGCACCACCGGCCGTTGGTTGCAACAATTGCGTCATGACAGATCCTTAAATTGCGTGCACCATGCGCCGCATTGAATCGATTTCGCGCTGCGCCTCTTCCTGCCGCAGCCGCACGAGCAAGAACACCGCGCCCACAAGCATCAGTGCGACCCAGTTCAGCATCGTGGTGAGCCACATGGCGGAATCCATCGACCCGCCGCCCCAAAACACCGGCTGCGGATGCTGCGTGCGCCACCATTTGATGGAAAAAATAACGATAGGCACGTCGGCGAAAGCGAAGATTGAAAATACGGCCGCGAGCGTCGCGCGCCGCGTGGGCTCGTCGATCGCGCCACGCAGCATCAGGTAGCCGAAGTAGAGCAGCCAGCAGGCGAACGCGGAGGTGAGCCGCGCGTCCCACGTCCACCAGATACCCCAGATGATCCGGCCCCAGATGGAGCCAGTCACGATGTTCACGGCCAGAAACGCCAGGCCGACTTCGGTGACCGCCACCGCCAGCGCATCGTACCTGAAATTCTTCGTGATAAGGAACATCACGCTCGCGACGAGCGCTACGGCGCAGCCGAGAAGCGCCGTCCATGCCGCCGGAATGTGAAAGAACATGATCCGGTAGATCATGCCCTGGTTTGCTTCGTCGGGCAGTACGAGAAAGGTGGAATGCAGGTTCCGGGCAAGCAGGATCGCCGCCAGAAGAGCCATGCCATAGATTATTTTTTCGCGCATATGGTTTCGCAAGGCACCACTAACCTAACAGGACACTCTCCACCAGGACGAGAGCGAGTGAAGTAAAGATGATATTAAATCCCACGAGCAGACGCATCCAGACCATCACCTCGGGATCAAGAGGCTGTCCGGCGACAAGTTGGCTCGTAAGGCGGATCGCCGCCAGCAGGCATGGAATCATCAGAGGATAAACCAGGAGGGGCAGCATGATTTCCCTTAGCCGCATGTTCACCGTGAGCGCGCTGAAAGTGGTTCCGATCACAGTGAAGCCCCATGTGGCCAGCACCAGAACCAGCATGAGTGGCCAGAACTGGGCCGTCCAGCCGATATTGTAGAAGATTCCGAAGACCGGAAAACACACGAGCTCCATCACGAATAACAGGATGAAGCTTGCCAATGCTTTGCCCAGAAACAAGGCTGCTCCCGCGATGGGGGCTGCGACGAGCGCATCCAGGCAATCGTTCGGGATCTCCCGCGCGAACGTGCGGTTGAGGATCAGGGCTCCCGCGAAGGCGAACACAATCCAAAGGAGGCCGCCTGAAAGCGCGCGCATTTCGTCTTCGGAAGGGTCGAAGGAAAAGCTGAACAACAGCAGAATGACGAGGGCGAAGGAGAGCGATGCCTGTATGGCTTCCTTGGTGCGGAGTTCCGCGCGCAGGTCTTTGGCTGCGATGGTGAGGCTCTGGCGGAGGAAGTTCACTGGATCTCGCACGGCATCGTTCTAAACATCGTAATGCCTGTACAGCCAGCCCGTGTCGGCTAGCATTTCCGGCGTCCGCTCCCCGAAGTAGCCGAGCTTGCCGCGATTGAGCAGAGCTACGTGCGAGGCCAAATCCAGGGCCTCGCGCAGTTGGTGCGTGGACATCACGATGGTCCTGCCCTGTTCACGGGCGCGGCGCAGCACGTCCTGGAGCACGGCGATCGCGCGATCGTCGAGAGCGGTGAAGGGTTCGTCGAGCAGCAACACATCGGGTTCGTGAAGGAAAGCGCGCGCCACGGCGAGACGCTGACGCATGCCTCTGGAGAACTCGCGCACCAGTCCGTTCCTGGCGCGGTCGAGGCCTGTTCGTTCGAGCCACTCGTTTGCCGAGCGGTCGGGGTTTGCGAGCCCGTAGAGCCGGCCGAACAGTCGCAGGTTCTCTATCGCGGAGAGCTCGTCGTAGATCGAAATTCCATGCCCCAGCACTCCGACGCGGCGGCGCGTTTCGCGCTCGCGCACTGGATTGCCGAAAATCCGGATCGTGCCTCTGCCGGCGCTCGAAAGCCCCGCCATGATTCGCAGCAACGTGGTTTTCCCCGCGCCGTTTCTTCCCAGCAGAGCCACGCACTGGCCAGGAAGAATGCTCAGTTCGATGTCGCGCAACGCGGGGTAGTCGCCGTGAAACTTCCAAACGGCACTTGCCGCAACGGCGATCGCCGCGTCCGTCATCGTCTGCCCGCGCCGCTCCCGGAACTGACCGAGGCGCGAAATTGCAGGGCGAAGCTCAACGCCAGAATGGTCATGGCGAGCCCCAGAACCCAGTACATTTTCGAGTAGAGGCGTGGCATGATCGACTCGATGCCCGGTCCGCCGCCCTCATCGCCGTCACCGGCGGCCGCGCGAAGCGACCCGGTGCCTTCCACTTCGACTTTGTAGTTCGCACCCTTCGCCGTGTACATGACGAGTTGCGTGTCCGGTTCCTTGCCAAGCAGTTCTATATCGCCCTTCAGCGTGACGGTACTGGGCGCCACAAGCTGAGTCGCCCCGCCCTTGAACAGATCTTTCCCCGTGAACGTGCCCGGCGAAGTGTAGGGGAGCGTGTACGTCAGCTCGATGCGCGACTGACCCGGTTTAATCGGGAAATCGACCTTGTATATGTTCGCCTGCGTGGTTTTGTCGGCGAGACGGCGTATCGGCATGCCCTGCGGCGCAGTGCCGTTCACTTCGATCTTTCCGATTACTTCCGGAGGCACAAAGAACTTCAGGGTGCCGCCATCGGGGTCGTTGTAGGCCGTGGTTCCACTGTTGTCCCAGAAGTAAATCTCGCGCACGACCATCTCTTTTTCGGACGGCTCCAGCAGCACGCCGTGCCGAATGATTCTCGCACCGCCCGGCTGCTTCGACGCGTTGTAGACTTCGAGCGCGACACCCGTCGAGGGCGCGCCGGGCGGGAGCATGTGGTTGTAGGTGACGCCGTCGAACGCCGTCTGGATCAGGCGTGGGCCTTTCAGGTCGGTTGTGATAGTGAACTTGCCGTCGGCCGCGGACTTTACTGTCTCCATCGATTCCATGCCGGCATCGCCCAGCTTGTAGAGGGTGACTGTCGCGACCGCGGGCTTGCCGATCGTCTTGTTCGTAACCGTGCCGTCAACTCCTGCGAGCGCCGGAAGCGCGGCCAGACAAACAATCGCCAGGGGCTTCACGCGGACCTCATGGCTTTGCCGCATTCACCGCAGAACTTGAGTTCCTGGGCAAACTCCGCTCCGCAATGCGGGCAAGAGAAGTTTCCCTGCGTCTTCTTGCCCGCCTGGGCTTTGGCTGGAGGGGCTTTCGAAACCAGCGTTCCCTTAGGCGCGACTTCGGCCTTCACACGATCAACCTCCGCCAGGACGGCCGCAAGTTCCTTCTGCAGGTCGATTTTCGTATGCTGGTAGTCTTCGTCCGAAAGTTTGCCCAGCCTGTATTCGAATTGCAAATCGCGAAGGTTTTCGTAGATCGAGGCTTTTCGCTCGTCGAGATGAAGGAACGGCGATGGGACGATAGGCGGCGGCAAATCGCGCTCGCGCACGAACACCACGAACGCGACTACGCCAATCGTCAACAGGGAAGCGGCGGCGGCGATCAACATTATTCGAGTTGTGACAGATCCTTTTCGATTTGAGCGCGATAGCGCGAGAGTTCGGGCGAATCCGCAGCCGGCGCGCCCGCAAGCGCCGGTTTCCGGTAGTAACGCCGCATCAGCCAAACGATGAAGAACGCACCTAGGACCAGAATCGAATACGGCACCAGTCGTCCGTAGACATTTGGCTCCGAGCGGAAAATCTCCTGGCCGTATTCTTTAAGGAATGTGTCGAGAATGGCCGCGTCGGTCATGCCGGCGTGCTGCATCTTGAATATGCGTTCCTTTGCCGGCTTACCGAATCCGCATTCGAGCATGTTGCAACTTGCGAGCGTCGAAGAGCAGGCCCCGCATTTGCAGGCGATCCTTGCGCCGACGCGGAACACGTCCACGCCCTGGCGGTCGGATGCCGTCTGCGCGAGCGCGGCCGCGGCAACAAGCACGGTGAAAGCGCTAATTCTCAACCGTCGCATATTTTTTTCCGATTTCGACTACTACCGTCTGCACGTACTGCATTTTCACCTTGCTCGGCACCAGCGCGACGAGCGTGCCGAACACCAGCACCACTACTCCAATCCAGATCCAGTTGACGAGCGGGAAAATGTATACCTGGATGGTCGCTTTCTGATTTTCGCTCGCGGCGAAATTGATGTACAGATCGTGGTTCAGCCGCCTCCTGATTGCCACCTGTCCGAGCGGCGTACGGTTGGCCTTATAGAACCGGCGTTCCGGTTTCAGCGTGTCGATCTGCTTTCCGTCCTTCATTACCTCGACCTCGGCGTAGTGCCAGAGGTAGTTGCCGTTATCGCCTTCCTTCAGGTCCGCCACTTTCAGCGTATAGGGACTGAGGCTGATCGAACTTCCAATCGTAACCTCGGCGGTGATGTCCCTGTTAAACGCCGCTCCGCTGCATCCGATGAATACCAGCACGATACCCATGTGAATGAGGTAGCCGCCGTATCGCCGCGTGTTGCGGTGCGTCAGCTCGACCGTGGCCGCGAGGAAACCCATCCCGTTCTTCGCCGAAATAGCCCTCGCGCCCTTATAGAATTCCGCCAGGATGGTGAGCGCCACGAAGAGGCAGAATCCGAACGAAATCAGGGCGTAGAAGTGACGCATCCCCGCGGCCATCAGCGCGCCCACCAGCAGAACCGAGGCGATCCCCGGCATCATGAAATTGCGCCGAAGGCTCTCGACCGACGTTCTCCTCCAGGCAAACAACGGCCCAACGCCGGTGAGGAAAAGCAGGAAAAGGCCGATGGGGATCATCAGCCGGTTGAACCAACTTGCATCAAGGCTGATCTTCTCGCCGGAGACGGCCTCGGAGATGATCGGAAACAGCGTGCCCCAAAGCACGGCGAAGCTGCTCGCAAGCAGGATCAGATTGTTGAACAGAAAACTCGATTCGCGCGAAACCACGCTCTCGAGCGGCGCTTCGCTTTTCAAGTAAGGCAGACGATCGAGAATAAGATAAACGGTGGCCGCGATACCGATTGCAAGAAACGTCACGAAGTAATTGCCGATGGTGGATTGCGCGAAAGCGTGCACCGAACTCACGAGGCCCGTGCGCGTGAGCGACGTTCCGAATATGCAAAGGAAGAAGGTGGATGCGATCAGCACCATGTTCCACACCTTCATCATTCCTTTCTTCTCCTGCATCATCACCGAATGAAGGAACGCCGTTGCACTGAACCAGGGAAGAAGGGACGCGTTTTCGACCGGGTCCCACGCCCAGTAACCGCCCCAACCGAGCGCGTCGTACGCCCATGCCGCGCCCAGCGTGACGCCGCAGCTCTGGAACAGCCAAGTGACAATCGTCCAGCGGCGCGTAGTCGCGATCCATGCCTCGCCGGGCTGACGGGTGATCAGCGATCCCATGGCGAACGCGAAGGGAATGGTGAACCCGACGAATCCCAGGTAGAGCATTGGCGGATGGATGGCCATCGCGGGGTATTGGAGGCTCGGGTGCAGCCCGGTTCCGTCCGGTACGGCCGTTATCAGGTTGCCTACCGCGAGCATCTTGAACGGACTCACCACGAATGCGTTGAAGATCAGAAAGAACGTCTGAACGCACATGATGATGGCCGTCGTATAGGGCATGAATTCGCGATGCCTGCGGCGGTTCATGAAGACCGCCACCATTCCGTAACACGAAAGCAGCCAACTCCAGAAAAGCAGTGAGCCTTCCTGCCCGCCCCACAGCGCGCTCACCTTATACTGCGTGGGCATCGAGCGGTTGCTGTGCCCCGCGACGTAGGAGAAGCGGTAGTCGTCGGTCACGAACGCGTAGACCAGAATGCCCGACGCGACGGTGACCAGAAACCACACCACGTAGACGGACCGTTGCGCGCTCAAGACCAGGAATGGGCGCTGCTTCAGCTTTCCGGCAACCGATCCGGCGATTGCGTAGACAGCGAAGCAGAACGCCAGAAGGATTGCCAGCGATCCTATGTTTTCCATCTTCCGGTTAGCTCACTTGTTTGGGGTAGGACGGCTGCTCGCCGGGCTTCGCGCCGGGCTTGGCCTCGTATTTCGAGGCGCACTTCGCCTGAATTTTATTGGCGTGAAAAACGCCGTCCGGGCCCATTTTTCCGTCGGCGAGTGCCTGCGCGCCATCGCGGAAGGTGTCGGGAAGGGGATCCGTACCGGTGTAAACGACTTTGAGCTTGCGATGCTCCTGTTCAAGCGTGAACTCGACTACGTTCGCTTTGCGGCTGATGGAACCTTTTTCCACGTCGCCCGCAACGCGCAGCCGTTTGATGTGTGCCTCGCCGCCCATCTTGCCGACTTCTTCGATCGTCTTGTAGTAGGCCTTGCTCTCGCCGACACCAGTTGTGGCAAGCCATAAAATTGTGCCTACGATCACGACAACAAGGGCTCCGAACTTTCCGTATTTTTTCATAGGGGCGCCTCTTAAACTTCAGTATAACGCCAATACGGGCGGGAAGCTCATTCGGCTCCTCTGAGCAGTCTGGCTGGGCTTGTTCCTGCATTGCGCTAAACGTGAAGCAGTAGTGTGCGTGATCGGTGATTCGGTTTCTTCGGCCAGATACCGGCGCCTGCGCGAGGAGTTTTGCCCTTCGAAGAGGGCGGCGATCAAAGCAGTGGCACGCTTGACGGTGCTGTGTAACGGACAGCGATCTTTGGCCCCGGCCCGGCCGGATTGCGACCCGGAAATTCGCACGTTCTTTCCCTCCTCCTTCATGATCTGGAACGGTCCTCACCGTCAAGGGTTCGCTTCCCGCCGAGCCTGCTGGCGCCCCTTGACTTGACCGCTCCGGGCCGTTCCCACGGATGAACTTAGACGAGGGAAAGAACTTGACTGACCGCCCGCCGGCGTCGTGACACCGCAGGCGGCAAAGATCGCGGTCCGTTACAATGCTGGTGTACGGGATGTTGACACAAAGGAGAAGCTTGTCTGTGAACCGCTCTTGAAGTCTACTGATCGCTGAGCAGGGAAAGCGGTCATTCCGGCCAACGGGACGTATTTCCACTCATCCCTTTCCCGCATTCAATGACGCACGCCGCGTCCGGCATTTTCACTCAGCGTGATAGGCTTTTCCGGAGGCTGTCCGTGATGGTTCCAGGGAATGCTGCGCAGAACATCGTCGTGGTGGCGACAAGGAAAACGGCGATCTGTCTTCTCATGGTGTTGCCTCGCTCAGTGAACGCCGCGTCCGATTTGTGTTGACAGTTAGAACACGATTCCCATCCCTGCCGAGTATTCGAGTTGCTGCAAAGCGCCGCTTGAATTGAGCAGGCCGAAGGGTTTTCCGGTGACGTAGTCGCGCAGGTCTAAGCGAATCTGGAGAATCTCGTTCAGCCTGTACTTTACTCCCGCGCCATAATTCACGCCGAATTTTGTGAATCCGTTTCCGCTATACGCTGACGTTCCAGGTGGATAAAACGAGCTGAAATGACCTCCGCCCGCGGCGAAGGGCCGGAACCGCGCACCTTCGGGCGTCGCATAGAGGAGAAAGTTGTAGAAACCCTGATGCACGGGCAGGGGCGATCGCAATTCGCGAAGCTTGCTGCGGCTGTAAGCGTAGCCGAATTCATGGCCGATGAACCTCTTCGTGTTGATCGTGAACCGCGCAGCCAGGCGAAACCCATTGTCGAGCTTAACGCTCGGTCCATCGACCGTCACCGAGCCCACCCGAGCGGACCTGAAATTCGAGACACCCATGCTGATCGACGCCTCGCCCACCTGCGCGCTTGCGGCTTTTGCAAGCAACAGGGAACAAACCAGCACCGGGCATCGCCTCATGCGCGTGGTTCTCCCTTGGCTCCTCCCTTAAATTTATCGCGGCACGCCGGCGAGCAAAAGTGATAAGTCTCGCCCTTCATCGTTGTCTTGGTCGACGTGCCAGCGGAAACGAAGGTTCCGCAGACGGGGTCCTTGACCAGCAGTCCAGCGGAAAGAGGAACGCCCGCTCCTGCGGAGGCCGTTGGACTCTCACGATCACCGGACTTTTTTGACAGCCCCCTGAAGAAGTTCAGGATCATCCCGACTACCGCGCGCACAACCGCAAGCGCGATGAGAATGGCGACGAGACGGAGCAGATTCCGAAGCATTTCGGAACGGAGGCGCTTCCTCCGCTATTTTTTCTTCGCGCCCTTCTTGGCGGCAGCCGCGGCTGCGGCCGGGTTCTTGTACTCAGTCGAGATCGTGCTTTCCATCGAGGCGATCATGCCCTTCGCCGATTCCGCGAACGGACCGTCGGGCTTCAGCGACAGGTACTTTTCGAACGCCTCGCGAGTCCCATCCACCGGCTTGAATTTTCCTTCCGGCGTGGTCTGAGCTTTCGAGACGAGATACACGCCGAGCTGATACTGCGCATCGGCGTAGTTGGGATCGGCGCCGATCGCTTGTTTGAACGCCTGTCCGGCGGGTTCAAGCTGTCCTGCGTTGACGAGCAGCGCTCCCAGGTTGTAATAATAACGCCCTGCATTGGTTGCATCGAGTTGAGCGGCTTTGCCAAGCTCCGCCTGCGCTTCGGGGAACTTGCCGGCCTTCGCGAGCGCGAGCGCATAGTTGTTGTGGTAAGCGGCATCGTCCGGTTTCAGTTCCAACGCCTTCGCGAATGCGTCAAGGCCTTTCGCCGTCCCCGCATCTTTGTCGGCGCCCGTCTTTGTGCCTGCCAGACTGATAGAAGCCTCGGCCAACTGCGCCCACACCACATGCTGCTTAGGATCTAATTCGCCCGCCTTTGTAAAGGCCCCAACTGCCACGTCCCAGTTCTTGGTTCGCAGCGCTTCCATACCCTCGTTGAAGGCATCGTTTAAGGCCTTGTTTTTGCTCATGGCCTGCTCGCGTTCCTTCATCGCCTTTTCCATTGCCGCCTTCTGCTCCGGCGACATGTCGCGGGCCTGCTCCTTGGTCACCGTTCCGGTCGCGGCCGCGGCCTGGAGCGCCTGCTGCTTGTCCTTGAGAGACTTTAAGTCGAAGTTGATCGCTATGGGGTCTCCGAGACGTGTACGGACGTTGTCCACTGAATCTTTATCCTGGCCCTCGACCTCGACCGTGATCTTATAGGTTCCGAGCGGCAGGCCGGCATGGAAATAATGGCCTTTCTTATCTGTCTTGACCTTATAGGACCCTTTAATGTCCTTTCGGTCGATCTTGACCAGCGCGCCTCGCAGTGGCGAACCGTCGTCGCCTTTGACATCGCCCTCGAGCGAAGAGGTTTGCGCCAAGGCTGCGCAACTAAAGAGAACCACACCTGCGAAGGTAAGAGCAAGCTTTCGAAACGTCTTGGACATGGCAAAAAACCTCAGAAATAGTGTACTACAGTCCACCCGGAAACGCGGGCCTATATGTTTGATTCCGTGGGAGACTCTTAGGTTCCTTCGTTCCAACTGGCCAGATAGTGCTCCTGCTCCGGCGTCAAGCGGTCGATCTTCACGCCCATCGCTTCCAACTTCATTTTCGCCACCTGTTTGTCGAGGTCCTCCGGCACCGAATAGACCGTCTTCTGTAGCGAACTATGATTCTTCACCATGTACTCGGCCGCCAGCGCCTGATTGGCAAAACTCATGTCCATTACAGACGCCGGGTGCCCCTCGGCAGCGGCCAGATTGATCAGCCGCCCTTCACCCAGCACGTACACCTTGCGGCCGTCGCGCAAAACGAATTCTTCCACAAATTCGCGAGTTTCGCGGCGCGAGGAAGCCATTTTTGCAAGCGCATCCAGATCGATCTCGACGTTGAAGTGCCCCGAATTGCAAAGAATCGCGCCCGACTTCATCTGCTCGAAATGCTCCTTCGCGATCACATGCTTGTTTCCCGTGACCGTGATGAAGACGTCGCCGATTGCCGTTGCGTCGAGCATCGACATGACGCGGAAACCATCCATGACCGCCTCGATTGCCTTCGTCGGGTCAATCTCGGTAACGACGACGTTCGCGCCCATGCCGCGCGCGCGCGACGCGACGCCTCGTCCGCACCAGCCATAACCTGCGACGACCACGGTCAGCCCCGCAAGCAGAACGTTCGTCGCGCGGATGATACCGTCGAGCGTACTCTGCCCTGTCCCGTACCTGTTGTCGAACAGATGCTTTGTGAGGGCGTCGTTTACCGCGACGATCGGATAACCCAGCACGCCTTCCTTTGCCATGGCTCGGAGCCGGATAACGCCCGTCGTTGTCTCCTCGGTGCCACCGACGATATCCGCAAGCAGTTCCCGGCGCGTCGTGTGGATCAGATGCACCAGGTCGGCGCCATCGTCCATCGTGATGTGGGGGCGGTGATCGGCCGCCGCCGAAAGGTGAGAATAGTAAACGTCGTTATTCTCGCCCTTGATGGCGTAGACGGGAATACCATAGTCTCTAACCAGAGTGGAGGCCACGTCATCCTGCGTGGAAAGGGGATTCGACGCGCAGAGCACGACTGAAGCGCCACCATCTCTGAGCGTGATCATCAGGTTCGCAGTCTCGGTTGTGACGTGCAGGCACGCCGAAACGCGCATCCCTGCCAAGGGCTGATTCCTGATGAACTGCTTGCGAATCGTTTGCAAAACCGGCATGGACTGAAATGCCCACTCCGTGCGCCGCTGGCCAAGATCGGCCAGAGCCAGATCCTTGACATCGCATGGCGTGTTCGTTTCTATTGGCATAAACTTTGGTCCTCTTTGAATTAGCTTGACGATCGAACTACCTGGCAGCACCGGCGGCGACGGGCACGGCGCTCCGTAAGGCTTCGGCCTTATCCGTCACTTCCCAGGAGAAGCTGGCTTCCGCACGGCCGAAGTGCCCGAAAGCGGCCGTCGCGCGATAAATGGGACGACGCAACCTGAGGTGGTCGATGATTCCCTTGGGCGTCAGCGGGAAGTTGGCGCGAATCAGGTCGGTGATGGCGGATTCCTCTATCACCCCGGTACCGAACGTGTTGACCATCACCGACACCGGATCTGCGACGCCGATTGCGTACGCGAGTTGCACTTCACACCGGCTGGCGAGACCCGAGGCGACGACGTTCTTCGCTATATATCGCGCCATGTAGCAAGCCGAGCGGTCGACCTTCGTCGGATCCTTGCCACTGAACGCTCCGCCGCCGTGACGGCCCATTCCGCCATACGTATCGACGATGATCTTCCGCCCGGTAAGCCCCGTGTCGCCATGAGGTCCGCCGACGACGAAGCGGCCGGTCGGATTGATGTGGTACTTCGTTTCCGCGTCCACCATGTCCGCCGGAACGACGGCGTCGATGATGTGTTTTTTCACTTCCACCCGCAGTCTCTCAGTGGAAACTTCGTCACTATGCTGAGTCGAGATCACGACGGCGTCGATTCGCTTGGGCATGCCATTGACGTATTCGACGCTGACCTGGGACTTGCCATCCGGCCTCAGGAAATCGAGGGTTCCGGCGCGGCGCACGTCGGAGAGCTTCCGCACGAGTTTATGCGCCAGCATGATCGGAAGCGGCATCAACTCCTCCGTCTCGTTGCACGCGTAGCCAAACATCAGGCCCTGATCGCCGGCTCCGCCTGGATCGACGCCCATAGCGATATCCGGCGACTGGCCCTGGATGGTGTTCAGCACGCCGCAGGTCTTGTTGTCGAACCCGAATGTAGCATCCGTGTAGCCGACGTATTCGATGGTTTCCCTCGCGATTTTGGGAACATCAACGTAACAGTTGGTAGTGATTTCGCCGGCGACCATGCAGATGCCCGTTGTGACGAGCACTTCGCATGCGACGCGTCCGTAGGGATCTTGAGCGAGCACAGCATCGAGCACGGCGTCGGAGATCTGGTCGGCGATCTTATCGGGATGGCCTTCGGTTACGGATTCCGACGTGAAAATGTGACGTTGGGGTTGAGCCATTCTAGTTCCTTAAGGTTGAAATTCCGCGGGCAAATTGAGGATTCTACAGCGAGACCCTGATTCCACAGTGTATCCAACTGGCTGACGAGCGTCAATGGGCACTCTTGTCTAACGGAGGATGAGCCTGAAGGGGGGCGCATTCTAACGGAGAATGAGCCTGAAGGGAGGTTGGCGGATGATGGGACGTGATCATCAGCATGCGAGACGAGGAGTTGAGCCTGGAGGAGATGCAGGGGTTTCTGGATGCCGGCCAGAAGATGCAGTTCGATGGCAAGAAACTGGAAGAAGTGAATGCCTGGGTGACGAGGATCTTGCACCGTCAACGTTACCTGGAGCAAGGCAAGGCGGCGCGAGGATTGCTGAAGCGCTATGTGGAGAAAATGACTGGCCGGAGCCGGGCGCAGGTAACGCGCATGGTCGGCCAATACTTAAAGCACAGCGAAGTGAAGAAGAAGGATGGCGGGTGGAATCGCTTCGAGGTCCGCTTCACGCGGGCCGATCTGGAGCTGCTGGCGAAAGTGGACGAAGCCCACGAGACACTTTCCGGCCCGGCCACAAAGAAGATCCTGGAGCGCGAGTTGACGCACTACAAGAAAACGGAATACGAGGCTGGCGACGATTTCGGTGGCCCACATTTACAACTTGCGCAAGCGGCGGCATTACCGGGAATGCCGGATGAACGTTACGAAAACACGCGCCGTGCAGGTGGCCATAGGCGAACGCCGCAAACCTCGGCCGGAAGGCCGGCCCGGATATCTGCGCGTAGATACCGTACACCAAGGAGACCTGGACGGAGTCAAGGGCGTGTATCACATCAATGCAGTCGACGAGGTCACGCAGTGGCAAGTTGTGGGAGCCGTGCGCGTGATCAGCCAAACGCAACTGGATCCCATTTTACGGGCGATTCTCGAGCAGTTTCCCTTTCACATCCGCGGTTTTCATTCCGACAACGGCTCGGAGTTCATCAACGAAATGGTCTCCGGAATGTTAAAGCACCTGCAGATCGAACAGACCAAATCGCGGGCCCGCAAGAGCAACGACAACGGCCTGGTCGAATCGAAAAACGGAGCGGTGATTCGCAAGCATATGGGCTACGGTTACATCGCCACCGCGCACGCTCCGGCCATCGATGCCTTCTACCAGGCATCTTTCAATCCGTACCTGAACTTTCATCGTCCCTGCGGACTGCCGGAACGGATCGTCGACGCGCGCGGCAAGGAGAAGTTCGTCTACAAGCGCTACGCCACTCCGTGGGAAATCCTGCGGGACTTGGAGCGGGCGGTACCGCCCGGACAGCCAGGCTATCTGAAGCCTTCCGTGAGCGCAGCCAGTCTCGACCGGATCGCCAACGCACACAGCGACACCGAGGCTGCACGGTTGATGCAAGCCGCCAAGCAGAAGTTATTCCTCGGCTTCCAAACGCAAAGTAAAGACCGCATGATCCCGGAGCGCCGTGGAAATGCCGGCGCTACCGCGAGTTACGGACACGCCATGTGCTGACCGCTTTGGGTGGGGCCGAACTGACGCGCCCCTGTTATCTCTGCCCGCACTGCCATCACGGACAGTTTCCCGTCGATGCCCAATTGAACGTCGAGGACAAGGAACTGTCGACCGGCGTACGCCGCATGTTGGCGCTGGTAGTCGCCGAGGCGCCTTTCGATCACGGACGCCGGCACTGCCGCAAGGTGTGTCCGTATTGATGGATCGAGCCTACGAGGACAATCAAACCAGGCAACTGGTGCTGGACCTGGGAATGACGCCTGTTGTTCCGCCCAAATCAAACCCCGTCGAACCCTGGGAATACGACCGCGCCCTTTACAAGAGACGCAATGAAGTTGAGCGCCTATTTCGCCGACTCAAAGGCTTCCGCCGCATCTTCTCCCGTTTTGAAAAGCTCGACGTGATGTTTCTTGGCTTCGTTCACTTCACGCTGATTGCCGATGCTCTCCGGTAGTGTTAACACG
>SXGS01167490.1_pt1 | contig 16137 bp, 12 predicted proteins | sample 3174681 | NCBI WGS metagenome assembly SXGS01 (sample SAMN11356861, study PRJNA531348) | freshwater metagenome | isolation source: freshwater sample F1-80 | place: China: Fuxian Lake, Yuxi | collected 2017-12-25 | reverse complement strand
CGTTGGCTCTTAGCCGGGAGCCGATCACACTGGACGCCAGCCCTGTCGGCGTTTCGATCTTCCGGCGCCTCGCCAACCCTACATTTCAGCCTGCGGGCGTTAGCATTTCATGATCGCCACCACAGGAGTTCTGAGGCTAGTCCCGTCGGATTCCGCATGGTTCGAGCGGACGGCTCGATCAGGCGGGCCGTGAAGTTTGCCTGTCCGATTACAAGATCCGCGCGCTGGAGGGTGGCCTGCGGCTGCTCGAAGGGTTTCGGAAATCGCAGCACACGCCCGTTACCCGTGTCAGCCACGTAAAGGTTTCCCGACGAATCGACTGCCAGCCCAGCCGGCTGCGCCAGCCCCGAATCGCTTGGAACGGAAGCATCGCCTCCAGGGTGATTTAGTGTTGAGGATAGGAAATCCGGCTGACCGATAATGACGTCGGCCCGGTCTCCCGGCCTATATCTCGCGAAATCGGCGAAGCCCAGAACCCGGTTATTTCTCGTGTCCGCTACATACAAACGCTGCGGCTTCGATAGGGTGTCGACGGCGACCGCCGCGGGCGATGAGAATTCGCGGCCTTCAATCAGGTTCGGCGCGCTGTAAATGAATCCGAACTGCCCAAGCACGCGCGTCGCGGCGCCGATTACGCCTGGCGCTGTGACCGGCGCGACGATCACACGATTGTTCAACGCGTCCGCGATGAATACCTCTTCGCCAGCCTGCACGGCATCATAGGGGAATAGCAAAGAATTAGCCGTTGGACTCGGCGTTCGCTGGAGGCTGGCCGGGTCGCCGCGGTTCGGGCGCCCCGTCAGGAATGTCTCCTGCCCGAATACGGTTCGCGCGGACGGCGAAAACGCCGCCTCTTCGGTTGGCCATACCTCTGGGGAATCGTAGATCAGGATGCGATTGTTCCCGGTATCGAGCACGGCAGGGCGCGCGCCCATCATGAATACACCCTGCGGAGGGCTGTCCACCCCGCCGATCGAAGCCTCGTTGATGGGCGGCGGAGGGGGTTGTCCCGGCACCTGAGTTTGGACGCCGAGTATGCGCGCAGCCGACGCTCCGGTTCTCAAATTGTCATACACAACGATTCGCTGGAAGCGATCCGCGACGTAGACGCGAGACTTATCGTCCACCGTTAAGCCGGCGGGCCCGCTGAGCCCTGTTCTCGAGAAACGGCCTGCACCTATGAAGCGGCTCACGAAATCGGCCTGCCCCAGGACCAGGTCGGCGGACGGTCCGTTCTGCCCCGACGCAAGGTCCGTCGACCGGTAACGCAGAACCCGGTTGTTTGCCGAGTCCGAGACCCAAAGGTTTCCAGCCGGGTCGAAGGCCAGTCCGTTTTTTTGCGAGCCCAAGTTCAGCGCGAGCGTCTTTTCCGTTATGCCCCCGGCGTTCGCGACGTTGATGCCAAGATTCAATTGCCCGATCACCATGTCTGGGGTTTTGTAGTCGTCGGGCTGCGAAAACGGCGCGGGGTACCGTAGAACACGGTTGTTTCCGGTGTCCGCGACGTAGAGGTTTCCATTGCGGTCGACGGCCATCCCGGCGGGAGAATTGAGGCCGCTCGCGAGCACCTGCCCAGGCCCCTGGGGAAGCGTTGAGAAACGGTCCTTCTGACCAATTACCAGATCCGCGAAGGCCCCGTTGACGAACTGGCCCGCGTTCTTCCAGGCGAGCACCCGGTTGTTTCCGGTGTCGGCGACGTAAACGATAAACGGCGTCACGCTCGTATCGACGGCGAGGGCTTGCGGCTGGCTCAATTCACGCCCTTCGACGAGATTCGGACTGTCGGTATCGCGTTGAAACGGATCGGTAGAGGTCGCAAGCGCCCGCGGATGCCCGATCGACTTGAACGGTTTCCGGTTTAGCGCCTGAGCGTCGAGGAATTGCACCTGTATGGCCCAAGCAAGGGCCAGGAACGATACGATCCGGAGAGTCATTATGCGGCGCGGTATCCAGTGGCGGCTCGGCTGCTCGTCGCCGGGCGGCGTATTTCTAAGATAACATGACCGCAGGGTTGCTGCTTCGGGGGAATTGTCCAATGCAAGCTGGGGACCGACTGAATCGGTCATGCCAGGAAAGAACACCGGAAGAGACTGTGGGCAGTTCGGTTATGATGCGATCAGCCGGGGGCGGGGGCAGCTACAGGGACGGCAAGATTCGCCTCGACGCCCCAATGTGGGAACCGACGCGGCCGACAGCGGTAATGCATCGGGGGAGCGGAGGAAGCCCGACCCGAAGTCGTGCCGCTAGCAATTTCCTCACGCCGGCCCCACCGGGGCGCCCTTCTTCAGACCCTTCTTCGCGGCTGTTGTCCGCGAGGCGGCGGGGGTTCCCTTCTTTGCCGCAACAGCCCTTTTCGAAGCCGCTGTCCGCGGCCGGCGTACCGCTGGTTTCGGCACAGAGGGCGGCGCGGCTGGAATCATCAGCAAATCCCCCGGCACGGGTTTCGGGCTCTCCATCTTGTTGACCTGTGCAATCAGAACCGGGGACGCTCCAAACCTCGTCCCGATCGCGGACAGCGTTTCATCTTCGCCCACACGGTGCATCCGCCAAGCCATCCGCTTTGCATCAGGCACCGTCCGCAAAGTGGCCAGCAACGCCGTCCCCACCCCCTTGGGAACGTGCAGAGAATAACCCTCCGGCGCGACATTCTTCAACAACGCCGGGTTCAGCGATTGCAATTCGTACACCGGGCTTTCCGTCAAATCCGAAATCAACGCCAGATGGGTCGGCGCGGTCATTTCAACGGTGTCGTATTCGAGCGGCGGGTCGGGGTCGATGTCCGTAAGACCGTATTCGCCGGCGTTCTTGACCATGATCGTCATCGCCACGATGATGGGCACGTAGTTAGTGGTTTCGGCAGGTAAAACGCGCCGGTTGCGGAGTTCCCAGAAGTTCGCGTAGCCGGTGCGCTCGACCGCCTTCGAAACATTGCCGGGTCCGCAATTGTAGGCCGCAACCGCCAGGTACCAGTCGCCGAACTGCGCGTAGAGGTCCCGCAAGTGCCTTGCCGCCGCACGCGTAGCCTTTTCAGGATCGAGCCTGTCGTCGTGGTACGGGCTCTGCATCAGGCCGTACTCGCGCCCTCGCCAGGAGAGGAACTGCCACATTCCAGTCGCCGCCTTTCGCGACACCGCCCTCGGAATGAAGCCCGATTCCGCCTGTGCCAGATGAAGAATCTCCGGAGGCACGCCCTCCTCGTCAAGGATACGCTGGATCATCGGCTGATAACGCCCGGCCCGGCGCAGGCCGGCGATCATCGTCTTTCGGCCCTTCGTCGAGAAATAGTTGATGTAGCTGAGTACAGCGTCCGTGATCTCAAGCGGGAGCTTCGACGCCGTGGCCTGCAACGCTTCGCGGACCTTGTTTGTGAGTTTCGGGTCGATCGGAAACGTGAGGTCGAGAATGTCGTCGAGCGGGGATTTTTCGAACTTCGGTTCGTCCAGATCAGCGGGACCAAGACCGGCCAGGTCCAGCCGATGAATCGCCTCCACCATCTGCTCCAGCTTGCGTTCGAAGTCCTCACGGTCCTGAGCCGTTTCCGAAGCATCGAGCATCATGTCGATTGCAGCGTCGAAGTGAGAGCGCGCGGCGTCCTTGCTGCCCTGCTGGAGAGCTGCCCGGCCCTGTTGCAGCCGCTGTTCCGCGCGGGCGACGGTTCTGCTCGTCTGCTCCGAGAGGCTCGGCGCGCTGGAGGCAGTGAATACGGTGAACGCCGCGAGCGTCCACGAGAGCGCCGATAAGGTCCTTGACACTCCGCTCATTCTACTCTCTTACCCGGCAGGTCGCGGCCGCCCTGGTGCAGCACGAGTTTGTCCTTCGAGAACGTGATGCTCGCATCGACCACTTTGTAGAAAAACTCCGTTTCCGATTGGGGGAAAATCTCGAATGCCGCTTGCCCGGTCGCCTGAGCCATCAGCTTGCCGGCTTCCTGCTTCACCGTGATGGTGAAACCGGGCATTAACTCGTACACTCCAGTGTAAGCTGCGAACAGCTTCGGATCGGCGGTGATCGCCACGCGCTGTTTCGGCGGTTCGGAACTGATACGCGGGGCCGGCATGTCCTGGCCGTTCTGGTGCAGCGTCAGCTTGTCCTTCTCGAACGTGATCTGGGCGTCTACAACTTTGTAGAAAAACTCCGTCTCGGATTCGGCGAAAAGCTCAGCCTTCCCTTGTCCCGTCGCCTGAGCCAGGAACCTGTCGCCCTCCCGCGTGATCCAAATGAGGAATCCGGGAGCAACCTGATATTGCCCAATGTAGGCGTCGAACACTTTGGGATCGATCTTTTTCTCCGTGCGCTCCTTTCCACCCGGCTTCCCGCCGAAAGCGATCGCAGCCAAGCCGTTCCCAATCCGTCCCATGTGCCCCGTGCTCAAGTTGCTCAGCGCAACCACCAGCACCTTCTCCGCGGGAAAGCGCACGATCGTGGAATTGAATCCGTTGATGCCTCCCTGATGAGATATCATCCGGCGCCCGTCCTTCTCACCGATCACCCATCCGTAGGCGTACTTGTTCAAAAATGGGGTGTACATCTTCTCGAGCGCCGTTTGCGGAAGGAGTTTCGCGGTTGCCAGCGCCTCGTCCCAAAGCCTTAGATCGTCCACGGTGGAATAGAGTGCGCCGGCGGCGAAGGGCAGCGACATCGACATGTAGGGCGCGTGCTTCAATACGCCGCCCTCACGAACGAATCCCGAAGCGCGATTTGGCAGGACGGTCTCAAAGCGGTCGTATCCCGTATTTTTCATGCCTGCGGGCTCAAAGATATTTTGACGCAGGTAGTGCTCGTACGATAGCCCCGAGACTTTTTCGATAATCGCGCCGAGAAGGGCGTATCCCGAGTTGTCATAGACGTACTTCGAGCCAGGCTCGAATTCGAGCGCCTTGTCGCGGAACGTGGCGATGAGGCTGTCGAGCGGCATACTGAGAGCCATTCTCTTCATCAACTCCGCGTCTGAGGTATAGCTCGGGATGCCGGAGGTGTGTGTCAGCAGGTGGTGAACCGTGACCTTCTTCCAGGGTTCCGGGCACGGAGTGAAGTACTTGTCGAGCGTATCATCGAGTTTCAGCTTGCCGTTTTCCCTAAGCTGCATGATCGCCGTGGCCGTGAACTGCTTTGTGATGGAACCGATCCGGAACTTCGTCTCTGGCGTATTGGGGATGTTGTGCTCGGCGTTAGCTTGGCCGTAGGCGGCGCGGAGAATCACCTTGCCTTCGCGGACGACGAGCGCCGACCCGGCAAAGCGGTTGGCCTTGAACTCATCCTCCAGGTACGTCCTGGCCGCCGTTGTTGAGTCTTGCGCGAAAGCCGCTGCCGCGGCCCCTGCAACAACCAGGGCGAGGCAGGCGGACTTCATTTCGATCCCGCGGCAAGATGGCTGTGAGTTCGGCTGTAGGCGAAGTAAAATACCTGGCCGATCAGCAGCCACACCGCAAGCCTGATCCAGTTGTCCGTTCCCAGAGAATACATCAGCGAAAAATTCGCCAGGATGCCCAGGACCGGCACCAGCGGGACCCAGGGAGTCCTGAATGGCCGTGGAACATTAGGCTGCTTGTACCGCATCACAAGGATGGCGGCGCAGACGATTACAAACGCGAACAGCGTGCCGATGCTGGTCATGTGTCCCACCACCTTCAACGGCAGAAACCCTGAGAACGGCGCGACGAAAATCATGAACAGCAGATTCGACCGCCAGGGTGTCTGCAGTTTGGGGTGGATCTCCGAGAACACCTTGGGAACCAGGCCGTCGCGCGACATAGAGTAGAACACACGCGACTGGCCGAGCAGCATCACCAGAATCACGGAAGTGAACCCTGCGATGATGCCGAACTTTACGAGCAACTTCAGGAACGGGTAAGAAGTCATATCGACGGCGACCGCGACGGGAGCCGATACGCCCAGCTTCGTGTACGGCACGATGCCCGTCAGTACGTGAGCGAACAGGACGTAAAGCACGGTGCAGATCGCAAGCGATCCGATGATGCCGATCGGCATGTCACGCTGCGGGTTCCTGGCCTCCTGTGCGGCGGTCGAAACGGCGTCGAATCCGATGTAAGCGAAGAAGATGGTGCCTGCTCCCATCATGATGCCGCTGATGCCGAATTCGCCGAAGTTGCCGGTGTTTTGCGGAATGTACGGTGTGTAGTTGGCCTTGTTGATGAAAGCCCATCCGAGCGCGATGAAGACCACCACCACTGTCAGTTTTATCACTACGATGACGGCGTTGGTCCGGGCCGATTCCTTGATGCCAGCCATGAGCAACAACGAGATCACAATGATGATGAAGATAGCGGGCAGGTTTATGATGCCGCTCAACTCTCGCCCGTCGGGGAGTTTCACGGCTTCGAACGGTCCGGCGAGGAACTGGGGCGGCAGATCGATACCGAAATCGTGCAACACACTGACCACGTATCCGGACCAACTGATCGAGACCGTCGCCGCGCCAACCGCGTATTCGAGCACCAGGTCCCAACCGATGATCCATGCCAACCACTCGCCCAGCGTGGCGTAGGCGTAGGTGTAGGCGCTTCCGGCCACGGGAATCATGCACGAGAACTCGCTATAGCAGAGGCCCGCGAAGGCGCAGCCCAAGGCTGCGACGATCATGGACAGGGTTACCGCCGGACCCGCGTTAGTCGCGGCGGCCAAGCCGGTGAGCGAGAATAGTCCCGCGCCGATAATGGCGCCGATGCCCAACGCAATCAGGCTGCCTGGCCCCAGCGTACGGGCCAGCTTGTGCTCGCCCGCGTCCGCCTCCGCCGTGATGTGTTTCAACGATTTGACTGCAAAAAGGCTCATTTTGTAACCTCTTCCCTAGATTGGCTCGGCCCAGCGATTCACGACGAAGGCTGCGCTGGTCACGGCGTAGTGACAGAACTGCAAAGATATCATAGATCGCCGGCGCAGGGGTCGACTAAGGCAGGACACGAATGCCGGAGCCGCGGAAAAGAAAAGTTCCGCTCCCCTGGGAAACTACCGCATCGGGTTCGCAGCCAGCCACTTCAAGACTTCCTCCGCGTGCCGGTCCGGCGGAAATACGGGATAGAACACCTTTTCGATTTTCCCCGCGCGGAGGACGAGCGTATGACGCTTGAGAAGGCGGGTTCCATTGAACTCAAACACCGGCAACCGCAGAGCTTCGGTGAACTGGAAACGCGAGTCGCTCAACACCTCAAACGGAAGGTGTAGCCGCGCAACCATCTCCTGCTGGTATTCGGTCGTCTGCGTGCTGAGTCCGAAGACCATAGCTCGCAGCGGCTTGAAGTCCCTGAAGCGATCGCGAAACCCGCAGGATTCCGGCGTGCATCCACGCGCGCCGGGGATCTGGTCCCATCCAGCCGGCGGATCTTTCCCAGGCTCGCCGGTTCGCGGGTAGGCGAACACCACGATGCGCGGCGATTCGACTTCATGAAGTTTCACGCACCGGTTGCCCGTCGTGCATAGCATGACCGGCGGAACCTTCATTCCGGCAAGATGCCGACATGCACCATCGTCCGTCGGGACGGGCAGGTTTTTTGGCAATTCGTAAATGTTGTCCCGCCGTTGGGCTTCGAGGGCCAGCGGCACCGCGAGCAGCATCGACCTGCGGGTTACCATACACTCCAGTATATCCCGCGCGCCGCCGGGCCCGCCTTGCTCAGAACGCCAGATTCACCAGAACCATCAGGACTGAGGCCGCCGGGAGAACCAGCAGCGCGGTCTTGAGCCGCTTCGGATCCGTGCCCGCGACTGCTCCAATCAAACGCGAACTGACGGCAAGTCCGATCCATCCGAACGTGATTACGATGCCCATCGCGGTGGCGGTCATCTTGGGGAACTTGTCACCGACGATTGCGAGCGTCGTTGGGAAAACGGGCGCCATCGCCACGCCGGCAAGGAACACCAGAATCCAGGCTACCTTCGGGTCTTTGGTTTGGAGCATCAGGTAGGTCGTGACAGTCATAAACGCGGCCGCTGCGAGTGTAACCTGGGCGGCCGGAACGGTAATCAGAATCGGCGAAACGGCCACACGGCCGATGAGCAGCCCCAGCGCGAAGCCGAGAGAAAGCACGTTAAGGGCGCGCGATTCCGGGATGCCCTGCGCGATCAGGTGGCGCACCAGCCAGTTCCAGACTCCGACCTCCGAGGCCACGTACAGGAAGAGAAAGGCCGAGAGAAGGTACAGCGCCGGGTTGCCCAGCAGGAGGCCCGCTTCGGCGAAATCGAACCCACGCGCGCCGGTTGGCCCGGGAATCGGCGCGAAGATGTGAACCACGAGCGTGATCGCCGAGAGAATTCCGGTCCCATAGCAGAGCTTTACGGCGTTCCGTGAAAACAGATTCGCCGAAATGAAAGGAGTCGCCAGGCCTCCGAGGCCGAAGAAGAGGTTCAGAAAGTTGAGCGTGGTGGCGCGGCGTTCCTCGCTGATGTCGCTCACGAGTGCGTTCGCTCCGGTCACGATGATGCCGCCGCCAAGGCCCAGCAGCAGCATGTACATGGCGACTGTCGTGTAGCCCTTCGAGTTCGGCAGCGCGAATAGAGCCAACGAGATGAGGGCGAGCCCAAGAACCAGACCCACCTGCTTGCCCTGATTGTCAATGAGCGGCCCAACCGAGAGCGACGCGATGATCAGACCCATCGCCTGCGAGAAGGCAATGGCGCCGTTCTGCTTCGGAGTCAGCTTGAAGCGTTCCGACAACTCAGGCAGAATCGTGCCGAGCATGGCGGCAATCATTCCGTAGACAAATATCGCGAGGATCGCGGCGACGATGAGCATCAGTTCCCCCTGTGGACGACGGACTACGAATGTTAGCAGAAATTGAAGGCAGGCGCGGCGGGGTTTATACTGACACCTGATACCGATGAAATCCATTCAACTGGTTGCCCACCGAGTCCTCGAACCCCGCGAGTTGCCGATGCCGCCCGATCCGGGGCCCGGCGAACTGCTGGTGCGTCTGCGCGCAGTGGGTATTTGCGGCAGCGACATGCACTGGTACCTCGAAGGAGGAATTGGGGCTTCGAAAGCCGTCTACCCGCAGATCCTGGGGCACGAGCCTGCCGGCGAGGTTGCGGCCGTCGGGGCCGGTGTTTACAACTTCCGCGCCGGAAACCGGGTCGCGCTTGAGCCCAGCATAACCTGCGGCCGCTGTGAATTCTGCCGCGCCGGCAAGCACAACAATTGCGTTTCGAGCGTATTCATGGGTTCTCCCCAGATGTTCGGCCTGTTTCGTGAATACGCCGTGATTCCGGCGGACAACGCCGTGCTCATTCCGGATTCGATGAGTTTTACGGATGCCACCATAATCGAACCGGTGGCGGTGATCCTTCATGTCTTTGAGCTTGCCCCCGTGCGCCTCGGGGAAACCGTCGCCGTGATGGGCGCAGGGCCGATCGGATTGCTGGTGGCCTCGATGGCGCGGATCTCGGGCGCGTCCAAAGTATTCGTCGCCGACCGCGTCGCTCACCGGCTGCGCATGGCGGAATCGATGGGCGCTGACGTGGCCGTTGAAACGCCGAGGCTTCAGCAGGCCGTGATGGATCACACGCGGGGCCGGGGAGTCGATATCGTGTTTGACGCCGCCGCGAAACTGGAAACGATTCATGGCGCGTTTGCCGTGGCGCGCCTGAGCGGCCGCGTGGTCCTGATTGGCATTCCGAGCGAGCCTGACCTGCCCTTGGATCTGAATATCGCGATGGCGAAGGAACTCAACCTCCAGACAATCAAGCGATCGAATCACAATGCGCATGGCGCGATCGATCTGTTGCAGTCAGGGCGCATTCCGGCGGGATTGGTGACACACGAGCCGCGTCTTGACATGACGCCGCAGGCGTTTGAGACGCTTGCGGCTTATGCGGACGGCGTAGGGAAGGTGGTGATCCGGATTGACTAGCACGGCTCCTGAACCGAAACACCTGTTGCAATTGGCAGCCGGGGGCAGGCGATCGTTTTTCGCCGCCTTCCGTTTTCGCCGCGGATGGCAGGCCACAACAGGCGATGGCTTGCCCCACAACCGCGGTTCCATGCACAGACTTACAACCGTTGCTTCCTGACACCGCTCGGCATGAGTAAGGCCCGCCACTATCTCGGCCTTGACCTTGGAGCGGAGAGCGGACGCGCGATTGCCGGCACGCTTGCGGATGGAACGCTTACGCTCGAGGAACTCCACCGGTTTTCCAATATTCCGGTTCGAGTGTTTTCGGCGCTCCATTGGGACACGCTCCGGCTCTGGCACGAAATCCAGGAAGGCATCTCAATCGCATCCCGCGGCCGAGAGCTTTCCTGCATCGCGGTGGATACGTGGGGCGTGGACTTTGCGCTCCTCGGAGGGGACGGAGCGCTTGCCGCGAATCCACGGCACTACCGGGACGCGCGCAACCACGGCATCCTCGAAAAGATGTTCGCCAGCGTAACCAGGGAGGAGATATTCGAGCAAGCCGGCATTCAGTTCATGGTGATCAATACCCTCTGCCAGTTGTACGCCATGAAGCTCGCAGGGGATTCCGCGCTCGATCATGCACGCACCTTGTTGATGATGCCCGACCTTTTCAACTACTGGCTCACCGGCGTCGTGCGATCGGAACTTACCATCGCGAGCACCTCGCAGTTCTGCAACCCTCGCACGGGTCAATGGGCCACAAAACTCTTCGCGCAGTTGGGGCTGCCAGCGTCGATACTCCCCGAGATCATCGGCCCAGGCCAGAAACTCGGTGAATGGAATCGCATTCCGGTTTTCACGACTGGATCGCACGATACAGCCTCGGCGGTGGCCGCGGTTCCGGCTGAGACCCGGGACTGGTGCTACATCAGTTCGGGAACCTGGTCGCTGATGGGGGTGGAACTTGACGCGCCTGTGATCAACGCGGAGTCGCTTGAGCTGAACTTGACGAACGAGCTTGGATTCGGAGGGACAACGCGGCTGTTGAAAAATATCGCCGGCTTGTGGCTCCTTCAGGAATGCCGCCGCGCGTGGTTGGCCGCCGGAACGAATTACTCTTATGAAGACCTCACCGGCATGGCCACCGTAGCGAGGCCCTTTCTTGCGCGGATCGATCCGGACGCGTTTCCCGACCCAGGCGATATGCCGGCGAAAATCCGCGAGTGGTGCGCGGCAGCGGGCCAGGGCGTCCCGGAAACGCCCGGAGAGATCGCCCGCACGATCCTCGAAAGTCTCGCGTTCCGCTACCTCGAAGTTCTGGAAAGCCTGGAGCGTCTGCTCGGGCGAAGGCTCGGCACGATTCACATCGTGGGCGGGGGCTCGCGGAACGTGCTGCTGAATCAACTTGTCGCGGATATCACGGGCCGGAGAGTGGTGGCCGGTCCGGCGGAGGCGACGGCGGCGGGGAACATTCTGATTCAGGCGATCGGGTCCGGGCAGTTGGCGGACCTGGCGGAGGCTCGCCAAGTGGTGCGCCGGTCCTTCCCGGTGGAGGTGTATCAGCCGAGGGATGCGCGTTGAGAAGGATACAGGTAGCGCTCATTGGAGCCGGCCAGTTTGGACGCAACCACGCGCGGATCATACACCAGTCCGAGGACGCGGAGTTGGCGGCCGTGGTCGACGTGGATCGCTCGTGCGCCGAGGCCGTCGCCGCACAGTACGGCGGGTGCCCTGCGTTCACTGAATCGCGCGAGATCGTGGGTTTGGCGGATGCGGCGGTAGTAGCCGTTCCAACAACGGCACATGCCGAAACCGGCTGTCCACTGCTCGAAGCGGGCATCGATCTGCTCGTCGAAAAGCCCATGGCGCCGGATCTCGCGGCGGCGGACCGTCTGATCGCATCCGCCGCCGCCGCCGGGCGCATCCTTCAGATAGGTCACCTGGAGAGCTTCAATCCCGCCGTCATCGCGCTCGAAGCGCATGCCACGATACCGCTGTTTTTCGAGATTCACCGGATGAACCTGTTCAGCCCCCGGAGTCTCGACGTCGACGTGGTGCTCGATTTGATGATTCACGACATCGACATCGTTCTCGCGCTCGCGCCGGGGAAGCTCGACGAGATCCGCGCGGCGGGTATTAAGATACTTTCGGAAAAAGTGGATATCGCAAACGTGCGGCTGCAATTCGCGAGCGGATGCGTCGCCAATCTTACAGCCAGTCGAGTCGCGGCTGAGCGCGTCAGGAAACTGAGGCTGTTCCAGCCGCATGAGTATATCTCGCTCGATTACGGAAAGCAGGAAGCGGTGTCGTTCAGCGTAGGCGAGAACCGGCAGATCTCATTTTCACGGCTGCCGTCATCCGCGGGCGAACCTCTCGGCTTGCAGTTCGCCGCGTTCCTTGCAAGCGTTCGCGCGCGCGCGGTTCCGAAGGTGAATGGCCTTCGGGCTCGCCGGACCCTTCAGACCGCGCTCGCGATTCTTGATAATATCGAGGAGCATGGCCGGGTAGTTGCCCGCTCGTTGGCCGAGGGATGGAAACCCACGATGTAAATGGCGAAGAAGGAAGGGGCGGCGGCGCGACGCCGGCTGCCCTTCCGCGCCTGCTCATCGAATGGGAGACGTCCGAGGATCGCCGGCGAAGCGGAAGAGCCGGAGTTGGATCGGTGCTTACGCATCTCGCGGCACTGGCGCTGTTGCCCCTCATCCCGGCATCACCTCCACCCAGGCGACCTCAATACCGCCAGATAACACCATTGGTCGCACCCGCGCTCGAACCCACCCAGAAAGATCCGAATCAAGGTAAAATCAGCAAGGAATTTGATTCGAAATTCGTCATTCCGCGGCCAAATATCCAGGTACCGGCATCGCCGCCGTCCACCACAAGAGCCGCCGCCAGGCGGGACGCTCCGCCAATAGTGGCGCCTCCCGCGCCGAAGCCTTTTACGCCGCCGCCGACGCCGGAACCGCCGAAGATAGAGATGGCGGAAACGAAGGCAGCGCCGCCGCCGGGTCCGCCGCAGCTAGATCCGGTGGTCGCACCGCCGCCCCAACCGCAAAAGGAAACACCTAAGCTGGCGTTCGAAACCCCGGGTGGAGTGCCCGACGCAAGGCCGCAAGGGCTAGGCCGCGCGCCGGGGGCGCCGGCCGGAGCGAGCAGCAGTCCTATTCAGGAAGCTGTACGCAACCTCGCGAGGGGGGCTGCCGCGGGCGGCCTAACCGTCGGTGATACTGGCGCGAGCAGTATCGGCGGAATTGGGGAGGGGATCAACTTGCCGCCTTCGCCCGGAAAATCGGCGAGCAAACTTGAACTTCTGAGCGATCCCATGGGAGTTGATTTCCGGCCGTACCTATTGCGCATACTTGCGACCGTGCGACGGAATTGGTTTGCGGTGATTCCCGAAGGAGTGCGGTTGGGACAGAAGGGGACCGTGGCGATCCAATTCGCGATCAGCAAGGACGGCCACGTGCCGAAGCTCGTGATTGCGGGCTCATCCGGAGTGGAATCGCTCGACCGCGCGGCTGTGGCCGGCATCAGCGCTTCGAACCCTTTTCCCGCGTTGCCCCCTGAGTTCAGAGGCGGCCAGATCCGATTGCAGTTCGTGTTCCAGTACAACGGGGCGGTGAGGTAGGCGTTCCGGTGAATAGCAAGCTCGCGATTGCTCTTTCTTCGTACTTCCTCCTTGGGGCGGGCGTCAGTTTTTTCGTCGACGGTAAACTGAGGTTCGGATTGTGGATTTTCCTTGGCGGATTGACGGTCAAGACGTTGATCGCTCATTACAGGCCCAGAGACGACTGAACTCAAAGTGACTATCGTCGGCAGTCGCGAGAAGGTTTAGTCCGGGACTTCAGCGCCCACTCTGTCGGTCCCATTTTGGGACGATTTCCCATTCCGGGACTGCCAAAAGTCATGTAACTGATTGCTTTTAATGGAGATAACAGGAGGTCCTACGCTTGCATAAGGAGCGGGCGTATGACATCCGCTCAAGTCACACCCAAACGCATCGGAAAAACCAAAGCGACGAAGACGACGAACGAGGTACGCGACCAGATCGTCCTGGCCCACCTGCCTCTGGTAAAGGCAATAGCGATCCGTGTACACGAGACCCTGCCTGTTCACGTGGATCTTGGCGATCTGGAACATGCCGGGATACTTGGGCTTTTCGATGCGGCGTCGAAATACCGGCCGGAGATGAAGGTCGTTTTTCACAGCTACGCTAAACACCGCATCAAGGGAGCGATTCTCGACAGCCTGCGCCAGTTGGATTGGGCGTCGCGCGACCTGCGCAAACGGCATAAGCAAGTCGAAGCCGCAACTCGGGATCTATCGACAAAGCTTGAGAGAGAGCCCTCCGAAGCGGAACTTGCGGAGAAGCTCGGCGTAGGGTTGGACAAGTGGCGGCTGATGCTTTTGGAACTCAGGACCGTGGGCCTGGTGTCCACGACGAGGGGCGGTCCACAGCAGGAAGCGGGTGCAGCTCTGGATTTCCCGGCAAGGCCGGATTCTCAGCCGGATACGATCTGTGCCAAGTGGCAACTCGAGGGAGTGCTGGAGGCGGCAATGCGGATACTGCCGGAACGGTACCGCACCGTCGTGGTGCTTTACTACAACAAAGACAAGACCATGAAGGAGATCGGCGGGATACTGGGCATAAACGAGAGCCGCGTTTCCCAGATTCACAAGACCGCGCTAGAGAAAATGGCTGCGGCACTGCACACGGCGGGCATTCACTCCGTGGAAGCGTTTTAGCCCTACTGCCACGCTCAAGAACCGGCCCTTCGAGACTTGAGGGATCTTGTCTCCGGACTCCGAAATCTAACGAAGCTCCCACGCCGGAACTGCGGCGGCCGGCGCGATAGCACCGCAACCCTGACAACCACCTCGCCTTGGTGGCTATTTCGTTCCGGGCCATTCACCCCAAATCGATCAACATTCCTGAACGTTGTCCCAGGATACCTTCGAAAGCACTGAAAACGATAATTTTCGAAGATTTTTCCATTGACAGAATCGAACAATGACCTTATGATTCTTCTTCAGGTCTATTTCAAAATGTAGTACAACTCCATGTCGGTGTTACACAGGGGCGACTCAAAGCATGATGAACTTTGCGATCGGTGAAAAAGTGGTCTACCCGAATCAGGGTATTGGAACCATCGAGAACATCAGCACTCGTTCCTTTGGAGCGCAGTTTGAGCGGTTTTATCTGTTGCGACTGATGTATCACAGCATCACTGTTACAGTTCCTTTCTCAAACGTTTCAAACCTCGGCCTGAGGAAGATCACCAGGCAGAACGAGGCCGCCCGGGTCCTGAGTTACCTGGCGGCGCCGGGCTTGCCCGATTCACACGCAGACTGGAAATCCAGGTTCAAGGAGAATGCGGACAAGATGCAGAGCGGAAGCCTTCTCCAAGTGGCGGAGGTCACGAAAAGCCTCCTCATGCTTCAGCGGGAGAAAGTTCTCTCTTTCCGCGAGAAGAAGATGCTGGACCGTGCCCGTCACATGTTGGTGACGGAACTTTCTATCGTTCGAGGAATCTGCGAGTCCGAGGCCGCAACTTTGCTTCAGAGGTCCCTGGCGAAAACAGGCCTTACCCTGCCTTCGGAACTGTAGCCAACGCTACAGCCTCCCCAGTATGAGGCTGCCTTCCGCTGATCGCGCCCCGTGAGCATAGGAGGGACGATGCCCCCCCGATCTCACCGACCCCGCGACTTAACTCAGGTCGAATTTTTCCTGGTGCAACACGGGATCGTTCTTGATGAGAACGTTGCGGCCAAGAATTTCTTCAAGCTCCTGCAAGTAATTGTTTTTATTTGACTTAATTGTCTTGGCGACCTCCGGGTGAACTCGGAGAATGACGTCCTCGCCTTCCACAGCCCTGGCAATCCTCGTGGCTTCCTGAAGGATCTCGCCGATGACGGTATCCACGCTTTTTACGTATCCTGCACCCTCACAATTGGAGCAGGGCGAACAAAGCGTCCGTTCGAGGCTTTGTTTGACGCGTTTTCGAGTGATAGCAACCAAGCCGAAATCGTTAAACTGGAGGATTTTGTTAGGGGCCTTGTCGGCGCGCATGGCTTCTTCGAGGGCCATCATGACCTTTTGCCGGTTCTTCCGCTCGTCCATGTCGATGAAGTCCACGACGATGATTCCGCCCAAGTCCCTCAACCGGATCTGGCGCACGATTTCCTTGATTGCGTCCGTGTTGGTTTTTACAATTGTGTCTTCGAGCCGGTTCGACTTCCCCACGTACTTACCGGTGTTGATGTCGATGGCCACTAGCGCTTCGGTCTG
>SXGS01122418.1_pt1 | contig 16138 bp, 11 predicted proteins | sample 3174681 | NCBI WGS metagenome assembly SXGS01 (sample SAMN11356861, study PRJNA531348) | freshwater metagenome | isolation source: freshwater sample F1-80 | place: China: Fuxian Lake, Yuxi | collected 2017-12-25 | reverse complement strand
ACGAGGCGCTCCACCAGGTCCAGGCCGGTGCTGCCCCGGTGCGGCAGGGGGCGCGACCCCGACTGCCCCAGGTGGCCGGCCAGCAGCGGGCAGAGGGTGCGCAGGATCAGGCTGGTTTTGCCGGAGCCGGAGACCCCGGTAACGCAGACCAGATTGCCCAGCGGCAGATCCATGGATAGATCCCTGAGATTGTGGCCGGCCGCTCCTTCGAGGTGCAGCCAGCCCTCCGGACCGGCAGGGCGCCGGGGGCCGGTGGGCAGATGGACCCTGCCGCTCAGGAAGGCGCCTGTAGGTGAGTCGGTGGCCATTACCTCGGCCGGGGAGCCCTGGGCCAGCAGGCGGCCGCCATGGACTCCGGCGCCGGGCCCCAGGTCCACCAGATGGTCGGCGCCGCGGATGAGCAGCGGATCGTGCTCCACTACCAGCACCGTGTTGCCCGCGTCGCGCAGGGCCCGGAGGAAATCGAGCAGCCGGCCCGCGTCGCGGGGATGCAGCCCGGTGCTGGGTTCGTCGAGCACATAGAGCACCTGGGTCAGGCCGGCCCCGAGGGCGGCGCTCAGGCGCAGGCGCTGGAATTCGCCGCTGGATAGGGTATCGGCGCGGCGGTCCAGAGTCAGGTACCCCAACCCCAGCTTCTCAAGGGTGGTCAGCCGGCGCTGGATCTGCTCGGCGAGGGCCTGGCCCACGGGGGCCTGGGTGTTCGCGAAACGCAGGCCGGCCACTAGCTGGGCCGCCCGCGAGGCCGGGCAGGCAGTCAGGGAGCTGATGGTGTGGCCGTCCAGCTCCACGGCCAGGGCTTCGGGCACTAGGCGCTGCCCCTGGCAGACCTGGCAGGCGGTGTCCGAGAGCCGCCCGGCAAACCAGTCGGGCGCCCGCTCGCGGAGGCCCGGGTTCTGCAGCCAGAGCCGCAGCCCTTTGGGTCTTTTGCCCGCCCCTTCCCACAGCAGGGCGCGCTGCGCGGGGTCCCAGGCGGCCAGGGGCTCCTCGGGGTCGAGATGATGGCGGTTGCAGAAGACCAGCAACTGGGTGCGCAACTCGCCGCCCCACAGCGGGCCCAGGGCTTCGGCCAGGGAGGCCTGGCGCTGGCCCAGCACCTGATCCTGGTCCAGTTCCTGGCCCCGGCCCAGGCCGCGGCAGGCCGGGCAGGCGCCCTGTGAGCTGTTGAAGGAGAACAGGGCAGAGGTCAGCGGGCGAAAGGGTGTGGCGCAGGCCGAGCAGCAGGGCTGCACCGCGAAGAGGCGCTCCCCAGCCTCCCAGGCCAGGACCAGCTGGCCCTCCCCCACTTCGAGGGCGGCTTCCAGGGACCCCTGCAAGCGGCGCAGGGTCTCGGGTTTGATCACCAGGCGATCGACGGCGATTTCGACCCAGGTGTCCGGCACCAGGGTGCCGGGGTCCACCTCGTCGAGGGCGCAGAGCTGCCCCTCCAGCCGCAATCGCCGGTACCCGGTGCGGTCGATGGCAGCCAGGAAATCGGCCGCCCCCCCAGCCCCGGGCACCCGGCGCCGGGCCAGCACGGTGAGGGTGGTGCCAGCCGGCAGCCCGGCTCCGGTTTCGTACACCTCCTCGAAACGATCGGCCCGCACCGGGGCTCCGCAGCGCAGGCAGTGGGCCTGGCCCAGGCGCGAGAAGAGCAGGCGCAGGTAGTCGTAGATCCCGGCCAGCACCGCCACGGTAGTGCGGGGGTTCTGGGGGGCGCGGTCCTGGGCGATGGCCAGGGCCGGGGCCAAACCATCCAGCAGCCGGAAACGCGGGGCGCGCAGGCGCTGGGCCCTGGCGGGGTCGGTGGTCAGCAGGAAACGGCGGCGGGCTTCGGCGTACAGGGTATCGAAGGCCAGGGAGGTCTTGCCCGAGCCAGAGACCCCGGTAATAACGATCAGCTGGCCGTGCGGCAGGTCGAGGTCCAGGTCTTTTAGGTTATGTTCGGCACCGCCGCGCAGGGAGATGATCCGGGCGCTCATCTACAAAGCTCTTGACAGCAAGGGGTTGTCCTGAGTAGCTATTGAGAGCACTCCAACCAGGGCGAGATGATGAAACTGGGTATATTTTTCTTTGTGGTGGCGCTGGCGCCCTTGGCGCTGGGCGCCCAGGAGGAATCGGAGGTGATCACCGGCAGAGCCGACGCCGGCCGGCGCCTCTACTACTCGGCGGCGCTAGGCACCAATGGTCTCGCCTGCGCCCACTGCCACGCCGACTTCGACGAAGGCACCCAGGCCGACGGGCTGATCCGGGCCGGTCACAGCCTGTACGGGGCGGCCAGCCGGCCCAACTGGTGGGGACGGGAAGCGGAAAAACCCAATGCCTACCCCAATATCGGGGCGGCGGCGGCGGTCTGCGTCGAACACTTTCAGCGGCAGCCGGACCGGCTCAACGCCCAGCAGCTGGTGGACCTGCGCGCCTATCTGCGCTACATCAACCGCAAGCAGCAGCGCGAATCCCTGGTTCTCAGCTCGGGGGCCGACCGCACCGGCGAGTACCTGGGTTTCGACGAGGGCAACCGCCTGCGCGGTCGGGACCTGTTTTATGCCGCCTGCCACACCTGCCACCCCAATGCCAAGTCCGGCATCGGCCCCGCCCTGCCCACCGACCGCGAGCCGGCGTACTATGCCAGGAAGGTGCGCGAAGGGGACGGGCTGGGCGCCCAGATCGCCGGCATCGACCCCAATGCCTACGACCCGGGCAGCGGGCAGTTCATGCCCTTCTTCTCGGTGGACCGGCTCAGCAACGACCAGCTCAGCGATCTGATCGCCTATATCCGCAGCATCCCTCCCCCCGAGCCCCCGGCCAAAACCAAAGGGAAGGGCAAAGCCGCGCCTAAGCGCTAGTGGCCGACAGGCGCGATTCAAGCTCTATCCACACCCAGCGGCCGGCGTGGAAGGCCAGGGTGCAGACCATCCACACCGCCATCAGCACCAACGCCAGCTGCTGCAGCTCGAGCACGACGCCGACGCTGAGCTGCAGCAGACTGACGTTGCGGCGGGCGGCGACCAGGTGGAAGGCCGCGTCGAGGGGGCGGTAGTCGAAGAGTTCCCGGCGCTGGCGCTGTTTGAAGGTGGCGCTGACCACCTTGTCCAGCACAAAGGCCCCCACCAGCGCCCAGGTAGCCAGGGCCAGGGGGGCATCCTGTAATAACTCCCCTCCCGTACAGTGCCAGCCCAGGGCCAGGAACCACAGGCCCAGACCCGGCGTGGCGCTGAGGTGTTCGAGTTTGCCCATCGCCTCGCTCAGGTGCAGGGTCAGGCGGGCGAGTTTGCCGTCCACCGAGTCGAGGACCACCCCCACCCACGCGCACAAAACCCCGGCCCCCAGCTGCCCAAGAGCAAAACAGGGCACCGCCGCCCAGATGGCCAGGATGGAGAGGGCGGTGAACAGGTTGGGCGGCAGGGAAGTCCGGCTCAGCTGCCGGGTGGTCCAGCGCACCAGGTGGTAATAGCCGTAGCGGGCGATGGCGTCGATGACCCCTTTGAAGGTGCGGCGGTAGAGCAGGTGATCGAGGGCGGGCAGCTCGCTCTGGCGGCGCACCCGCAGCAGGAAAGGGGGCATGGTGAGGCGCAGGGAGGGCACATAGGGGTCCAACTCGGCGGGGCGGCGCGCCTGCACGCCAGATGCAGCCAGGGCGACGGCCAGGGTCCCCCCCTCCTGCCAGTGGCCGGCTAGGGAGCGGGCCTGGGCCGGTCTCAGGTAGGCCACCACCTCGTCCTCTTCGCCAAAGGCCGTGCCCGGCCCACCGCTGAGCAGGTGGCCCAGCAGGCGGTCGTCGAGCACCAGGTCCCCCTGCAGGAGCAGGATGGGTTCCTCGGTGTGGGTCAGTGCGTTCCGCAACGGACCCTCGTCCTGGGCGGGTATCAGGTCCAGCTGGAGGGGGAAGACGGCTTCGAGGTCGCCGCGCAGGCGCAGTACCTCAGACCGGGCGGCAGGCGAAACCCATACCCGCGCCCGGGAAAAACCGCGCAGGGCCGCCTGCCGCAGCTGGCGTTCCACCAGGTTCATGCCCCACAGACGCCAGCCGGCTGCCGGCTGCCGGGCGTCGATGAAGACCAGCCCCCGCGCCGCGGCCATCAGGCGCCTGCCAGACGGGGCAATACCTCGCGCTCGACCCGCTGGTAGTCCTCGAGAGAGTCGATCTCCCCCCAGGGCAGGTCGCCGACTTCTGCGGCGTAGAGCTGCTGCCGGGTGATGAGTGGGCCGTATGCCGAGGTGGGAAAGGCCTTGCGCTGCTGCTGGTGGACCAGCCGCTCCACCTCTTGGCCCACCTCGAGGGCGCCTTGGCGGTCGAACTTCGCCAGCTGGGCGCTCTGGGCCTGGCTCTGCTCGGGGGATAGTTCCTTGTTGATGGCCTGGATTCGCTGCTGGCCATCCCTGGCGACGTTCATCTCGCCGGCCACTCGGGCCACCTGCCCGTCGACAGCCACGGCGTTGGGGTAGACCAGCAGGCGGTGCAGGATCTGGGGGTGGAAGAGGATATCGCAGTTGAAGAGGAAGGTGTCGGTGTCCAACTCGGCGGCGGCCAGGTAGAGGGAGTAGATGCTGTTGGTGGTCAGGTAGTCGGGGTTTTCGAGATAGCGGGCCTGGTCGCCGCAGTGGGCGCGGACCTGCCCGGCCTCATAACCCAGCACCAGCACCACCTCCTCGACTCCGGCCAGGTGCAGCGCCTCCAACTGGTAGTCGATGAGCGGCTTCCCGCCCACCTTCACCAGGCATTTGGGGCAGCCGTCGGTCAGGGGGGCGAGGCGGGTGCCGGCGCCGGCGGCGAGGATGATTGCTTTCATGGATTCACCTTGGGCCTGCGGAGCAGGCGTTTGAAGGGCGCCTTGACGCGCTGCAGCATCAGCCGGTCTTCGGGGCTGAGGCCCAGGCTGTGCAGGACCGCCGCGTACACGGCCAGGAAGGTGCCCAGGGGTAGGAGCAGGGACCAGGCCAGGCCAGCGGGAGCGGCCTGCCTGCACAACCAGCCGACCACACCTCCGGCGAGGGCGGCCAGCAGGGGTTTGAGCTGGGTACGGCCGAAGGGCAGGATGTCGTGGATAAGGTAGAGTTGGGCCAGGCGCAGGGCACCGGCGGCCAGCGCCGAGACCGCCGCGGCCCAGGCGGCGCCGATCATGCCGTGGCCGGGGATCAGCCAGAGATTCAGCGCGGCGTTGGCCGCCAGCCACGTGCCGTTGTTGAACATGTTGAGATAGGGCCTGCCGGCCATGGTCAGCACCGGGTCGACCATGGCGAAGAGGCCCTGGGCCATCATGGCGATACACAAGACGCCCAGGACTGCCAGGCCGGTTTGGAGGTCGGCGGTCTGGCTCTGGCCCAGCACCTGCATCAGGGCGTCGCCGGCCAGCAGGATGGCCGCGCAGATGGGCAGGTTGATGGTCAGGATCCAACCGGAGATGGCGGCGAAGCGGTAACCCAGGGCGCGGTGCTGGTCGCGGGCCGACAACTCGCTGGCGATGGAACTGAAAATGGGGTCGAGGGCCTGGGGGGCTTTGAGCATGGCCCCGGCGATTTTTTTGGCCAGGGCATAGATGGCGATCTGGGCGGCCACCTGGCCGGGTTCGCCCTTCAGCAAACGCATCAGCATCAATACGTCGACGTTGCTCACCACCCCGTAGATGGAGTCGGTGGTCATCACCGGCAGCGAGAACCGGCCCATGGGACCCCAGGGCAGGGACTGCCGCATACGGCCCAGACAGGCGCGCAGGGAAAAGTAGCGGCCAAAGTAGTGGGCGGCCAGGCAGCAACTGCCCATGGCCATGATCAGGTTCGCCCAGGCCAGGCCTTCCAGCCCCCAACCTGCCAAGGCAGCGGCGGTGCTGAAGACCAGCAGGATCAGCGGGCCGGCGATGGACAACACGTACACGTCGTAGCGCATGATGCGCAGGGTGCGGGTGGCGGCCACAAAGATCCAGGCCCAGGTCATGAAGGGGGTGGAGAGGGCCATGAGGCGCACGGCCCCGGCGATGGGTTGCCGGTTGTAGGCGGCGATCCAGTCGGCAGCCAGCCAGGTGGCCACCAGCATGGCGCCGCTGGTAAAGGTGCCCAGCCACAGGGCCGAAGCCAGCACCCGCTCCACCTCGGCCTGGTCGCCGGTGGCGCGGGCGGTGGCCGCAAAACGCACGACGGTGACCTGCAGCCCGAAACGCCCCAGCCGCTGCACCAGGGAGGCGATGCTCCAGGCGGCTTCGAAGTGGCCTTTCACCTCCAGGCCGCAGAGCCAGATCACCACCACATCGAAGGCGGCCCGCGAGAGCCGGCCCAGTTTGCCGACGAAGTTGACGAGGGCGCCGCTGGCCAGGTCCTTGATGTCCCGCTCGGCTTCGGTTGGGTTGGGCGGCGGGGGGGGCGGGGCGCTGAGGGTCTGGGTCACGTCTGGGTCATTGCCGATTGGCGTTGGGATGGCTGAGGGTGAAGGGGCGCGTAAGGTCGTAGAAAATATAAGCTGAGCGCCGGGATTAATCGAGCCTAACCCCCCTGATCGCATTGACGTCATTTATATTAGTGCATAGATTCTGACAGTTGGTCCCCACGCTGATTTCCCGCGCCCAAATGCGATGAAAGCTATAGTCCTGGCGGCTGGTCAGGGCCGCAGGTTGTGGCCTTTCACCGCGCATCACCCCAAGTGCCTGTTGCCCGTCGGCGGCGCTTCGATTCTGGAGCGGCAACTCGCCATTCTGGAGGGGGCGGGGATCGGCGAGGTGGTCCTGGTGTGTGGTTTTGGCATCGAGCGGATCCGCGCGGCGCTGGGCGCTTTTCGCGGCAAGCTCAGGATCAAGCTCAGGTACAATCCATTCTACCAAAACGCCGACAACCTGGTCTCGCTGTGGACAGCGCGCGGCGAGTTGGACCGGGACTTCCTGCTGCTCAATGGCGACAACGTCTTCCACCCCAAGATCCTCCAGCACCTGCTGGCGGCCCAAGAGCGCTGCTGCCTGATGATCCGGCGCAAGGACAGCTACGACCAGGACGACATGAAGCTGCAGGTCGAGGGCGGCAGGGTCCGCGCCATTGGCAAACACCTGCCCGTCGCTCACGCCGAATCCGTGGGTATCATGCGCTTCGCCGGTGAGGGACGCCATGGGCTGGCGGCCGTTGTGGACGAACTGGTCAGCGCTTCGGGCACGGCCTCGAAGTTGCGCTACGTGGCCGGGGTGCAGCGGCTCATCGACCTGGGGCATCCGGTGGCTGCCTGCGAGGTCGGGGACCTGCCCTGGGCCGACGTGGACACCCCGGAGGATCTGTATTTCGTCCGCCGTCACTTCCAACTCTTTCAGGAATCGGCGCCTCTGCCGGCGCGCCGCTTGGTGGGCACATGATCCGCCAGGGCCTGCTGATCTTTCCAGACTTGCAGCGCGGTGTCGACCTGGTCGCCAGGAGGGTGGCGGGGCTTTCCCTGCTGGACCGCATGGTGCGCACCATGGCCCGCGCCGGGGTCGAGGAGTTGGCGGTGGTGGTCCCGCCCGGGGCGCGCCGCACGCTGGGCCGGCTGCCCCGCAGGCTGCAGGTGGAGGTCCGTTTCCTCGAATGGGGTGCCGCAGCGGGCTTGCCCTTTGCCCCCAAGGGCGAGGGGCTGCTGGTGGTGCTCGGCGAGTATGTACACCACCATGCCTCGCTCACCGAGTTGGTCAGGGGTGGGTTGGATGGCGGCGAGTTGGTGGTACAGGTTGGCGCCCCGGCCCAGGCCGGCGTCTTTAACCAGGTTCAGCTCGCCGGGGGCAACGTGTCCTTCGCTCCGGGCGAGGGCCAGGACGCCAGTGCCGGCGCTTTTCTCTGCAGCGCCGCGGTGGGGGCGCCGGCGGAGTGGTTGGCCGGGCGGGAAGTGATATGGAGCTGGCTGAGCCGGCGGGTCTACGACCAGCAGGTGCACCTGCGGCGGTCTAGCCTGTGTCTGTGGCGGCGGGTCGAGGACCGGCGCAGCGCCCGGGCTGCCAAGGCCATGTTGTTCAGCCAGGTGACCAAGACGACCAGCGGGTTTATCTCGCGCCACCTCAACGCCCGCATCTCCATCCCCATCAGCAAGGTTTTGATCGAGACCGGCATCTCGCCGCATCTGGTGACCTCGCTGCTGGTGATGCCCAGCGGTCTGGCCACGGCCTATCTGGTCACGCGGCCCGACCAGTACGCCTGGCTGGTGGCGGCCGGGGTAATGTGGCAGCTGGCCGCCATCCTCGACCGCTGCGACGGGGAGATCGCCCGGGTGACCCTGAGCGAGTCGAAATTCGGGGCCTGGTTCGACACCGTCACCGACAACATCGCCTATCTGTGTGCCTACGCCGGCATGCTGGTTGGCCTGCACCGCGTCCACCCGGAGTCGCCTGTGTACACCTATTTTGGGGTGTCGGCAATCTGCGCGCTGCTGGTGACCCTGGGCATCATGTACAGTTATGCCCTGAAAACGGGCAGCGGCAGCCTGCAGAACTATATGGTTGGGCTGGCCAGGCATGTACCCGAAAGCCAAAAGGGCGGGTACTATCGCTTTACCCAGCGCTACGGGTTTTTGGCCAAACGCGACACCTTCTCCTTCATCTTCTTGCTCACTGCCCTGGCCGACGCGCTCGAGGTGATGTACTGGTTCACGGTGGTGGGCATCCACCTGGTGGCCCTCGGGGTGTTGATCTCGCAGCAGAAGATGCTGCAGGGATACCGGCAGGAAGCCCCTCGGGAAGGGCTGCCGCCGTCTGGGTCGCCGCCTGCGGAGTCCGGCCCATGAAACTGATTCGACTCCTGCTTCCCGCGCTGGGTTTGTTGCTGTTGGGGTATCTGGTAGGCAAGATGGGGGTGGGCGAGGTGTGGCGCCACCTGGTGGTGGTCAAATGGTCCTTCCCCGTCGTCCTGGCCATCGCCTTCCTCTGGCACCTGAGCAATTCCCTGGCCTGGAGCTTCGCCTTTCCCCCGGGGGCGTTTAGGCCGCCCTTCTCCGCGCTCCTGCGGGCCAAGCTGGCCGGCGACGCGGTCAGCCAGCTCACCCCGCTGGCCAATCTGGGCGGTGAGCCGCTCAAGGCCTACCTGCTGCGCGGCCAGGCGCCGACCTCCCTGAGCCTGGCGGCCGTGGTGGTCAACAAGACCACTCAGGTTTTCACCGGTCTGGTTTTCTCCTCCCTTGGTTTCCTCTTGGTGGTGTTCTCCTGGGATCTGCCCCACGCCCTGCCGCGTTCGGTGGAGTTGGGTTTGGCCCTGATCTTGGTCACCAGCGGCCTGATGGTCTGGGGGCTCTACAGGCAACAGCACCGCCTTTTCACCTCGCTCCTGGTCCTGGTTAGGCGCCTGGGCATCAAGACCGACTGGATCGAGAGCAAGATGGCCAAGGCCCAGCGCATCGACCACCACATCGGGCACTTCTACCACCGCCACAAGCTGCGCCTGGTGGCCGTGGCAGGTTGCCACGCTCTGGGCTGGTTGCTGGGCACCTGCGAGACCTACGTTATCCTCAAGGCCCTAGGGGTGGATATCGATTTTGCGGTGGCGCTGCTGCTCACCTCGCTGTCGGTGAGCATCAACAGCCTTTTCTTTTTTATGCCCTCGAATATCGGCGTGCTCGAAGGCAGTCAGGTTTTTCTATTTATCAGCCTGGGCCTCAACCCGGCGGCCGGCCTTTCGATGGGGATCGTCAAACGCCTGCGCAAGATCTTCTGGATCTGCGTGGGCTGGGTCTTCCTCTCCCAGATGAGCCGCAAACTCGCCCGCGCCGAAAACGAACAATCAGCCCCGATCCAGACCGGGACCCTGCGCCGATGAGGACCTTCTGCTGGTGGGCGACCTGCGCTTGGCTGATCGGCGGCCTGTGGACGGCGGCCTGGGCCGCCGAGCCGGCCCCGCCCTATAGTCTGGCGGAACTGACCGAGCTGGCCCTGCGTCACACCACCGAGGCGGGCGAGGCTTCGTGGAAGGTGAAGGGCGCGCAGGCGCGGCTGCGCCAGGTGGAGGCCGGCCGCTTTCTGCCCCGGCTGCGCCTCGAAAGCACCAGCGGCCTGGTGCCGGCCGCCAAAGGGGACATCTTCAATCCGCCCCAGGACACCGCCGGCCTGCGCGAGTTGGGCCCTTTTGCCCAGGCCGAACTCGAATTCGTGCAGCCCCTGTACGTGGCCGGCGCTGCCCACCTGTGGCGCGCGGCGCAACAGGGCGTGGTGGTCGAGGAGGCTACCCTCCAGGGGCAGCGCCTCGAGTTGGGGCTGGAGCTGGCTGAACTGTACTACGGCGTGTTGCTGACCCGCGAGCTGGGGGAGCTGGCAGCGGACCTCACCAAAAAGATCGGGGAGAAACGCGCCGAGATCGAGGACAACCCGGCCATTCCGCTCTCGGGCCGCTACAAGTTCCAGTTGGCGCTGGTGGAGCTGGGCAAGCAGCAGGCGCTGATCGCCCAGCAGCAGCACCTGGCGCAGGCGGCGCTGGCCTGGAAGACCGGGTTGAGCGAAGCAGAGGCGGTGGCGCTGGAAAGTCCGGGTCTGGTGCCCGACACCGCGGCGGTCCCCGCACTGGACACCTTGTGGGCGCTGGCCTTTGCCCAACGCCCGGACTGGCACAAGCTGCAGGCTGGCCTGGTGGCCAAGGGGGCTTTGGTCGAGGCGGCGCGGGGGGGGTACTACCCACAGGTGGTGCTCAGCGGCGGCCTGCGCTACGCAGTGGCGCCCCATCGCACCGACCAGCACAATCCCTTCGTCAAGGACGAGTTCAAGTATCTCAACGGCGGGGTGGTGCTGCGCCTGCGACAGGCGCTGGAATGGGATCTGATCGGGGCCGAGGTGGACCGGGCTCGTGCCGAGTTTCAGGAACTCAAGGCCAAGGAACGCCTCAATGCCCAGGGGTTGCGCCTCGACGTGCAGCGCGCCCACGGCGAGTACCTGGGGGCTGCCGCCGCACTGGGGGCGGCTGCCGAGGCGCGCCGGCTCAGCCGGCAATGGGCCAAGGAAGCGCAGGAGGCGTACGAGCTGGACCCCGAGGAAGCCAAGGAACTGATCGCCGGGTTCGAGGCCTGGGCACAGAGCGAGCAGGCCTATTTCGAGGCAGTGTACCGCCACAATGTGGTGCTGGCCAAGCTGGAAAAAACCACCGGCGGCCTTAGCCTGCGGAGGCGAGAGTGAGGAAGGGGAGGACGGTCTGGTGCTGGCTGCTGCTGTGGGCGGTTGGGGTGGCCGCCCAGGAGGAGGGGCGGGATTACCTCGTGCTCGAGGATTTTTCCAGCACCCCGGTTGGCCAACTGCCCAAGGGTTGGGATTGGCGGGACAAAGACGAGGACAAACCCAAACCCTACCGGGTGGAAGGGGCCGAGGGCCGGCGCTACCTGGCGGCGCGCGACACCGGGTCTTCGGTGATCCTGGGCAAGAAGGTCCAGTGGAATCCGCTCGAATATCCCATCCTCACCTGGTGCTGGCGGGTCAACGCCCTGCCCCCGGGCGGGGACGAGCGCTTCGACAGCACCAATGACAGCGCGGCGGGTCTGTACATGATCTATACCACTACCTGGTTGGCGGTGCCCCGGCAGATCAAATACGTCTGGAGTTCGACCCTGGAGGAGGGCAGCTCGGGGCGGCGCAACAAGGTGGCGCGGCCCTTCTTTGTAGTGATGGAGAGCGGCGACGAGAACCTGGGCCGCTGGACCTTTGAACAGGTGGACCTGGTCGCCGACCACCGGCGTTTCTACGAGAAAAATCCCCCTGAACGCACCATGGGGCTGGCCATTCTCACCGACGCCAACTCCACCCGGTCCTATGCCGAGGCCTATTACGCCGGTCTGCGGGTGTGGACCCGCGAGGCCCAGGAGCGGGGCATGATCGCTGACTACTGCAACTGCTACGCGGACGACGGGGCGGGGCAAACCAACGCGCCGGCCACCCAAGCTCTTCCCCGGGCGGGGAAGTAGAAAGGCGGAACGAGATGAGAGGTCTGGTCTACGGCGGGGTGCTGGGCGCCCTGTGCCTGAGTTTGGCGGGGGCAGGGGCGGTGGAGTTGCCCGATCCCATCACCTACCTTCAGGGCCGCGACACCCATGCCCAGAGCATCGTCAAGCAGGCTCCCCAGGGCGCCTTGCCGCCCGCCCTGCGCCAACAGTTGGACAACCATATCAACGAGGTCTTCGATTTTGGCGAGTTGAGCCGCCTGGCCCTGGGGGCCGAATGGGAGAAACGCAGCGCGGTTGAGCGCCAGCGCTTCGTCGAGGTCTTCGGCGCCATCATCCGCGAGAAGAACTACACCAGCTTTTTGCGCTACTACCGCGAGGGCAAGATCACCTACCAGGAGAAGAAGGTCGAGGGGGAAAAGGCCGCAGTGCGGGCGGTGGTGCCGCTGAAACAGGAGCAGGTAGCCATTGGTTACCTGCTGCGGGCCGACCAGGGACAGTGGCGGGTGTACGATCTGCTCATCGACGGGGCGAGCACCGCCGACGGGTACCAGCGGCAGTATGCGCGGTACCTACAAAAACACACCTACGAGCAGCTCATCCAGCAACTGGCCAAACAGCTGGATGCCCTGCGCCAGGCGAAAAACTGATAGCTGAATGCGTCTCGACTATCGGCCCCTTGTCCACTATGTGCACCACCACCACCTGCGCATCATTTTGTTGGCCCTGCTGTTGTCGGTGGGGGCGGGCTGGTTTGCGGCGCAACTGCGCATCCAGACCGATTTCGCCAGCCTGCTGCCCGAGGACTACGTCAGTGTCCGCGAGCTGAACCGCATCAAGGAGCGGGTCGGGGGGGTCAGCCCGCTGATTATCGTTGTCACCGCCGACGACCTGGGCCCGGCCTCCCGCTTCGTCGACATCCTCGCCGATTCCCTCGAACACAACCCGATGATCACCGGGGTGGTCAGCCGCCGGCAGGACCACGATTTCTTCCGCCGCAACCGCCTGCTCTACATGGATCGCGCCGATCTGGGTGAGGTCCACCAGCGCCTGGCCGACTACATCGAGGAACAGAAACTCCGGCAATCGCCGCTCTACGTGCCCCTCGAAGAGGGGGAGCCGGTGCTCGACTTCACGGACCTGGAAGCCAAGTACCAGGGGCGGAGTGAAAAGAGCGGCGTGGCGCGGGATTACCTGCTCACCGTCGAGGGCAACGGCATCGCCGTCACGGTGTACCCCTCCGAAGGGGTCACCGACATCAAGTTCACCCGCCGGTTGATGGCAAGCATCGACCAGACCATCGCCGCCCTCGACCCGCGGAGCTACCACCCCAGCATCAAGTGTGTGTACCAGGGCGCGGTGCGCAACAACGCCAACCAGTACGACGCGGTGATGCAGGACATGAAACTCACCTCGTTGGTGAGCCTGCTGGGGGTGCTGGCGCTGATCTCGCTCTACTTCCGCCAGGTCTGGGCTTCGGTCTTCGTCGCCATCCCCCTGCTGATGAGCCTGGTCTGGACCTTCGGCCTCACCTACCTGGTGATTGGCAACCTGAACCAGATCACCGTCGGGCTCTTTGCGATTCTCTTCGGCCTGGGCATCGACTACGGTATCCACGTCTTCGCCCGCTACCGCGAGGCCCGGCGGCGCGGCCTGGAGGTGGCGGCGGCCCTCGAAGAAACCGTGCAGCATACCGGCACCTCACTGACCACCAGCGGGGTGACCACCGCGGTGGCATTTTTCTCGATGATGACCGCCGACTTCCGCGGTTTCTACGAGTTCGGCTTCATCGTCGGCAGCGGCATCCTCTTCTCGCTGGTGGCGATGATTGTGGTCTGCCCGGCCTTCATCGTGCTGGCCGAGCGCTGGCACCTGATCAGGCTCTGGCAACAGGAGCCCCCGGCCCATCTGTTGAGGCGTGGGCGGTACCCGATGCCCTGGCTGACCCTGGTGGCGTGTGCGGCGCTGACGGCCTATGCCGGCTACCGGCTGGCGGATATCGAATTCGAATACGACTTCCAGAAACTGCAGCCGCCCTCGCCCAGCACCGGCTTCACGCTGCCCGAGGAAGTGCGGGAGGTGCGCTCGCCGGCCATCGTACTCACCGAGAGTGCCGCCGAGGCGGCGGAGGTGGTGTCGGTGTTGGAGGCGCGCAAGGCCGCCGCCGGCGACTCCTCGGCCATCGGCCTGGTGCGCAGCGTGTACTCGGCGCTGCCGGCCGAGCAGGAGGCCAAGTTGCAGAACATGGGTCGTATCCGCCAGTTGCTCGATGACGAGCAGGACCTGTTTTCGGCCTCGCAGCGGGCCAGGGCGGACTCGCTGCGGCCCTATCTGGTGTCCCAGGCCTTGAGGCTGGAGGATCTGCCGGCCGACCGGACCAAGATCTTCCGCAGCAAGGAGGGTCAGTTGCTCAACTTCGTGATGATCACCTCCTCGCTGCCCCTGCGCGACGGCCGCAACGCCATGCGTTTCGCCGACGAAGTGCGCGACATCCCCACCCCATCGGGCAAGGTCTTCCACGCCTCCAGTTCCCACATCATCTTTGCCGAGATGCTGGAGCTGATGGTCAGCGACGGCATCAAAGCCATCGTCCTGACCCTGCTGATCGTCTCGCTGGTGCTCTACGCCTATCTGCGCCGGGTGCGCGACACCCTGCTGGCGCTGACCCCACTCGTGACGGGACTGCTGTGGGCCACCGGCATCATGTATCTCTTCAACATCCGCCTCAACTTCTACAACATCATCGCCTTTCCTACCGTCATCGGCATGGCCATCGACAACAGCGTACACATCTTCCACCGCTACCGCGAGGAGGGACGGGGGTCAATGCGCCTGGTGTTGCGCACCACCGGTGTCGCCCTGGTCGCTACCTCGCTGACCAATATGGTGGGGTTTGCCGGCTGCCTTTCGGCGCACCATCCGGCCCTGATCTCGATCAGCACCCTGGCCCTGATCGGCATGAGCTGCTGCTTTGTCACTTCGGTGACCCTGTTGCCGGCCCTGCTGCAGTGGGGCGAGGGCCGGGACCCAGCCCAGGAACCCGAGCCCCGAACCACCTGAGCGGCAAAAAAAAGAACCGGCCCCTGCGGGGGACCGGTCCTGGCGTTCACTTCTGGGGGTGGCTTATATTAATGGGCCGCCCCTAAAAAATGGAGCGGGAGACGGGACTCGAACCCGCGACAACCACGTTGGCAACGTGGAGCTCTACCAACTGAGCTACTCCCGCAATTGCTGCGTTTATCACGAGGAGCAAATATAAGGATGACCCCAAGGCGCGTCAAGATCTGGACCCTGGTCTGCAGCCTGATTTGCGGCGCCGGCTGCCAGGCCGCGGAGAATCCCCAGGCTCGCTGGCACAACAACCAGGGCGTGGTCTATATGGACCAGCACAACTACAGCCGCGGTCGGGACGAGTTCAACCGCGCGGTGGCCTTGGATTCCCGCTACGCCAACGGGTTTGCCAACCTGGGTATCGCCTATTACAGCCTAGGCAAGTACGACAGCGCCCTGGTGGCGCTGCACAGCGCCCTGAAGCAGAACCCCGAACATGCCCAGGCCCAGTACACCCTCGGGCTCATCTACCTGGCCCAGGGCAAGGAGTACGAAAAAGCCTTGCAGGCCTTCGCGGGGGTGCTCAAACGCGACGGGGACGACCCGCTGGTCCACTACTACCTGGGGCGGGCCAAGGAAAAGCTGGGGCAGCCCGAGGAAGCGGCGGCGGCGTTCCGCCAGGCCATCCGCCTCGATCCGCACAACGTCTCGGCCTACTATGCACTGGCCCAGTTGATGCGGCAACAGGGCCGCCAGGAGGAGTTCCAGCAGGTGTTGGGGACCTTCAATCAGCTGCAGCAGGCCGGCAACGAAGGGGTCAGCTCCTCGTATCAGGGCCAGGGGAAATACGCCGAGGCGGTCACCGACGCCGGCGGGGTGGCGACCGCCCGCGACGATGCCAGGACACCCTTGGTTTTCGCCGCCCCCGAGGCGGCGCCGGCCGGGTTGGCGGCCGGGTTGGTTTTTGCCTCGCTGCTCGACGCCGACCAGGACGGGGACCTGGACCTGCTGGCCGGGGGACAAGGGCTGCAACTCTACCGCAACGAGCGCGGGCATTGGACCCCGGCGGCGCCCCCGGCCACCGGCGCCTTTGTGGACGCGGCCTGCGCAGACTTCGACAACGACCAGGACGCCGATCTGGTCTTGGCCGGCGCACAGACCCTGCTGGTGCGGCGCACCGCCGCCGAGGTCTGGGCGGCGCCCGAGGGTATAGGCGGGCCGGCGGGCCGGCTGGTGGCCGCCGACGTGGTGGAACTGGCCCCCGCCCTT
>SXGS01203841.1_pt1 | contig 16140 bp, 14 predicted proteins | sample 3174681 | NCBI WGS metagenome assembly SXGS01 (sample SAMN11356861, study PRJNA531348) | freshwater metagenome | isolation source: freshwater sample F1-80 | place: China: Fuxian Lake, Yuxi | collected 2017-12-25 | reverse complement strand
AGTATGAAACAGGAGTCAGCGTCTCGGACGATGAGTTGGCTCGCGTCCATATCACGCCAGCGAAGTTCCATGGGGAATGGAACTATGTCATCGAACCTTGCTAACTATGATTTGCTCAAGTTATTATTTCGCTCGCCCTTAAGACCCCAAACCAGTACCAGGCGTCGTCCGTCATCTCGATTCCCCAGAAAATAGGAGTTCTCCAAACCAAGGCGCAAGTTCTGGAGATGATGGATAAGTTTTATGAAAATCGTCTCGCTGAAATGCGCAATTATATTGTTTTGGAGCGAACCCGGAAGCAGGTGCATAAGCTCTATCCGAAGCCGGTCGCTCCGAGTTACACTCCCTCCGCGGAACTGACATCGGCCAACTCTTTCAGGTTGGTGGTCACGAGCACGGATTTCCTCTATGCCTATCTATTTTCGACGAACTGGGCCAACGAAGTCATAAAGTACAAGGAAGAGAAACGGAGCCGGCTTTTCGCCAAATCAGGCTTCATGACGGAAGCTCAGATTAATAAGGAGAGGGAAGATTTGAAGCGGGTGATCGAACGGATCCAGAAGTTCCGAATGGATCACAACATTGGGAACGCGGCAGAGACCGGAGCCAACGATGACCGCAAACTCTCCCAGCTCATCGCGGAGAGAGACCAAGTGTCGAAGGAGCGGGAACTTTTGGAGCAAACGACCGCTCTGAAGATCGCTGAAGGGGCGCTCGGCGGTGGCGGTTATTCGCCCAATGCGGCGACCTCGACCAGAACCACGAGTGGGGGGAATACAGCGCCGCCCGCAGATGTGCTGGACCGGTTTGTGGACAATTCGAAGTATCAGGAACTCAAGCTGCAATTGCGTGGGAAGGAGGCGGAGCATGAGAAGGTGAAACCCTTCCTAAAGTCCAAGCATCCCTACATGAGGGACATCGAGAGCGAGATCGCTAAACTGGAGGACACCATCAAGTTTGAGATTGAAAGCATCGACACCAGCAAAAAAGTGAGGCTCGAATCGTTGATCCATCGGGAGAAGAGCTACGAAGCCGTCATCGACATTCAAAGGAAGAAAGTCATTGAAAGCGCAAAAATTCAGGACGAATACAATGAGTTGCTGGCTCAAGAGACTTCCCAGCGGAAGATCATTGAAACGCTCGACAAGAACCAGCAGTTGATCGACCGGAGCAAGGAGCCGGAAGAGGAGTATGAAATCACGACGTTGGGCGAAGGCAGCGCTGAGACACCCAGTTGGGGTAACCTGCAACGTCGAAAGATGATTCTGATGGGATTTCTTTCTGGTTTGGCCGTTGGGATTGCCATCGCCTATTTCCTGCAAAAGCTTGATGATCGCCTTGAGTTGGCGGAGGAGATCGAAGAAGCGCTTGGAGAGCCCGTTTTGGGGCAAGTGCCGCAAGTGGATTCTGGAACCAACAATGACGGGTTTTTGCTGATCACCAAGCTAAGCCAGCACAACATGTTTTCCGAGTCCATCCGTGGCGTGCGATCAGCCGTCATGCTGGGAACGGAAGGCGGGAAGAAGCAATTACTGTTGGTGAGCAGCGCCGTCCCTGGCGATGGCAAAACCACGTTCACGGTGAATTTCGCCGCGACGCTGGCGCTGGCTGGGCACAAAGTGCTTTTAGTGGATACCGATCTGAGGCGGGGCAACGTTCATTTCTATTTCAAGGCGGAGCGCGATGTTGGAATGAGTGAAATCCTTTCTGGAGAGTCACATTGGAGCGATGTGCTAAAGTCCACGGAAATCGAATCCTTGAAGATCATCACCACGGGAAAACTCCCCCCGAATCCTGGTGAATTGCTCATTAGTCCGATCACCAAGGAATTCTTCGACGATGTGAAGCCGGCATTCGATTACATCGTGGTGGACTGTCCCCCCTTGACCGCGATTGACGACACGTATTCATTGGCCAGTTTCGCGGATGGACTATTGTTTGTTGTCCGCGCTGGTCAGACATCAATGAAGTTTGCCAAGACCGCGCTTCAAGCCGTCAGGCACCGGGGTGCTCGAATCATCGGAATTGTTTTGAATGGCATCACCGCCGACAATCCTTATTACTATTATAACAACTATTACCACGCCTATTACACCAAGCATCAGATGGATCAAACCCCGCTTGGCGAAGTGGAAGTAACTAAGCCTGGCGCGAAGATGGCCTTGCCGAAGCGAGGGCACCTGAGGGCGAAGTCAATCGAGGCCTCGGCCAAAGCGAGGGCAGGGGAGATCACTTCGGGGCGGTCGTTGGTGGCCGCGGAGGATGCCAAAGCCCAGGAATTCAAAGCCCGGAGAGCGGCCCGCAAAGGAATTCTGGCGGAACTGGGGACGCAACCGACCGTTACCCCCAAAAAGGTGGAAGCCAAGCCACCCGGAATCGGGCAAGATTTGACCTGATTCCCTCCTTGGTTTTGGCGCGTGCGGAACCTCAGCGACTTCCTCCGGTCGAGGCCGCGAGGTGGGACGAATCCGGAATGCCTTTGGCGGCCAACATGCTTAAGTCACTTCCCGGCGCGCTGGGCGTTTGTCTTGCCCCCCTTCTTTTTGGGACCGTCAGCCAGGATGGGAAGGCCGTCGTTGGCTGTCTATTCGCGCTTGGCCTATTGCTCCAAGGAAGGGAGCTCGGTTCCCACTCACGGCCTGTATTTGACTCTGTGTTGGGCTGGGGGTTTCTCGGGTTCCTGATTTTGCAGTTCATTCCGATTCCTCCTGTCTGGATCGAGTTTCTTTCGCCCGAGAAGCATCTGTGGGACAACCGCATTTCACTGAAGGTTCTTGGCAAGGAGGATTGGAGTTTTTTGACACTCTCGAGGTCACGATTTATTAATCGATCGTTCGATCTGGCGTTGGGAATAGCCGCATTCCAGTTGGTCCGGGAGAGCTCCAAAGATCCCGTTTTCCCGGTTCTTTTCCTTCGGTTGCTGGCTGTGTCGGCGGCGCTCCTTGGAGTCGGGGCTTGGCTGGCCCGGGTGGGAGGCGCGGAGCTGCTTGGCGCATGGACCTCTCGATTAACACGGCACGGCGGATTTTTCGAGAACCGAAATCTTTTCGCGAACTGGGTTTACGTGGCGGCAATACTCTGTTTGGGGCTAGTGATTCGATCTTTCAGACCTATTCGAACCAGACGGAGTCCTGGTGAAACGACTGTGCGTCCCGAGCCTTTTTCCGGACTCCTCATTCTCATCCTGTTGGGGACCGGAGCCACCATGGCCTACCTCGGTGGATCGCGCGGAGGGCTTCTTGTGTTTGCTTTAGGGATCGCGATTTTTGCCGTTATTTTGGCTGTCAAGACAAGGGATCAAAAGAGATGGGCGGGGCTTTTTGCTCTATTATGCGCCTCTCTTTTCATGTTTTCGTTCTTTGGCGAGTTCGCCTTTTCCAGATTGTCCCAGTTGAAAAGGGACATTTCGGACCCGAGCCATTACGGCAAGCTGCACATCTGGGAAGACGCCATTCGCATGAGCGGTCACTTCCCCTGGATTGGGACTGGGCTGGGAACATTCGTGACAGGCCATCGGCTTTATAAATCGATGCCAGCGGACTTGGTTGCCACGCATGCTGAGAACGATTACCTGCAACTCTTGATTGAAACCGGCATTCCTGGACTTGCCCTCGGGTGCTTGTTTCTGGGTGCAGGGATCATTCGAATAGGCCGACGGGTGTTTGCCGGGAGGCACAGTGAGCCGGAGATTCTTTACGGTGGTTGCGTGGCGGTCTGTGTGTTTCTTGTGCACGCGTCTTTCGAATTTGTGGCCCAGATACCCGCAACGCTGATTCTCGTGTGCGCCATCTTTGGTTTGGTTGCTGGTTTGCTCGATGCCGACACTCGGCCTGAGTTGCCACCTCCGCTATCCTGGTTTCGCGCGGCTGTGAATTGCCTGCTCGGCGTGTCGTTGGGTGCGGCTTCGGTGCTGAACGGGTTGTCCTTCTGGAGGCACCAGACAGGCCTTGCGTTCTGGGAACAGGGGGATTCGCGGCGCGCCGTGGCTGAGCTTTCTGGAGCCGTTCGTCTTTGGCCGTGGAGCACCGAAAAGCAGCTTGCCGTGGCTCGTGCCCAGATCATGTCCATGGGATCGCTGACACTCTTGGAGCAGCGGGGTGAAATCGTCCCGCTCATGAAGAGCTACGAGAAAAGCCTGCAGTATGATCCGCTCAATTGGGAGCTGCGATTGGAGCACGCCTGGATGAGCCTGATTTTCGATGGGCCCACGCGACGTTCTATCGGGCTGGCGAAAGCAGCGTGCAAAGTCAATCCGAAGCAGCCAAAGATCCCCCTTGGTTTTGCGCGCCATCTGAAGCCAATAGCGCCGGACGAAGCCTTAGAGTTTCTCAAGTTAGTTCCCTTTGGATCCGCGACCCAGGAGTGTCTCAACCTGGCAGTGGAGATGGACTTGGACCCTGCCATTCTTTGGACGTTGGTGCCCGCGACGACGGAGGGCCTGTTTTTGTTGGGTGAAGTGGGATTCAGTCGAGGCTTGAATGAATTGGGGACTCAGGCTTTCAAGAAACTCGGGGAGCGGTTGCCACGCTCCGAACTGTGCAAACGATTCCTGGCCGTTCGCCAGCCCAGCTTTGTGATTCCGTTGCTGCACTCCGCTCAGCGGACAACCGAGGAATCCATCTTGCTGGCGAAAGCGTACCTGGATTTGAGCGAATTCGCCGCATCCTTGGAGGTGTCCCGACCAGTTTGGGCCGGCGCTGACGCCTCGCAGGACGCATCCATCACTGCCAGGACTTGGGAAGATGCTTTGGCCCGTGACCGATCGTTATCGAAGAAAGATCGAGAGAATTCGGAGCGGCTTGGGGCGGGGATTCGATTCGCGGAGGGACTCAGCGTGGGAGGCGTTTCGAATGATGAAGTCGATCAATTGCGTCGTTACGCCTCTGAGTTTCCTTCCGTTGAGAGTATCCTGCGAGTTTTGTTCGATGTGGAGCTTCGCTTGGGAAACATCCACTCGGCGGCGAAGGCTTCATTGAGACTCGCCGAGATCAAGCTGGATGGATTCGGCATCAAGCTTTGAACCTTAAACCTTGAAACGGCAGTTGCCGAGGGCGAATCTTCGCCAGATCCGTCAAGGAGATGCCTCGCGCTGCGTCAATCTTTTTTTATCCAGGCTCAGACCTCAGAATTTCTGAGGCAATTTGTGAAAAGGAACTGAGTGTTCGTTTCCCTCAACACAAGCCCTTTCCCCATCGAATGGGGAGAGGGAGCTGGTTGCGGTGAGGATTTCAAAGAAATGAAAAACGATTTATTGGCAACGAATCCCCCCTTCTTTTCCGAGGCTTTTGAAGATCTCCAGGAGGTAGAACCGCGGTGTTAAGGCTGAAGCCACAATCCTCACTGACGATTCTTCTGAGTCGCGTTCAAGGGCATGCCGCGATGGCTCGATCCAACCGGCGCAAGACCCGGGACTTGCCTAGGATTTCGACCAAATGGTAGAGGCTCGGACCCGAGGCGGCGCCAGTGCAGGCGACCCGCAATGGGTGAACAAACACGGACATTTTGCTGCCGGACTCCGAGGCAAGTCGTTTCAAGACGCTTTGGATGTGATCCGCAGCGAAAGAGTCTATTGTCTCCAAGTTGGATTTTAGGCTCATCAACCTTTCCTTGACCCCGCTGGTGAGGTCATTGGACTGTATTGCCGGAGCGAGGTCTAGGTCTTCTGTGAAGAAGAAGCCGGCGAGCGCGGGCAGCTCAACCAACTGTTGGACTTTCTCCTTGCACGTTAAGAGGGCCGCTGAAATGTAATTTTCTGGTGATTTAGTGAGGTCAAACCCCGCCTTCTGCATGATTTCCGCCCCCAATTTCACGAATCGTTGCTGATCCATGCTTCGAATAAACTCCCAATTGAGCCACCGAAGTTTGGTGAAGTCAAAACGGGCGTTGTGTCTTAAGATTTGGGTGAGCTCGAATTTGGCTGCGATTTCTGGCAGGCTAAAGATCTCTCTATTATCCTTTGGCGACCAGCCCAACAGACAGATGTAATTAGCCACCGCTTCAGGAAGGAAACCGCCTTCCATATAAGTGATCAAGGAAGCTCCTTGATCGCGCTTGCCCATCTTTGATCCGTCCTGGTTCAGAATCAAAGGGATGTGGGCGTAGGCGGGGGGAGTCGCGCCCAACGCCTCGAACAGGGCAATGTGTTTCGGTGTGTTTGAGAGATGGTCCTCACCCCGGATCACATGGGTGATGCCCATCTCGAGATCGTCGATCACGTTCACAAGGTGAAAGACAGGTTGGCCATCGGAGCGGACTATGACGAAATCGGGATCTTGAGCCTCGCGGTCAGTGAGTTCGCGCCGGACGTCGCCGACTACGAGGTCATGAACAGTGATTGGGTCGCGGGGCATCCGAAATCTCACTGCGCCGTCCCGGTCATAGGCGAAGCCCTTGGACTTGAGTTCTTCGACGCGGGATCTATAAATCTCGGACCGTTGGGATTGGAAGTAGGGTCCTGCCTCGCCGACGCTGGGGCCGTCGGACCTGCTGGTGCTGGGCCCCTCATCCCAATCCACACCCAGCCAACGGAGTCCTTCCACGATCACGTTGACGGCTGCTTCGGTATTCCTTGCCGCATCGGTGTCCTCGATTCGCAAAATGAACGTTCCTCCCGCATGCTTTGCGAACAACCAGTTAAACAGAGCAGTTCGTGCGCCTCCGATATGGAGAAATCCGGTGGGGCTTGGGGCAAATCGGACCCGAACTTTCATGGATTCAAGATTAGGATCGGCGGGAGTGGCAGGACGCGGATAAAAAAAAGAGCACTCTGAACATTCAGAGTGCTCTGTAGATCAACGAGGTGCTTTACTTCTTGCTGCCGAGCACCGCGTCTTTGCATGCCTTGGCAACACGAAATTTAACCACTTTTTTGGCTGGGATCTTGATCTCGGCGCCAGTCGCGGGATTGCGTCCCACGCGGGCCTTGCGATTCACCAACACCAACTTGCCGATGCCGGGAAGCGTGAAAGTGTTTTTTGCGTGTTTGTATGCAAGTTCCGCAAGTACTTGGAGGACCTGCAAAGAGACTTTCCGGGAGATGCCCGTTTTCTCGGCCAGATCGACCGCAATCTGCGACTTCGTCAAGGGTTTAGCCATAAAATTTTGTAGGATTATTAGAGTCTCAACGACTGAATGTTTTGTTGATACGCATTCACATGAAGGGGTGCAAGAACAAAAGCATGAAAGGGAAAAGGTCCGTAAGGAGCCGAGGCTTGACTTGGCGTTGGCATCTTCTACACCATCGGCTAATGCCGGGCCTGTTCACAATTGAGTGTGCTTTTCGCTACGAAATCGTTAGAAAGATATTCGAAGGAGGCATGGGTATCGTCTACGAAGCGGAGCAGCATGGGGCGAGGGAATTCATCAAACGCGTCGCCATCAAAGTGGTTCGCCAAAGCTATACGAGCCAAAAGGTGTTCATCGAGAATTTTGTGGGTGAAGCGAAGTTGGTCGCTGATCTTATCCATACCAACATTGTGCAGACCTACCATTTGGGAGAGGCGCGTGGAGTGTATTTTATCTCGATGGAGCTGATCCGGGGAGTAAACCTCGAACAGTTTGCGCAGCAGTTAAACGACAAGGGCCGGTCCTTGCCGGCCGAATTGGCCGTTTTTGTCGCCAGCCGCGTGGCGCGGGGGCTGGCCTACGCGCACGCTAAGACTGATCGCGAGGGCAAACCCCTGGGCATCGTCCATCGGGATGTGAGCTTCAAGAACATCATGATCGCCTTTGAAGGGGATGTGAAACTGACGGATTTCGGAATCGCGAAGGCCCGAGGGTTTCTTCAAGATCAAGAGGGGGAAGTGGTCGCAGGAAAAGCGGATTATATGAGTCCAGAGCAGGCGGACTTTCAGATTACCGACAAGCGATCCGATATCTTTTCAACGGGCATCGTTCTGGCTCAACTATTGTTGGGCCGCAATATCTTCAAGGGAAGCAATCCCGAGGAATCGCGCCAGCGGATTCTTCAAATGCCGACGCCTGATTTTAGGAAGTTGAGTCCTAAGGTGGACGATCGACTCAACCAAATCCTGAACAAGGCGATGGCTCGCAAATTGAGCGAGCGCTATATTTCGGGGGATGAGTTGCTTTACGATTTGGAGCATTATATCTATCACGGCGGATACGGGCCGACGAATGAGACTTTGGGTCGATTCATCCGCGATTTGTTCGACCCGGGTTCCCCCTCGGCGTTGCCCGAGTCCAAGCGAGGCACCGAAGTCACCCAGAGAACCAACTAAAACGATTGCGCCGATCCCTTCTTGCCCGTTAGGAATCAGGATCATGGGGCGGCGGCGGGCGCATTCCAGTGCCTCGTGCCCGGATTGTCGCGGCGCCTAAAGTCTCGATGAAAAAAATTAACATGAAGCGCTCCGTGACCTTGGGACTCATCCAGACTTCCTGTTCCGAAGACTGCGCTGAAAATATGTCGCGGACACTCGCCTTGATAGAGGGGGCGGCGAAAAGTGGGGCCCAGATCATATGCACGCAGGAGTTGTTCCGGAGCGAGTATTTTTGCCAGGAGGAGGATCATAAGCACTTCGCCCTTGCTGAAACCATCCCAGGGCCCTCCACGAAGGCTATCTCGGAGGTGGCCAAGAGGCGCAAGGTTTGCGTGATCGCGTCGCTTTTTGAGAAGAGAGCGGCGGGGCTCTACCACAACACCGCGGTGATTTTCGATGCCGATGGTTCATTGCTAGGCCTTTATCGCAAGATGCACATTCCGGATGACCCGAAGTTTTACGAGAAGTTCTATTTCGCTCCGGGCGATCTTGGATTCAGGACTTGGGAGACGAGGTTTGGGAAGATTGGCGTGCTGATTTGTTGGGACCAGTGGTTTCCTGAGGCCGCGCGTTTGTCGGCTTTGGGCGGGGCTGAGATCCTTTTTTATCCGACCGCGATTGGGTGGCATCCTGGCGAGAAAAAGGAGTTTGGATCTGTGCAGCATGGAGCCTGGGAAACGATCCAGCGCAGCCATGCGATTGCGAATGGGTGCTACGTGGCGGTTGCGAATCGCATTGGCTTGGAGACGCCAGCCGGGGGGGATGGGATCGAATTCTGGGGTCAAAGCTTTATTTGCGGCCCTTCGGGTGAGATCCTTTCGAAGGCGGCAGTGGACCAGACGGAGACCTTGATTTCTGAACTGAATCTGGACGCCGTGGATCGGGCGCGAACCCACTGGCCGTTCTTGAGGGACCGTCGAGTGGATGCTTATGGAGAGATCACGCGTCGACATCTTTCTCCTTAGCGCGCGGCTGGAAAAGAGAGCTGGTTTGTGATTTCATCTTGATCGGCCATGGAGAGACAGCGCATTTGGGTTACTGGGTCCCAAGGGTTGATCGGGAACACCATCTGCCTCGTGGGGGCTCGTGATTTCGCGGAGTTTGACTTTGTTCCCATGCCGCGGGATCGGTTGGAGTTGACGAGTCCCGGGTCGATCCGATCTGCTTTTAGGGCAGTTCCGCCTGCCGGGGTGATTCATTGCGCCGCCATCAGTCAAAGCCCGGTTTGCCAGAGTAGTCCAGCGCTTGCCGAGCAAGTGAACACGGAAGCCACCAAGTGCCTGCACGAACTCGCGGAGGAGGTTCCCTTTATCTTTTTCTCCACGGATTTGGTGTTCGACGGGCGGAAAGGGGACTATAAGGAGGAAGATTCGCCCAATCCCTTGGGCGTGTATGCTGACACCAAGGCACGCGCAGAGGCCTATGTGCTGCGAAATCCCCATCACACAGTGGTGCGGACTTCACTCAATGCGGGGATCTCGCCCAGCGGCAATCGATCTTTTGTAGAGGAGATTCGAAGGGCCTTGTTGCAAGGAAAAACTTTAAGACTTTTTACCGATGAGTTCAGATGCCCGATTCCGGTCGAGGCGACGGCGCTGGCGGTTCTGTCCCTTTTGAGGCAGGGAAGCGGAGGAATCTTTCATGTGGCCGGAGCTGACCGGCTTTCTCGATACGAAATTGGGGTCCACACCGCCAGGATGCTGGGTGTGGATGCGTCCAGGATCGTTCCCGGAACGCGAAAGGATTATCAAGGAGAGCCACGTCCTGAGGACACCTCGTTGAATTGCTCCAAACTGGAGCAATTCCTAGGGACCCCGACGCCATCCTTCACGGCTTGGGTGGCGGAAACAAAGGATTTTGTGTCCGCCTGCTCTAGGCCCTTTCCACAATGAGCGCGCCGCGAAAGGGTCACTGGGATTTCGGCGAGCTTTTTTCCGCCAGGGAGATTCGGCAGGTCATCAGCGTCTCCGAACTGAGCGGACGAGTGAAACGAGTTCTTGAGACGAATTGGGCTTCGATTTGGGTTTGTGGGGAGATCACGAATTTTCGCGCCCAGAGCTCGGGGCATTTGTACTTTTCGTTGAAGGACGCAAACGCTCAAATCCAATGCGTTTGTTTTCGTGGCGACGCGCCGCGGTGCCGGCACCAAATCGGTGAAGGCCAGCAGGTGGTGGTTCAGGGGGATTTGACTCTGTACGAGCTGCGGGGGCAGTACCAGCTCGTGGTGAGGCAGATCGAGCCCGCCGGGCAAGGCGCGCTGCAGCGGGCCTTTGAAATGCTGAAGGAGGCCTTGCGGAAGGAAGGGTTGTTCGACAGCGCGAGAAAGCGGTCGATTCCTCGCTTTCCTCAGCGCGTAGGTTTGGTCACTTCCAAGACCGGGGCCGCCGTTCAAGATGTGTTCCAAAGCGTCAGGCGGAGGAATCCCGCGTTGGAAATCGTCTTTGCCCCTTGCCGAGTCCAAGGAGATGGAGCCGCCCGGGAGATTGCGGATCGCATTCGGCTGCTAAACGAATGGTCGGCGGCGGCGGCGGTTCGAATGGAAGCGATCCTAGTGGTTCGAGGGGGAGGAAGCCTTGAGGACTTGTGGGCCTTCAATGAGGAAGCGGTCGCGCGAGCGGTGGCGGAATCGGCGATCCCCATCGTGTCCGGAGTCGGTCATGAGACCGACATCACCATCTGTGATCTTGTGGCGGATGTGCGGGCGGCCACACCAACCGCCGCGGCGGAATTGGTCACGGAGGGGATTTTTTCCATTCGCGGCTCCATCCCCAAGGCTTTTTCGAGGATCGCGCGAGTGTCGCGCAGGGTCTTGCGGGAGAGGATGGACAACATTCAGCAATCCGCCAAAAGGCTCGAAATGTGTCATCCCAGAAAGCAATTGCAACAGAGGTGGCAACGGCTTGACGAGGTGACCGACGCCCTGCGGTTCCGCATGGGGATTCGGTTGAAGGAATCCACCATCAAACATCGAGTCGTTTCGGAGAGGTTTTTAAGAATAAAATTAAGGTCACGCATGGTTCGATCGAACGAAGTGGTCGGGGCTCTTTGGACCGACCTTGAAACGTCGTGGTTGCGTGCGATCGAGGTGCGTTCGCGGAAATTGGAGACTTCCGCGGAACGGCTCAGGCTCCTGTCGCCAAAAGCCGTCCTCGATCGAGGATTCTCGATCACGATTGATGCTGCGACCCGAAAGATTGTTCGCTCCCCGCAGGAGGTGAGCGAAGGGGCGGTGTTACGTTCCATCCTCGCCGGAGGAGAGATTTGCAGTGTCGTGCGTGGCGTTTATGAGGAGGCGGCACCCGGCTTGGCTCGTGAGGAGGGCTGATCCTTAAAACGGCAGTTGCCCCTGTTAAATATTCGCAAATTACTGGCTATAAAGTTTTTAAAAAATACTCAGCAGATCGATAAACGTGATTCCTCGATCTTCGTCAAACCTTCCTCATCCAGGCTTTTGAAAATCGGCGCGATGTTCAATTGCCGTTTTTAAGGCTGATACCAGTTGTGAATCGGTAGATCCAGAAGTTGGGGTGGAGCGTGGCTGTAGGCGATCCGCCCGCAATATGCGCACGACCTCAGACTTTCTGGGGCTGGGCTTCGATTCAACCGCCTCCTGCGGGGATAACGCCGATTTCCACAAACAGCCCTTGGGCGCCCGGGCTTTGAATCTCTGCTCGACTCGACGGTTGAGTTAAATTAGTTTCCAGGCCATGTCGAGACCCGTAAGGGATCCGCTGCAGCCGGAAAAACTGCCATCGGAAACCTCTTTTGAAGAAGCAGTGTGTCAGTTGGAAGCTATTGTCGAGGCGATGGAATCAGACGAGCTGCCGCTGGAGACACTGCTGTCAAAATTTGAGGAAGGCGCCAAGTGGGCGAAGTTTTGCCAGGAAAAACTGGCGGCGGCCGAGCTCCGGGTGAAAACGCTTGAAAAATCAGTGGAAGGGGCTTTTGAACTGCGAGCCATGCAGCCTCCCGAGGCCCCTGTTGAGGATTAAAATTGATGAGCCGATATTTGGACATGGTCGATCAGCCAGCCCACGTCAAGAAGCTTAAGATCGATCAACTAGGACAGTTGGCGGGTGAAATCCGTCATGAGTTGATCACCAAACTCGCGGAGAATGGAGGCCATTTGGGGCCCAATCTCGGCGTTGTTGAATTGACCATTGCATTGCACTACGTCTTTTCCACGCCCGACGACAAGTTTGTCTGGGATGTCAGCCATCAATCCTATGTTCACAAACTTTTGACCGGGAGAAAGGACAGGTTCCATACCATCCGAACGACCGACGGACTGAACGGCTTTTCACTGCGAACCGAAAGTTCCCACGATTGCTATGGGGCGGGGCATGCCGGGACGGCGCTCTCGGCGGCCCTTGGGATGGCAGCGGCCCGGGACATGCGCGGATCTGACGAGAATGTGGTTTGTATCTTCGGTGATGCGGCGCTCACCAACGGGATTTCGTTCGAAGCGATGAATAACATCGCGCATACCACGAAGCGATTCATCGGAATTCTTAATGACAACGAGTGGAGCATCGCCAAGAACGTAGGTGCCATCGCGGGTTATCTGAACAAATTGATCACGAACCCGTCCTACAACGGATGGCACAAGGAGTTTCAGAATTGGCTGGTGAAAATGCCCAAGGGAGATGTGGCGCTTTGGCTCGGCCACAAGGCCGAGGAAGCCATCAAAGGGGCAGTCACCGAAGTCTCGCTGGTGCCCAGCACGACAAAGAATGAGCGGGATTCTGACGGGCGTGGCGGAGGGTTTGGCAACAGTCTCATTTTTGAGGAGTTTGGCTTAAAGTATCTGGGCCCGATCGACGGGCACGACCTCCCGTTGTTGATACAAACACTTTCCTTCGCGAAGACATGCGACCGGCCGGTCGTTATCCATACGCTGACTCAGAAGGGGAAGGGATATCAAGCCGCAGTGAGCCAGCCCGAGAAATTTCACGGGGTGGGGCCTTACGACATTCAAACTGGCAGAAGCCCAGTTTCCCAGCCTGGCGTTCCGCCCAATTATCAAGATGTGTTTGGCGAGACCGTCGTTCGTATGTGCCAGCGGGACACGACCGTGGTGGGCATCACGGCCGCGATGCCAAGCGGGACTGGGCTCAAGGCTTTGGAAAGAGCGATGCCGCAACGATATTTCGATGTCGGCATCGCCGAGGAGCATGCGGTCCTATTCGCGGCGGGTATGGCGACGATGGGTTTCAGGCCCATTTGCGCCATTTATTCCACGTTTCTCCAGCGCGGTTACGACTGCATCATTCATGACGTCGCGCTTCAGGATCTTCCTGTGATTTTCGCCATGGATCGATCAGGCCTTTCGGCGAACGACGGCCCGACCCACCACGGGCTGTTCGACATCGCTTATTTGAGATGTGTGCCCAATGTGATTGCCATGGCCCCCAAAGATGAAGACGAGCTGGCGGATATGCTCTATACCGCAAGCCGGCAAAATCATCCCGCCTTTATTAGATATCCGCGAGGAGCGGCCGAAGGCGTGCGGGTCAAGGACAACCCTCTGATGATGGAGATAGGGAAAGCCGAGATTCTCCAGCCCTACGCCCAAACCGGCGGCAAAAAGGTGGCCTTGTTTGCGTTGGGGAACATGCAGAAGATTGCCAGGGAAGCCGCAAAAAAATTGATGGAAAACGGCTGCGACGTGGCGATCATCAACCCTCGATTCACCAAACCGATTGATGCCGAATTGACATCTTATTTCGGGCACGTGTCTGACGTGGTCGTGAGCCTTGAAGATCACGTTCTCACCGGCGGCTACGGAAGCAGTATTCTTGAGTTATTTGGCGACCGGCGCATTTTCACCCCGCTGATTCGCCTGGGCTGGCCTGATCAGTTTATCGAGCACGCGTCCAGCGTGGCGCATCTGCGCGCCAAGTATGGACTCACTTCTGAAAATCTCACGGAGTTAGTCTCCGCCTGTCTTAGCCAAAAAACGACTCAAGGAGCTCACGCGGTCGCTTAGGCCTGGACCTGTTTATCTGAATCATTTTCAACCCTGTCCTAACCCAAAGCCCGATTCCGTGATGGCCTACCAAAATGTTGTTCCTCCGACCGGCTCGAAGATAGCGATTCAAGGCGGTAAACTCACCGTGCCGGATGATCCGATCATCCCATTTATCCGAGGAGATGGAACTGGGTCGGATATATGGGCCGCGAGCCAGCGGGTTTTCGATGCGGCGGTGGAGAGGGCCTATGGTGGCCGAAAACGAGTTGCCTGGTTTGAAGTGTTTGCCGGTGAGGCGGCGAAAACCAAGTTCGACAACTGGTTGCCCGACGACACCGTGGAGGCTTTCAAAGAGTTTCTCATTGGGATCAAGGGTCCGTTGACTACTCCGATAGGCGGAGGCATTCGCTCGCTGAACGTGGCGCTGAGGCAAATGTTGGATCTGTACGTATGCCTGCGTCCAGTTCAGTATTTCCAAGGTGTTCCTTCTCCTGTCAAACACCCCGAGAGAGTGGACATGGTGATCTTTCGAGAAAACACGGAAGATATCTACGCCGGAATCGAATACGCGGGAGGTTCGCCCGAGGCAGGGAATTTACTCGCTTATTTGGAGCAAAGCAGCCCAAAGGATTTCAAGAAAATCAGGTTCGGCACGAAACAAGCCATCGCGGATTACATGAAGCTGGCGAGCCCGGATCACGACACGAGCCATATACCGGTGCAAGTTGGCATCGGCATCAAGCCGGTCTCGAACGTGGGCACCATCCGGTTGATCAAGGCTGCCGTGGAGTACGCCCTGAGACACAAACGAAGAAGCGTCACGATAGTTCACAAGGGGAACATCATGAAGTACACGGAGGGAGCCTTCCGTGATTGGGGCTATTCGGCATCCGAAAGAATCTTCGGCGACAAAGTGTACACCTGGGCGCGACATGAGCGGACGAAAAAGGAGAAGGGCGAATCTGCGGCGGATCAAGAGCAGAAGGCGGCCGTCGCCGCGGGAGCGTTGTTGATTAAGGACGCGATAGCGGATATCGCGTTACAACAAGTTCTCACCAGGCCGGAGGATTTTGATGTCATTGCCACTTTGAACCTGAACGGGGATTACCTTTCAGACGCGCTCGCTGCCCAAGTGGGAGGGATTGGCATTGCTCCAGGAGGCAACATCAATTATGTCACCGGCCATGCGATTTTTGAGGCGACCCATGGAACCGCGCCCAAGTATGCCAACTTAGACAGGGTGAACCCCGGAAGCGTTGTTCTCAGCGGAGAGATGATGTTTCGCTATCTAGGTTGGGAGGCCGCGGCCGACCTGATTCTCAAGGGCCTCAATGGCGCGATTTCTAGCAAGAAAGTGACCTATGACTTTGCCCGGTTGATGGAGGGTGCCACGGAAGTCAAATGTTCGGAATTCGGTTCCAACATCATCTCGAATATGGGAGACTCTTGAATGGGTTGACCAACGGGGTCTTGATGTCGCCGGGGAGCATCCGCGGGGCCAATGGCGATCATCCTTAAAACGCCAGTGGCGAAGGCGAATCTTCGCAAGATCCTGGCGATAAAGTTTTTCCGAATCACTCACCAGATCCGCGAGGGATATGCCTCGCTTTTCATCAAGCCTTTCTCATCCAGGCTTTTGCAAATCTCTCCGGTGTTCAACTGCCGTGTTAAGGATCATCGACTAGGTGCGCGGTTCGGTCGGCGCCGGTGAACTGGGTGAGTTTTGCGGGTTCGTGGTGATCGGGATCGTTAGCGCTCACGAGAATGGACCCGCCTGTGCTCACGAGAAGTGACCCAGCTCGCTGAAGGCCGCAGGGATTGTCTTTCCAAGTGGTGGATGGGGGTGAAAGGAAAACCCCTTGCCCAACCTCGACGGCGGAGAGCCGT
>SXGS01090765.1_pt1 | contig 16140 bp, 14 predicted proteins | sample 3174681 | NCBI WGS metagenome assembly SXGS01 (sample SAMN11356861, study PRJNA531348) | freshwater metagenome | isolation source: freshwater sample F1-80 | place: China: Fuxian Lake, Yuxi | collected 2017-12-25 | reverse complement strand
CAAAGCCACGAGTATGTTGATGCGCGTGATACCGAAGCGAATGCGTTGCGGTAATCCATCGCAACAGCTTTCCCATCTCATGATCCCGGCCGGGCCGCAAGACAAAATGCCAGTGGTTTGGCATAAGCGTAAACGAGAAGAGTTCGACTTGATATTTCTCAAGCCCTTCCGCTAGGATTCGGAGAAAGGCGTCATAGTCCTCGGGCTTATGAAAGATCGTACATCGAGCATTGCCACGATTGAGTGCATGATAAATGTATCCTGCTTCGTCAACACGTTTCTGTCGAGGCATACATGCGATCCAAAGTGCAAAACCCATAACATACGGGTTCAACACCCTACAAACAACCCCCGTCCCCCTTTCTCTTCCGCTCGCTGTGCTGTGCGCCCAATTCGAGGAAGTCGAAGGTGTACTCGTCCTTGACGGCCAGCTTCGCCTGCGCTCGCAGTTTCGGCGTGAGGGCGCGATCAAAGTTGGTCTGGCCGAGCAACGTAGACTGATAACTTAGACTCTCGATCTGATGAATCAAGACATTCTTGGTCCAGCCGAATTTCTTCGTCATGCGGATGTAAAATTCACGTTCCAAGGGATCTTTGGAACGCTGCAACACGATGACATTGTGGGTCCAGCCGATTTGTGCAACCAATGGCTGCACTTTTGGCAAATCGCGGTACGCGAGGAAGAACTCACGCATCTGAAAGATGTTGCGGCGCGAGTAACCGGCGATCCCAGGGAACTCGGCCTGAAGGTCCGCGGCTAGGCGTTCCACGATGGCTGCCCCGTGCTCGGCGTTGGCTTGCCGCTCGACGATGATCCGCCCGATGTCCCAACAGCCCCACCAATTCTTTATTGACCGCCCGTAGCGCGGCGTACTGCGCTGACCGAACACGCTCTTTGATTTCGGCCAACACAGTAGCGTATTCGTTCGATAGCAATCGCTCGGTCATGCTCCCTCAACTTCTCAATGTGGTGTTGAATCGTCGCTGCCGAAGGGACTACAGAAAATGAGACAGCGAACTCATTGGCTGACGGTCTCGATGCTCGGTCACGCCACCAATATAACAACCGCGCGGTTGCTGGGTGAATCCAGTTTTGCCTGCCGCGGAGGCGTTCCGCGTTCAGAGAAAAATGTGCCCGCATTCACATAGATCTAGATTTTGACATTAGAGACTTTACGCGAGAAACACGAAATGGTTACGACCAAGTGACCCGATGATTAAGTGTAGGCGGGTCTGGCTCAGCCCACCTGCAGCTCGCTCCGGACGCCGTCGCGGATTTCGTAGGCGTAGCCTTGTTCGCATAGAAAAAGCTGGCGTTTGAGCGCAAACTCCTGCTCGACTGTATCGCGGCTGACCAGCGAATAGAAGTGAGCTTGATTGCGCCCAGCTTTGGGACGGAGGATGCGTCCGAGACGTTGGGCTTCCTCTTGACGCGAACCAAACGTACCGGAAATCTGGATTGCCACCGAAGCGTCCGGCAGATCGACGGCGAAGTTGGCGACCTTCGAAACCGCTAGAACGCGGAGCCGACCCGCCTTAAAATCGGCGTACAACTGATCTCTCTTTTTCTGTGAAGTCGTGCCCGTGATCACCGGCACATCCAGGTCACCCGCGACTGAGGCAATTTGATCGACGTACATGCCGATGATCAATATCGGTTCGTCGCGATGCAGTTCGAGAAGCTGGCGAACTACTTTGACTTTGAGAGTATTCTCGGATGCCACGCGAAATTTGTTGCGCTTGTCCGCCAGAGCATACGGCATGCGCAACTCTGGCGGCAGCGGCAAACGAATCTCGGTGCAGGTAGCAGTCGCGATCCAGCCTTGGTGCTCCAGCACCTTCCACGGAACGTCAACTTTCTTGGGTCCGATCAAGGCGAACACGTCGTCCTCGCGGCCATCCTCGCGCACTAACGTCGCCGTCAAGCCCAACCGACGGCGAGCCTGGAGTCCTGCCGTGACTTGAAAAACCGGGGCGGGGAGCAGATGCACTTCGTCGTAGATAATCAGTCCCCAATCGCGCTGGTCGAACAACCGCAAGTGCTTGAAATCGCTCTCCTTGCTTTGACGCCAGGTCATGATATTGTACGTGGCGACCGTCACCGGAAGCACGTCTTTATGTTCGCCGTTGTATTCGCCGACGTCCCCTTCAGTCAACGTGGTCTTGTCGATGATTTCGCTCACCCACTGTCGAGTAGCGGTGACGTTGGTGGTGAGAATCAGCGTGGATGTTTGCAGGAGGCTCATGCATGCCAATCCCACAACTGTCTTGCCCGCACCACAGGGCAGGACGATCACGCCGGAACCGCCGCGAGCCGCTCCGCTGGCGTGAAATATCTCGGCTGCTTCGCGCTGGTACGCGCGGAGCCCAAACGATTGCCCGGCGAGTGAGCGACCGCGCAGTTCGATCTTCAAATTTTCTCCGTCTCGATAGCCCGCCAAGTCTTCTGCTGGGTAGCCCGCTTTGACCAGGGCTTGTTTTAATTTCCCGCGCGACATGGCTTCGACGCGGAACTCGATGGCCGAAAGACGCTCGACCAACAGTGGCGCGACGTTTTTGTGGCGGCATATCTCTTCCGCCAAGGGTCGGTCCTCGGCGATCAATACCAGGTGCTCGTCCGCGCGTTCGATGCGCAGCCGCCCGTAACGGGACGCATAATCGCGAATCTCAACGGCGACGTGCGCGGGGACGTCGTATTTGGAATACTCGTACAAGGTCGCGACGATCTCCGCCGCTTGGACTCCGGCAGCGCAAGCATTCCAAATCGACAAAGGCGTGATGCGATACGTGTGAATGTGCTCCGGTGACTTGATCAGTTCCGCGAAGCGACATAACTCGTCCCGAGCGGCAGGGTATCGCGGTCCGTCTACTTCCACCAGTACAGTGTGGTCGCTTTGCACGATCAGCGGGTTTTCCGGACGAAAGACGCTCATCCTGGCTTCAGCCCTTGTCTTCGATTTTCACTTGATATTCGTTCCCCAATCCGCGGATCGCTTTGCCCACTTGCGGTTCGTATCGGTCGGAATAAACCAGCGACAGATTCTTGCCGTCGGCCTCTACCGGACACCCGGCCCCAAGCAGGACACTTTGCAAGCGCTGCAAGAACTCGCGGTCGGGACAAAGAAGTTGAACGCGCGTCACTCTCATCAACATGACTTGGGGCTTGCTGTCGGCTGGTTTGCCTTTCTTAGCTTTCTTGCGCCGCAGAGCGCTGCTCGAACCGTCCGGCAGATCCGAGAAACTGGACTCCCCGTGATCGACTTTGAGCGGCATTCGTTCTAGTTGCTCTAATTCCTCAAAAACCTTTTTTGACGAACGCACAATGTACGTTCCTGGTTGAATGCACTCGACCTGGAATCGCTCCGGGACCGCGACTTCGCCATCGGTTTCAAGCAGCGAGAATCCGGAATACAGCACGAACTTTTCGCCGTGCTCCGACCAATCGGCCAGCTCGCGTCGCACGTTTTCGGGCAGCGGTGTTGTGACCAACGATTCCAGCAATCGAATTACGTTCAGAGAATGGTTGGACGCCTGGGCCGCCGCGACTTTTTGTTTCGTGAGCCGATACACGGTCGTCGAATCGTCGGAGACCAACTCGCCGACTTGCGTGAGCTGGTTCAGAACCCGCGCGGCGTATACTTCGGATTGAACGTAGACCTCAAAAGTCGGCGTAACTTTCACGTTTGGCTCGGCAAGGCTGCCGCCCAGGGCTCGCTGCAGCCGCTCGTTCACGCGAAAGGTCGGCAGCCCACCGAGCATGGGATACTTTCCTGCGTCCGGCTTGGAGTAACCGACATCAATATATCCGAACAGCTTTGGAACTCCTTCCAGAAAACGCTCGATATACCGGCCTTCGACGCGTTCGAAAGCGTCTGGATCCGTCTCCGCGATGGCAGTTTGCGCTTTGTACGGATGACCTTCACGGAAATTACTGTAGCGACCTTCTTTTTGATCCCATTTGTTCTTGTATTGCGGCTTTGCGGGGATCAGGAAATGACGATGCTTGTGCTTCAAAAACTCGATGAACGATTGAGTACTCAGCCATTGACCAGTTGGCAACTCGGCCAACAACTTTAGCAGGAAAGATCGTATGTCGGCAAAGTTGATACACGGGATTACACCGGTTGCCGAACCAAAACTAGAGAAACAATCCAACCGGCCAATTATGGACGAATGAAAAAACTCGCTGCGGCTCCCTTCGCCTTCTTTCAAGATCAATTCCAGCAAAATGGATTCCTGCTTGGCAAGCGATTTCTTTTGGTAATCGTCGTATGCTTTCGCATTGAATTGCATGAAATTGTCCGGAAAACTCGGTGCCGAACTGGTATAGCCAGCGTAAACTCCCTCTGTGTCGTGCGAGACGAATCCGAGTTTCAGAGCGACGCGATCGACAAAGTGTAGCCATTGGGAATAGCTGTCGGCCTCGATCTCGTCGTCGGCTACCTTATCGGACATCAGCTTCGCTAACCGTCGAGCGTCGGCTTTCGGGATTAGGTTATCGCGATGCCCCCGTTTGATTTCTCGATCCTTCACGTAAGCAACGAAGACATGCAGGTCGCGTCGGAGGTCGGGACGTTCCGCGTCGATTTCGACATTCTTCGAAATGCTGAAGGGCTCAACGATCATTTCCGGCGACCTCCTTGATGACGTGCCCCGATTTCTTCACGATTCGCTGTACGTCGCTCAACGCACTTCGAGGAAAAACGCCGTAATCGTTTTTCAGTGAAATCCAACTCTCACCCAACGCCTTTTCCAGCGCGACTTTCAACGACAGGTCGGTGACTCGGGCGATCAAGACATTGCTGTGCAAAACGGTCTTCCCGCGCCGGCTGATTAACAATGCATGAGCTTGCCCGAAAACTTGTGAATGTTGGAAAAGCCATTGCCCAGAGTCGCTGGCCAAGACGTCATCGCTGGCTCGGCCGATGCGTACAAGGTTTGGCGTTAGGAGCAACGACGGCAACCCGGACGGATTCAGCCGAACATCGCTCAATTGCACAAGCGTTTCCAAGGCTTCGAAGGGAACTTGGGAAAGATCGACCGCGACACACTTGTCCCGTTCGAGGACCTTCATGGTTTTGCTCGGATCGAGGGCCGGTTCGGCAGGTGCGTGCCGATACCGGCATTTTCCTTCGGCTTCGATCTTTGCGAGCGCGCCAATCTGCCAGCCCGCTTCGCAAACAAGGTGGCAATCGACTTTCTGCGCCGAAAATACTTGAGCGAATTCGGTGAGTTGCTCAACATCGGCCCACTCATTCGTTTTCAGGCTGGCAAGCAACTGAAACACGGCATCGGTCGGTTGCAGATCGTGCGAATCCTTACTAGCGGACGTTTGCTTTTTGGTGCCAAGTCGCTGCGCCCACAGGGCCGATCGCAACCCCGCCAACTGCGACACTTGAAACCGAGCCTCGCCCAACCACAGTTCGCCGCTTGCAATTTGAAAACTTGGAATATCACCTGAGTTTGCGGCAGTCGCAGGTGCCGCACTTCCCAGGTCTACGCGCAGTTTTTCTCGAACGGCGTCCGGTCGGAAGTCGCCGGAGCCGTCGCACGTGTATGTCGATTCGAGCAAAGGGGGCAAATACGGATGGAATTGAACGGGGAAAGCAAACCGCCAAAGTTCCATCTTGACATCGTCGCCACGTGATGGAACATCGCACATCAAAAGTACGCCCGTTCGCACCAGCCGTTCTTTCACTTTGGCTAAAACGACGCTGTATTTCTGAGTGAAAGTACTTCCGTAGGTGCGCCGAGCTTCGTAGACTCGGCCGAAAAAAGAAACGTTTACTGGCTTGTCGACTGCTCTGAGCATGTGGAGCAAGCCGATCTCTTTTCGATCGAGCGATTTCATTGCATCCGCCACGCCCTGATCGGTCAAGAACAAACCGGCCAGGATTCCCGCATTGGTCGCCGTCTGCGGAAGCCCGCGCGACTTCACAATCGCCTTCAAATCAGTTTTTGCCAGCACCGAGTGACACATTCGCTGCAACATGTCGGAATGATTCACGTTTGGACTCCTTTCTTCCTTTGCCGGATACTATTATGCGAAGCTTTGGCGTCATGAACAGGGTATCTACAGCAAACTGACCGTCGCCATTGCCTTGAAAGCCAAACCATGAACTCGGCTTATTATCGCGAATCGCTTTACGATTTGTTCGTCAGCTACGTTCACAAAGACAACGAAACGCAGCACGCTGGGCGAGTGACGGAACTGGTCGAACGGATCAAGCGGCAGTTTCAGAAGATCGTGGAGCGCGAGTTGCGAGTGTTCTTTGACACTCACGAAACTCGCACGATGCACGATTGGTACGCGCAGATTCAAACCGGCCTGGTCCAGTCGCGGATGATGGTGGCGATTCTGTCCCCCAATTATTTCGCCAGCCAATTCTGCCGCCACGAATGGGCTCAGTTCGTGGAAACGGAGTTGGCTCACGCGCTGCCGGGGGAAGGGATTGCGCCGATCTACGTCATTCCGCATCCGGACTTCGCGGCCTCGGCGGACCAGACGGTGCAAGTGGATCGCTGGTTGCGCGATCTCCAGCGGCGGCAATATCTGCATTAGGCCGACTGGTGGCCAGCGGGGCAAAAGTCGCTGGAAGAGGCGGGCATTGACGAGGTACAGTTTCACAATCAGCGGGCAGTTGCTGATGAAGCAGGACCGATGGGAGGAGGCACTGCCGCTGCTGGAACAGAGCTTGGCGATAGACGAATGGCTGGCGGCGAGTGGCGTGTCCAATATAATGTGGCAGAACGATGTCAGAGTCAGCCGACGGCTGGTCGCCCAGGTCCGTGCCAACATTGGGCGGCAGTGATCCCCAATAATCTGCCCGCAACGTGAAACAGTTTGCAAAGCGACACGAGCAACAGCCATGAAACGCGAATACCAAGTGCTTTTTCAGGAAATCGAAGACGGCTGGATTATGGCCTCGGTGCCGGATCTGCCTGGAGCGGTGACGCAGGGCAAAGACATGGACGAAGCGCGGACCATGATTCGTGAGGCCATTGAACTTCTGCTGGAGAGCTATCGCGACAATGCTCTGAAAGACACGTCCGGCCATGCCATCTGGGAGTCCATGCAGGTCGAGGTGCCCACGGCATGAAGCGTCGGGAACTGGTTGCCGCCGCCTTCAATCGATGTGGGAGTTGTCGAGAATGCGATGGGAAATTCATTTCCCATTAATCAGGAAGTTCTGGTAGGGATGCTTTGAACAGAATATTCCCTGGATCATTGGTAGACCTGAGTTCCGATGTCCACTTAAGATAGAACGGGCCCGTTGGCGTTTCTCCTAAGCTAACGTCTTCAAACATCAAAACAAGTTCTTCGCCTTTCTTGATTTTCAATTCTCTTACATTAGAGCGAGCGAATGCCAGATGCCAAGCATTCGATCTTGCTTCTACGAGCAGTAGTACACACGGGTCCGTTCCGAGCGAAAATGTGAAGATCGCACCGTCGGTCACATCCAGCGTCTCACTCGGATATCGATAAATCGGGGTTGGCATCAAACGAAAAACATTCGCAGGTCCTTCTGCTGAAAAGCGGCGCGAGATCGATTTCATTTGCGCAAGACGAGTAGTGCGGTTATTCGATGGTAGAGATTCATCGATTCCATCTATCCACTTGAGCCCCGGTTCGGCGCAGCGCCAGAATACCTTGCCGTCGCGAGCGGCGCTAACAACGTGTTGCGACAGTGAATGGAATTCAAATGTGACCCTCCGAGTCTGCGGCATCTCACGGTCGTTCGACGATACTATGGAGCAAAGGACAGACGGTCGTCCTTGATCGGACCACAAGTAAACGCGACCATGCCGCATTTGAAATTGCGGATTGTTGACCGACAGAATCGCCTGCCGAACCAGTTCTTGTGATTCAGTACTTTTCGAATGGTTTTGTCGCACTTGAAACGTACCAATGATCGAATCGTAAACTGTGCGCCATGTTTCCAGCATCGCTTGCTCATTATCATCGTTCGCCAAATCATCGGTTTGTGCGAGGCCTGGACAAACGAAAATGCAAAATACCATAAGAACGCAGAACAGTGTTCGGAGTGAGTTAGTCGGCATATACGATACTTGCTTCCGCGATAAATTTACTTGTCTGGTTTGCACCTATATTACAGACGCCGTGTCTATCCATCAAGCCAAATGCGAGTGCATCGCTCTTTTTCGAATTGGCAAAAATTGTCGGCTCGCTACGTAAAGCAGATTTCGTCGAGTGCCAGCGGGTTAGCTCATCATAGCGGCCATAGGAATCATCGCCTCAGCGCGAGAATCGGCTGCGCAATTGGAATCTGCTGCGAGGTGCTAGCTCTGGAAATACTGAATTCGGCTTCGAAAGCGGTTAACAGATCCGGCTCCGCTGTCGCGAGTGGAACTTGCCATCCGTCCAACTCAATAACCCATCCGCGCTCAAGGGCTAGTTCTAAGTCGGATGAATGGGAATGGGCAAAACCGGTAAGTGCAATCGCAGCTTGCGTTCGATCGAGAAACGAGATCTTTTGGACGTCAGATAATTGCCGCGTATCAAGCAACATGAAAGTATCCGCATCGAGTTCCGTCAGCTCCAGAACAGGCGGCGAGCCTTCGATCCATGGTTTGCGCCAATGTGCAATAGCGGCGAGCAATCGATTCTCCAAGTCGACCGATGCGAGCGACTCGGATGCAAAATCGGCCGTGAATTGGTAGGCTACTTTCCTCACGTCGGCGGAACTCGGCAAAAATGTTTCGTAGGCAGGCGACGGGCGCAGGTTTGTTAAACCAAATTCATCCGGCTGAGAAAAATAGGGACTGAAACGGTCGATGCACACGGAATAGGCGTCGGACGGCGGATTCAAGTGCTGTAGTTTCGAAAAAAAGCTCAGCATCGGTTCGTACTCGGCTGCCAAATCGCCCGGGAACCCGTACAAAATGTTCCACATCAGGGTCAGTCCGACTGATCGACTATAGCGCAACATGGCGATGTTCTTGCGGGCCGAAACGCCCTTCTTCATGCGTTTGAGAAGCGGCGTGGAAAGCGATTCAATCCCGGGCTGAATCACAGTCACCCCCGCTCGCCGCAAGGCAATGATCTGCTCGAGCGTGAGATTTGATTTTTGCTCGTAGAAGATTTTCAAATCGGGCACTTCGTTCGGTAACTGCGGCAACAGAGTGCGAAAGTAGCTATGCGGCATAATGTTATCGACCATCTGCACGCGTCGATTCGGATGGCGCTCAATCATACTTTTCAAATCGTCGATCACTCGACTTGGCGACTTCGCCCTGAAGTTCATCCCATAACCGTTCAAGCCGCAAAACGTGCAATGCTGTTTCTGGCCCCACCAGCATCCGCGGCTGGTCTCGTATGGCATACTGACTTCGCCTGAGCGTTGCACTTCGCTATCCGGGAGGAACAACTCGAGCTGTGCGTAGTAGTTCGAGTAATCGGGCGCTGGCAGCTTGTCCATATCGACCAATGGCGTGCCTTTGATAACGCCTCGTGACGGAGGACAGCCTCTGCGGATGGAAAGTAGAAAAGCTGGGAACGTCTCCTCGGACTCGCCGGAAAACGCATAGTCAATCCGGTCGCACAGCGTCAGCACACCATCGGCCATCTCTCCTTCGCAATTCGGACCTCCGATAATAGTTATGCAATCCGACCGAAGTACTTTGATCCGGCGGAGCAGCGCCACGCTGGCCGCAGTCTGCAAGAACATAGTCGAGCAGCCAATCACCGACGGTCCGGATCGTGCTAACGCATTAGATACGTGGTCCACCCACTGGTTAGCGATAATCGCCAAGCTGCGCAGTTGATCGCTCGGAGGCGAATTGTATTGAGGACGGATGTGCCCAGTTGAAGAGGTTTTGCATGAAGTGCGGCCGAGCAGCGGCGCATCGTAGGCCGGAGCAGCGAAGACCCTCTCTCCCCAAAGATCTTCTGATCCCGAGCACAATAGACGGTGCTCCGCAACTCCAGCGACCGCAGCATAGATCATGTTGGCATACAGAATTCCGACTTGAAATCCCGCCTCGCCAGCGCAGGCCGCCAGCTAATGCGGTCCAATGGCCGGAAAGTCCAATCGTGCTCCCGGAGGAACCACAATGATTGCGTCGCAGCCCGACCAGCTCGGTTGCTCGAGCATAGCGGCTAAATTTGCCATCAGCGGCTGCCAGTTCGCATCAATTTTCTGTGTAACTCCTAGCACGATTTTTCAGCTCTCCAACCCCTCGGGCCGGCATTGAAAGCGACTAGAAATTCTGCTGAATGCGACTACTGGGATCTTTCAATTTGATAAAATTGAGTTCGAGATTGACTTTAATGTGCTCTCCCATAACAGTCTGCGCTCGAGAAACCGCTGCCCGCAATTGCGACTGCTTTTCCGATGTAAGCATTACACCTTCTTGGGCCAACGTTCCGACTGGATCCATGAGGAACGACTTTTGAAGTCTCGAATCGGTGTTGAGCCGTTGCTCAAAGCTGCCTAAATTAAACACTTTCGCTCCTTGGATTGAAATTCATGATTCGGGGAATCCTGCAAATGCGGCAGGAAGTGTTGCGAGACGCATGCACACCTAATCACCAATGACAGTGGCGCGTGAATTTGTTACAGCAAACCAAATTATTTAATTTAGAATCCTGGCAGCCTAGTAGTTACGGTTGGTCCAAAGTTGCCTTTTCAAACGGTTGATCAAATAAATGACTTGCTTCTCAGTCGTCCCAACAACTGTGTTGTATCCTGCTCGAATCATTCCGTGCCTGGTGTTTGGGTTGATTGCATTGAGCGAATTGACACTCTTTGGCCAAGAGGCTAGTCTGCCTTCGATCCGGTTCTCGGAATTTTTGATTGCCGACAAGTACGCTTACGCATACGGAATTGCTGCTGCCGACGTGGACCGGGACGGCGATCTCGACTTGACCAGCGCGGACTACACCCCCCATGACATGTTGTATCTGTTCGAAAACGATGGTCGCGGAACTTTCAAACGGCACTACATTCAGACGAACGATCCCAAGCGACTGGAACGACATATGCTTGGCGATCTCGATGGCGACGGTGATTTGGATGTCGTGATCGTCAAAAACTTGGAAGGACATTTAATTTGGTTTGAAAACGACGGCACGCCGACCGACGGACAACTCTGGCAGCGACATGTGATTACCTTGGACTTGCCCGGAGCTTACGATGTCGATCTGGCTGACTTTGACCGCGATGGCGACTTGGATGTAGCCGGATCGAGCTGGGTACTGGGCAATCAATTCGCTTGGTTTGTCAATAGCGGCCGACCGAAGGACAGTCCGTGGCAGAAGTTGATGATCGAAGAAAATGTCCCGGAGACACGGACAATTCGAGCGGCTGATTTCGATAGGGACGGCGACGCCGATTTGTTCGGTACGGTCCGCAAGGCAAACCAAACGGTCTGGTATGAGAACCAGCAAACGAACGGCAGGGTTCAATGGACAAAGCATATCGTTGACGATCAATCGCTTTGTCCGACGCATGGTAATCCAGTCGACATGGATCGCGACGGTGACTTGGATATCGTCATGGCATTGGGATTTTATTACGATCCGAAATCAACCGATCCCAGCGCGTCCAAAAAGAGCGAACATTGTCAGATCGTCTGGTACGAAAACGATGACTCGCGAGCCGATCGGAAGTGGGCCAAGCACATCATTGGCGAGAAATTTAATGATGCGTTTGAAGCAGTCGCCAGCGACTTAGATGGCGACGGAGATATCGACGTGGCTGCGACCAGTTGGCGCAACCCCGGACGCGTCGCCTGGTTCGAAAACGGCGGCGATCCCAAACGAGGCTGGACGCGACACGTGCTCAAGGACAACTGGCGGAGTGCCAACCAAGTAATCATTGCTGACATCAATGGCGATGGCCGCCCCGACATCGCCGCGTGTGCCGAGCATGGCAGTTACGAGTTTCGCTGGTGGCGAAACGACGGCCGCCCGCAGAAGTAATCGTGCATTGGACGGCGGCTTGCGTTAGGATTTTTGATCGATCGAACGATCGGGCCACGATTTGTAGGCCCAACTTGTCGTTACCGTTCGGCGTCCCGATTGACGCACCGATTTGAGTGTTCGACATCTCAGGGCGAACGCCGGATGTGGAACATGGTTCCTTTTGATCGATATCCCTGAATCGTTCCTTGAACAAACGGGACCGACTCATACAATCTTGCTTTCCACTGAAATGACCTGAACGAGCAGAGAATTGTTTGTTGAAGCTGTCGCGGTGGACCCAATCAATTCGCTAGCGATCAGTGGAGAAGCTGTATAGATGAATACGGATCAGGCGTTGCATGCGGCCAGTGCCGCGATTGAGAGCGGCAAGCTATCCCAGTCTGCATTGGTTAATCTAACGAGTTGGCTGACTGAGGCACGCTATGATGAATATCGCCCTCAAATCGTTGAGTGCATTCAACGTGAGCAGTGGCAGCAACTGGACAACGTGTTTTGGACTGTGATTCCATTTGGAACTGGCGGCAGGCGCGGCCGCATGTTTCCATTTGGCTCCAATGCGATTAACGATCGCACGATCGGCGAAAGCGCCCAGGGATTGGCAACATACATCCTCCAGCAGAGACCAGAAGGTGCGACGCTGAGCTGCGCGATTGCGTATGACACGCGCCATCGATCTAGGCATTTCGCCGAACTGTGCGCATCGATCATGGTCGCCAATGGGTTTCGCGTCTATTTTCTAGACCACTATCGAGCGACTCCCCAGTTGTCCTTTGCGGTCAGGTACAAACAATGCGACTGCGGCATCATGGTTACGGCCAGCCATAATCCGCCCAGCGATAATGCCGTGAAAGTCTATTGGTCGTCGGGCGGACAAGTGTTGCCACCGCACGACAAAGCAATCATCGATCGCGTGATGAATGTGCAGGAGATTAAACGCAGCAGTTTTGCAGATGCTGTTCAATCGGGCAACGTGGTGATCTGTACCGAAGAAATCGATGCTGCGTACTTAGAGCAAGCCGTGAAGTTTGCGTGGCCTGGCCCGCGCGAGCTGCGACTGATCTACTCACCACTGCACGGAGTGGGCCGATTCGCAGTGTTGCCGTTGCTGGAGCGAGCGGGCTTTCGTCAGGTCGAATTGTATGCACGTCACGCTGAACCCAGTGGCGACTTTCCCAATGTGCCAGGGCATGTCAGCAATCCTGAGAATTGCGCAGTTTTCGCAGAAATCATCGAACACGCCAAAGCGACAGGTGCCGATCTTATTCTGGCCACGGACCCCGACGCAGATCGATTGGGGTGTGCTGCACCGCTGACCAACGACCAAAGTGGCGCGTGGTCGACGCTCAATGGGAATCAAATCGGCGCCCTGTTGACCGATTTTGCTTGTTCGCGCATGCGTGAATTAGGACAGTTAACGTCTCGTTCTTATGTCATCAAAACGCTGGTAACTACCGAACTCACGCGCCGCATTGCTCGGTCGTACGGAGTGCGTTGCGAGGGCAATCTTCACGTCGGTTTTAAGTGGATCGCGGGCGTCATGGACGACGTGGGTGCAGAAGATTTCGTATTTGGGACTGAGGAGTCACACGGCTATCTAATCGGTCGCTACGCCCGCGACAAAGATGGTGCCGTCGCTTGTTTACTGATGAGCATGCTGGCTGCTCAGCTACGTGCGCAGGGCAAGTCGGTTCATCAACGCTTGGATGAATTGCTCCTGCAACATGGCTGCCACCAAGAATCGTTGGTCAACGTCCAAATGGAAGGGAGCGAAGGGATGGCACAGATGCGCAAGCTGATGCAAGCCTTTCGATCTCATCCACCGCTGCGCTTAGGCGGCATTGAGGTAGCTGCCGTGCGAGATTATCTCAATTTGACTTGTCGCAACCTGGGTGGCGCGACCGAGCCGCTAACTGCCGACAAATCCGACATGGTCATTCTCGACTTGGCGGAGGATGGAAACTACTTTGCGGTTCGACCGTCCGGGACTGAACCGAAGGTCAAGTTCTACATGTTCACCTACGTTGCGCCGAGCCAATCTGCCGACTTAGTCGCCGCCAAGACGCTTTTATCCAATCGATTAAAGTCGTTGGAACAGGATATTCGCGAATTTGCTAAGTCCATCTGAGCGTTGAACGCGCGAGCGCCAACGATTCGGCTACAATTGCGCTACATTGAGTGGCTCAGTAGTCAATTCCGGAGGTTTCCGCGTGATCAATGTGGCGCTAAAAGAACGGCTCGTTCGGCACGTGTTGTCGAAAGTGCGGATGCCTGCCCAATACGTGGGTGGCGAACGGAACATCATCGTCAAGCAAACTGACACCGTTGCCGGGCGACTGTGCCTAGCCTTTCCTGACGCGTATACGATTGGGATGAGCCACCATGGCTTGCAAGTCTTATACTCGCTGATGAATGCCCGTTCCGATTGGGCTGCGGAACGTTGCTTTACTCCATGGCCAGATATGGAGCAGCAATTGCGGCGTTATGAGATACCGCTGTATAGCTTGGAAACCTTCACGCCGCTGCGCGACTTTGATGTCATTGGTTTTTCGCTGCAGTATGAAATTTCGTCGCCAAATGTTTTGACGATGTTGGACCTGGGAGGAATTGCGTTGCGCTCAGAGCAGCGGACGATGGCTGATCCGTTGATTCTGGCGGGAGGGCCGTGCGCTCAGAATCCGGAAACGATGGCAGCGTTCGTAGATTGTTTTGTGACGGGAGATGGTGAGCCAGCTCTTCCGGAAATCTGCGATTTGTGGTTGAGCATTCGTCGCGATTGCCGAGAAAACGGTGGTTGGTTGCAAGGCGAAGCCGGCAAACATCAGCGAACTGAGGCATTGGCGCAGTTGGCCGCACAGTTGAAATACGCATATGTCCCGTGTTTGTATGAGCCAGAATATCGCCAAGGCCGGATCGTGTCGCTCAACCGAAAACGCGGTGATGTTCCCGAGACGATCGAGCCATCCGTGATTCGAGATCTAGAATCGATTCCATTACCAACCAGTCCCGTTGTCCCCTTTGTCGAATGTGTCCATGATCGCATTGCAATTGAGATCATGCGTGGTTGTCCGTGGCAATGCCGGTTCTGTCAAAGTACGGTGATTAAACGTCCGCTGCGCATTCGTTCGGTAGATACGATTATCAATGCGGCTCTGGAAAGCTATCGCCAAACGGGATTCAACGAGATCAGCATTCTGTCGTTGTCCACCAGCGACTATCCACACTTTGAAGAATTGGTCAAACGACTGCGATCGACGTTCAATCCAATGGGTGTGAATATCTCTGTCCCAAGCTTGCGCGTTAACGAGCAACTGAGGACGCTGGCCGATTTGGTTGGCAACGAGCGACGATCGAGCCTAACATTGGCCCCCGAAGTCGCTCGCGACGACATGCGCGAGCAGATTCGCAAGAAAATCAAGAACGACGATCTGTACGAAGGCTGTCGAGTAGCGTTTCGCAACAACTACGAGAGTGTGAAACTGTATTTTCTGTGTGGGTTGCCGGGAGAACGTCCCGTCGACTTGGAAGGCATCGTCGAGATGTCGGAGACAATCGCGCGTATCGGCAAGGAAGTTCGCGGACGTTTGCCAAAAATCACTGCGAGCGTATCCAATTTCGTTCCCAAAGCTCATACGCCTTATCAATGGAACGGCATGCGTCGCCGCGAGTACTTTGATTGGGCGCACAAATATCTGTGGAAGCATCGCCAAATTCGCGCCGTAAATATCAAGTGCCACGACATTGAAACGAGCTTGCTGGAGGGAGTGCTCAGTCGCGGAGATCGTCGCACTTGCGACGCGATCGAATTAGCTTGGCAGCGAGGCGCCCGCATGGACGGCTGGACCGAGATGCTCGACCCACAGCGCTGGTGGCAAGCATTTGCCGACAGTGGGATCGACGTCGACCAACAAGTGCATGAGCCCTACGCTGTTGGCGACAAACTTCCGTGGGACCACGTGAACGTGAAGTACGGTCGCGAATACCTGGAGAAAGAACAGCAACGATCCGTAATTCAGTTGGACGCCATGGCCACCGCCAAGTAATTCGCGTGCTAGCCCGGATTATTCACGGGTCGGAAAATTGGTAGTTGCGGGGTGAGTTTGGTGAGGATTGGAAGCGTGGAATTGATTCCGGTTGGCTATTAAATGGCGCGCGTCGGGACCTCCCCCTTTCCCCCAAGGCGTTGGCTGTTGCAT
>SXGS01342600.1_pt1 | contig 16144 bp, 14 predicted proteins | sample 3174681 | NCBI WGS metagenome assembly SXGS01 (sample SAMN11356861, study PRJNA531348) | freshwater metagenome | isolation source: freshwater sample F1-80 | place: China: Fuxian Lake, Yuxi | collected 2017-12-25 | reverse complement strand
GACCGGGGCCACGGGTAATGACGGGGCCACCGGAGCCACGGGTAATGATGGTGCGACCGGCGCGACCGGGGCTGATGGCGCGACCGGAGCCACCGGTAATGATGGAGCCACCGGCGCGACCGGGGCAAATGGCGCAACAGGAGCCACCGGCAACGACGGCGCGACCGGCGCGACCGGGCCCACCGGCGACACCGGGGCTACTGGAGCTACGGGTCTGACCGGTGCCACTGGGGCCACCGGCGCTAATGGTACGAACGGTACCAATGGAACAAACGGTGCCACAGGTGCGACGGGAGCGACTGGGGCCAATGGTGCAAACGGCACAAACGGAGCTACGGGAGCCACCGGCGCGACAGGGGCCACGGGTTCCGGTTCGACATTCATCATCGGTGGAGCAAGCAGCAGCACCCTTGACCAGAACAACACCGAATTCACTACCATGTTTGGCTCACGCCACAGTTCGACCGAAAGTTCAGTACAACAAACTGTGGCGACGTCATGCACGTTAACGAACCTCTATGCACGGTTAGATGGAGATCCTAATAGTGGTTCAGACATCCAGTCTTACACCCTCACGGTGAGGAAAAACGGAGCCGATACTTCGGTCACTTGTACTATTTCCGAAACTGCTACAAGTTGCTCGGATACCGTGAACTCAGTGTCGTTTTCCGCTGGCGATCTCATTGCGATTGAAAGCACTCCAACGGAGAGCAACCCATCGCAGCAGCGGTTGCTCTGGACAGCAAAATGTAACTAACCCTCAACCCTGGGCGGCGCAGCAGTGAGCGCTGCTCGGTACCGCAACAGAAGAGGAGAGTGGGCGACAACCTGCTCTCCTCTTTTTTACTAACTGGGCGGAGGTTTCCGCCCCCAGCCGTCCTGATACCTCCTGCCTCTCTTCGTCCTAGGACCTGCACCGGGTTGCATCGGTGCGATAGTCTCGCAGGCGTGGCTGCGTCTCTTACCGATCAGCGTAAGCGCCGGGAACTCCATCGAAGTCCGACAAATAACGTCGGCGTGGGACGAAAACACGCTCACGCAGAACACGGCACTAACGACAGCTCCGCTCGTCCCTCCGCTGGTGTTCTCCGTCCCCACACAAACACCCTCGACCATCAAGGATTACGTCGTCATCGACCTGACCGACCTTGTCAAAGCATGGCTCAATGCACCGAGCACGAATTTGGGGATCTCTTTAGCGCCAGTAGGGGCGTCGCTATTGGCCCAGTTCGGAACCAAGGAAAACTCTGACGTTAGCGATGCCCAGTTAGAAATCGACTTCGTTGGCGGCGGCGGTGGAGGCCCTACATGTCCTACCGAACCGACGGGTCTCACGGGAGCCACGGGCAAAACCGGAGCGACCGGGGCCACCGGGGTGACCGGCAGCACTAGAGCTACGGGCAATACAGGCACCACAGGAGTCACGGGTAATACCGGCAACACTGGGGCCGCAGGTCCAACTGGAGCCACTGGCCCCACCGGTGATACCGGCGCAACGGGCCCTACCGGCGATACTGGCGATACTGGCGCGACGGGAGCCACCGGCCCCACCGGTGATACCGGCGCCACCGGCGCGACCGGGGCCACCGGCAATGTGGATGCCGCAGGCACGGTCGTGGCGACATCGGAGGCGACAACGGCGACGACCTACACCGACTTAACTACGACCGGGCCAGCAGCAACGGTGACGATCTCTGCTGGAGGTACAGCGATTGTCACCGTGACAGCTACTTCTTCTAGTGATAACAACTCCAATTCGTGTTTTATGAGTTTTGCGGTTACGGGAATCTCCGCAAACGATGTGCGCGCGTTGCAGAAAAACGGCCGCAACTCGAATGAACCTGAGACTTTTAGCGCTACCTTCTACGTGACGGGTCTGACGGCGGGAAGCAATACCTTCACCGCCAAGTACAAGGCAGAAGCAGACACATGTACGTTCTTGAACAGGAACATCGTTGTGATCCCGCTGCCCTAGAGTACCGGAGGCTGGGTCATGGTCCAGCCTCCCCGAAACAGCCTGGAAGAGTAGTAAAAGGAGTACAACGACAGAGAACGAGAAACAAAGACGAATGACCAACAAGGAAGAGGAGGCGAGGTCACAACCTACCCTCCTCTTTTTATTTATCCAGCTCGTTCTGAATAATCCGCTCGAAATGCCGCCGCAGCACCGGACCCGATCCTGGAGCGCCCATGATGTCTCCCGGGTCGGCAATCACTTCCATCACCTGATAGCCTTCCGCCCCCAAATCCTTGTACCCACGAAAGTAGACATCCTTGAAACCGAGAATGTGCCCGAACTCATGCGCGAGCGTATGCGCCGAGATGTCATGCGGGCCGAGAACAATCGCCCACCGCGACGAGACATGCGTGGTCGCTGCTCCAGTAGTGAGAATTGCCGCCTCTGCTGGAAAGCGCACGAGATGGGCTTGCAGATTGATCGCTTCGCCTTGCTGCGGTGCCGGTTGCTGGCCGTAGAGTTGGGCAACTGGAAGAACAGAGATCGTCATCTGCACGCGAAACTCGTCCTCACCGTCACGCACCTGCCAGAGCGTTTCGATAGCAGTTTGGACAGCACGCACAAACCCAGTGTCGGCAATATCAGTAGAGAAAGGGACCTGGAGAATCCACAGGTGAGGCGTGGGGTGGAGGACGCGCAGGAAAGAAGGGGCAGGAATGCTGTCGGTGGCCTCGGAGATTGCCCGCGCCAGCGTTTGCTCACGTGCTTTGAGGTCCCACTCCACCACCTCTCGCGCCCTGGTATCATCAATGTTCTTGATCTCGCCAAGGGCCGTACGGAACGTCACCTCATCGGGAGCAGCGAAAGCATCTTGCACAGCTTGGCGTTCGAGGACGGCGTCATGCAGCACAGTCTGCTGTTGATAGTTGGGAAGATTGTGCGCAATCACCGACTGCCACAGGCGATTGTATTGCAGGTGGGAGTCAATGGTGCGCAGACTCTCAGAGAGTCGCCGATAGGCGGTGATGAACCGCTCGTAGACAGGTCGTTGTTCGGCAGCCGACTGCGCCACAACACCAGCCAACTCGGTTTCCAAGTTCGTGAGTGTTTGCGCATCACGGTCGATGAGCTGCCGAGTCCGCGGCCACGAGTACGCCGTCGACGTCGCACGTAGGCGTTGCGCGGGCGGTGGCCCATCGGGCAGCAGCTTGGGCAGGATGAGATAGCCATGTTGGAGAGGCTTCGGTGCCGCAGCTTCAAGCTTGGGCAACAGGTCAGGCACATTGCGTTGCACGCTGGGGACAAGCTTCTCCGCATACACACGCTGCAAGCGTTCTTTATGGCGGCGATAGTGCCCTTCGACCTCATCGCCACGCTGGATATACACGGGGAACATTGGTGTGCTCGTGTTGGTCTGCGCGTTGCCTTCAAGGGCCAGAACGAGGGTCAGCAATGCCGCAAAAGCCACGTCTCTAGTCAATCAAATCTCCTTCTTTCGTCGCTCGCCCTGAGTCCTTCGACAAGCTCAGGGCAGGCTCTGTCGAAAGGTGAACACTCTGAACAACGGCAAGCGCAATTCGCTCTCAACACCAAGTCTCATTCGAGCGACAACCTTTTCATATTTTACGTTGCCTGCTATATTCTTGCCTATGCCATCTCCTTCCCTGGCTGTGGTGATCCCTGCCTATCGTGTCGCACCGTTGATTGCGGGGGTGATTGCTCGCATCCCCCCCGAGGTGCGACATATCGTCGTCGTCGATGATGCTTCGCCGGACGATCTTCAAGCCATTTTGCAGACCGTGACTGATCCACGCGTATTCGTGGTGCAACATCCACAGAATCGTGGCGTGGGCGGGGCAATGAAAACCGGCTTTGCTAAAGCGCTGGAGTTGGGGGCGGATATCCTCATCAAAATTGACGGCGACGGGCAGATGGACCCAGCGCTGATTCCACAGTTCATTCAACCCTTGCTCAATGGCGAAGCCGACTTCACCAAAGGCAATCGTTTCGCCGATCTCGCAGTCATTCGCCGTATGCCGCTGGTGCGACGCTTAGGAAATCTCGCGCTCTCGTTCCTGGTCAAAATGGCCTCCGGCTATTGGGGCGTGTTCGATCCGTGCAACGGTTATCTGGCGTTGCGGGCCGAGCTGGCACGTCGTTTAGACTTTCAACGTATTGACGAACGCTATTTCTTCGAGATCAGCTTGCTGTGCGAAGTCTATTTCGCCCAAGCTACCCTTTGCGATATTCCTATGGCCCCGGTCTATGGCGAAGAAACCAGCTCGCTCAGCCCCTTGGCGTCAGTAAAAGATTTTGCCCCACGGCTCCTCGGGCGGACCGGGTATCGCCTGTTCATGAGCTACTTCATGCGCGATTTCAACGTCATTTCCGTCTTCTTGGCTGTGGGCGCACCAGCGCTGCTCTTCGGGGTCATCTGGTCGCTCTATTACTGGTGGCAATCGCTCCACACCCACACGCTGACTAGCACCGGCACGGTCATGATTGGCGTCTTAGCGATCGTGCTGGGGTTTCAACTGTGCTTGCAGGCCATTGCTCTGGATGTTGAGAATGAGCCTGGGCGGAGGCGACGGTGACGCTCACAAGAAGCAGAGGACAGAGGTCAGTACACAGATATCTGGTGTCATGACTTCCTGATGGTCTTCTCAGCATGCATTGCAAAGCGTGAAGGAGTGGAGAGAGCGTATGCGCGTGACAGAGCCAATACCACGTTGTCCCATTTGCCGGCAAACGATGAAGGTTGATCAACCAGAGTGGGTACATAAATGTCCTTCTTGTGGATATTTGCGCTCGACATTGACTCCTACGATTAGCCAGTCGCCAGAAGGGACAACAATAGACGAGGAGCATCGTGCCCACGCGCTGGATGCCATACGGAGAGAGAACTTTCAACGGATTCTTCATTTCTTAGGGAAAGAGTCCTTGCCTAGTCGAGCATTGCTCGAGGTCGGGTGCGCCCATGGGTGGTTTCTCCAAGCTGCGCAACAGTGTGGCTATGAAGTGTATGGGCTTGAACCCGACCCGATGCTCGGCGCGCTTGCCCAGCAGAGCAATTTGCCGGTATGGATCGGGTTCTTCCCTGACTATTTACCATCGGACAGGCAGTTTGACATCATCGTGTTCAACGATGTTTTTGAACACTTGCTGGACGTTGCTGGAGCAATGATGACGTGCGCAAATCTCCTGCGCCCCAATGGGGTCCTGATCATCAACCTGCCAGTCAGTAGCGGGATCTTTTATCGTGTAGCGGTCCTCCTTCGCCATTTGGGATACAGTGGGCCATTTGATCGCATGTGGCAGCGCCATTTCCCGTCCCCCCATATTAGTTATTTTCGACCCTCCCAGCTCCAAATACTTGCCACGCAGTATGGGCTCACCGAAATTCGGCAAGCAACTTTGCCTTCGGTGTCGCGTCGCGGGCTGTGGCACCGTTTGCGCTACGATACTTCAACCTCAATCTTCGTAGCGGCGCTCGTCTATTGTGGCGTTATGTTTGTCACTCCATTTCTTCATTACCTTCCGGCGGATATTAGCGTGCACTTCTTTCGCAAGCCGGCTTAGCGCAAATGCCCGACCCATCCAGGAGAACCACGTCATGCAACCGTTCCCGTGGAAAATTGATTTCCTCAACCATGCTTCTGTCCTTATCCACACTCATGGTATGAAGCTCCTGACTGATCCTTGGTATTGGGGCACCTGTTTTGATGAGGGCTGGGGTTTGCGCTACTCAAATGACGCCGCTCTCGAGCAAGCTGACGAATCTATCCATAAAGGCGAACTCGCTTTGCTGCGCCGCTGGCGAGCAAGGCACCTCCTCACGTAGGTTCGCAAGGAAAAGAAATCCACTATGGAGAGGATAATTCGAACCCGATGGGCCTTTGGAGCTGCGAGTATTTTTTCTTTTTTCCTGCTTCTCGTTACCTATGCCAACCATTTTGACAACTCCTTCCACTTCGACGACAGTCATGTCATCAACGACAATCTGTACATTCGCAGCCTCACCAACCTCCCCAAGTTTTTCACCGATGGCAGCATGTTCAGCAGCTTACCAGCCAACGCTACCTATCGCCCGGTGGTGTCGGTAAGCCTGACGCTGGACTATTGGCTCGGGGGTGGCCTCGATCCGCAGCAGTTTCACATCTCGCAGATGCTGATGCTCCTTGTGCTGAGCAGCCAGTTGTTTTTCCTCTTCTTGCACATCATCGACCAGGCGGTGCCGCACTGGTGGAACCGCTACGTCGCCTTGTTTGCTGCCTTGTGGTTCGCCATCCACACCGGCAACACCCAGACGGTTAATTACATTTTTGCCCGCTCCGAGCTGCTCTCGGCTATCGGTTTAGTAGGGGCGTTGCTCATGTACGTGTACCTTCCCAGCTGGCGACGCAACTACCTCTATCTGCTGCCAATGGTCTTCGGCGCATTGGCGAAGTCTCCCGCTGTCATGTTCGCGCCGCTGCTCTGTGTCTACCTCCTCTTTTTCGACAAGCAGCTCTCGCTCAGAGAGCTGTGTACACCAAAATCATGGCGACGGGCGTGGGAAGCTCTGCGGGCAAGCGTACCGGCATTCATCCTTGGAGCCGTGCTGTTTCGCTTCGTCGACTCCATGAACGCACCAGGAGCTACCTACGGCGGCGGCGACCGGCTGTCGTATTTCCTGACGCAGCTCTTCGTCTGGCTGCATTACGTACGCATGTTCTTTTTGCCGATAGGGCTGACAGCGGACACGGATATGACGCTCATTACCACGTGGTATGACACCCGCGTGGCGGCAGGTGTCCTGTGCATCGCCGTGCTGCTGCGCTGGTTGTGGTGGTCCTCACAACGCGTCGAGTCGCGGCCTGTGGCGTTCGGTCTCGCCTGGTTCTTCTTAGGCCTGCTGCCAGCCTCCAGCATCTTTCCTCTTGCGGAGGTCACTAACGACCATCGCGCGTTCCTTGCCTATATCGGCTTCACTCTGGCGGTCGTGTGGCAGGCGGTACTTATCGTCACGCACTGGTACGAAACACAGCGGCACCTGCGGCCATTCCTCCTCCCAGCGGTAGGAGTCTTGGTCTTTGCGATATTAGGTGCTCATGCCATTGGTACCCGGCAACGAAACGAGGCTTGGCGCTCGGCAGACACGTTATGGGCGGACGTGGTCCAAAAGAGCCCGGACAATGGGCGCGGGCTGATGAATTACGGCCTCACCAAAATGCGGCGTGGCGACTACGCAGAAGCGAAAGCGCTGTTTGACCGTGCGCTGATCTTCACGCCCAATTATGCGAGCTTAGAAATCAACCTGGGGATTGTCTCCGACAAGCTCAATGATGCAGCGACAGCCGAACGTCATTTCAAGCGTGCGCTGCAACTGCGACCTCACGACGCGGATGGGCATCGGTTCTACGCACGTTGGTTGGTCGAGCAAGGCCGTGCCCGGGAAGCGATTCCACTGCTGCAACGGGCCGTAACGCTCAGTCCGGCGCTCCCTGATCCTCGCGCCCTCCTTATGAACCTGTATGCTGCCCAAGGGGCCGATGCTGCACTCCACCAATTGGTGCAAGAGACCTTGGCCATTGCGCCAACAGACGCGACTGCGTTGACGCACCTCAACAATAACGCCGCACCGTCACCTGCCGACGCCGACACGAACAGACCCTACCGCCAAGGCGTCTTCTTTACGCGGCAAGAACGTCATCTCGACGCGGCACTCATGTACCGGCAGGCACGCAAACTCGATCCCCAATCCGCCGACGTCTGCAACAATCTGGGATGGTCGCTGGCAAAGTTAGGGTTGCATCAAGAAGCCGTCCCGCAGTTAGAGCACGCACTCAGACTGCGGCCCGACTACGATCTGGCACGGAATAACTTAGCTTGGGTGAAGACGCAAATCGCAGCGGGGAAGTGAATGGGTTGGCGAGAGAGGCCTTGCACCCTCAGAACTTGCGCCAGTAGGCCAATTATACTACCGTAGCGCCGATATGTTTGGCATTGGCGTTCCCGAACTGCTCGTTATCCTCGTGGTCGCTCTTCTCGTGTTGGGGCCGAAACGTCTGCCGGAAGTCGCAAAAGCCTTGGGCAAAGCGCTCGGCGAATTTCGCAAGGCCACCAGCGATATTTCCGAAGAACTCACCAGCGCTCGTTCCATGCTCGAAGAAGAAGTGCGCATGGCTGAACGTCAGGCCCGCACGATACGCCCGAACGGCCTGCCGAATCCGCCACCCACCACACCAGAGTCTTCCACACCTGTCGTAAAAAAGGAGACTGCCGAGGGAGAGCCGAAGTAGATGGCCCACGACGACCGGACGATGCCGTTGCTTGGCCATCTAGAGGAACTGCGGGCGCGTTTGATGAAAGCGCTGCTCGCTATCACCCTCGCCTTCTTCCCCACCTACTTCTACGCGGGAGTGCTTTTCGATTTTCTCATTCAGCCTTTGCAGCAGACGGGTGTGGATCCAGTCTCGCTGATTGGCACTGGGCCGGCAGAAGCGTTCTTCACCAAGCTCAAGGTCTCGTTCATTGCCTCACTGTTTCTCTCCAGTCCGGTGCTCTTCTACCAAGTCTGGCAATTCGTCGCTCCCGGTTTATACGAACAGGAGCGTCGCTACGTGTTGCCGTTCGTTTTCTTCGCGACCTTCTTTTTCTTGGCGGGAGCCTGGTTCTGTCATGCGCTCGTCCTGCCGGTGAGTTATGCGTTCTTTCTGGAACAGTACGAGAGCATCCAAGTCCAAGCGACGCTGCGCATCAGCGAGTATCTGACCTTCACTGCACGGATGTTGTTGGCGTTCGGTGTCACGTTCGAGCTGCCGGTGTTCGCGTTTTTCTTCGCCCGCATCGGCTTGATTACCCACAAAGCTCTGCTTGGGTTTTTCCGCTACGCGGTGGTGCTTATTTTCGTCGCAGCTGCCATGTTGACCCCAAGCCCCGACGTGGCCTCGCAAGTGCTGCTGGCTGGTCCGCTGATCGCGTTATATGGCCTGAGCATCGGCGTGGCCTATGTTTTTGGAAAGCCCCGGCTTGACCAGACAGGGGAAACGGCAGAAGGCAGGGAAGAAGCGGAAGAGGGATAGGGACGAAAGACAGAATAGAGACCGCCCCGCCTCTCTCTATCTCAACTCTCTGTCTCGCTCTTCACTCGTTGCATCAGCCAATCGTTCTGTTCTTCGGGGGCGGGAATCTCATGCCAGTCCATGTGCTCGCGCAGCGATTCTAGCGTGGCCCAGACATGATGAATCGCGTCCGGCATCGCCAAGACAGCGACAGTGGCTTTCTTGCGATCAATCGTGCGCACGATCCCCGTGCCTTCGTAGGACTCGATAGTGAACTTCAGCAGCGCGATATCCTCACGAGCGACACGGAGATAAATTTCGATGAGATCCATAAGAACTAGCGGGCGTCCAGCGAGATGCGGTTGCCGTGAGCGAGCAGGTCGGCGACGGTCTGGAGGAACGCTCCTGCCGGTGCACCGTCAATGACGCGGTGATCAAATGTCAGGCTCAGCACCATCGTCGAGCGTTTGGCAACTTCGCCTCGGTAAATGACCGGCTTTTCGACAATGCGCCCGACACCAAGAATGCCGGTTTGTGGGGCATTCAGGATCGGGGTGAAGCCATCGACACCGTACATACCGAGATTCGAGACGGTGAAGGTGCCGCCGGAAACTTCCTCCAGTGTCAGCTTTCCAGCCCGTGCCTTTTCCGCCAGATTGCGAGCGGCTTGGGCAATCTCCTTCAACGACTTTTTGTCGGTGTTGGCAATCACCGGCACGATCAAGCCTTCTTCTAATGCAACAGCGACACCTACGCTGATGTGTTCTTGCGTGCGCAGTGAGTCGCCCTCCAAAGCGGCATTCATACGCGGATGCTGCTTCAGGGCATGCGCACATGCCTGTACGATGAAGTCGGTGTAGGTTGCATTGAACTCACGTTGGACTTCTTGGCGGCGGTCAATGAGCTGGGTGACATCAACTTCCGTGGTAATGGTGAGCTGAGCGCTACCTTGCAGGCTCTTGTGCATACGCTCGGCGATCACCTTGCGCATACCACGCAACGGCGCACTCTGAGCGGGTGCCACAGTAGAAGTCGCCGGAGCTGCTGGTGTGGGAGCCGAAGCCAGTGCAGGAGCGGCAGCTGGCTGGTTGGCAGCTTTCTCGACGTCTTCTCGGGTGATACGACCGCCGGGTCCGGTACCAGCAACACGCGACAGATCGACTTTCAGTTCTTGCGCCAGTTTACGCGCTGCCGGAGTGACCGGAGCACCTTCACGCCGCCCACTCCCGGCAGACGCTGACGGTGGATCGCTGGTCGGACTCGGGGCAGCCGCTACGGAAACCGCCGCCGCGCTCGGCGCGCCGCCGCCGTATTTCGCCGCCACTGCCACAACATTCTCGCCAGCTACAGCGATGATCGCAACCGGCAGCCCAACCGGCACCACCGCCTCTAGCGGATAGAGTAGCTTCGCTACCGTTCCAGTCGCTGACGACTCGACCTCATAGAGGACTTTCTCGGTTTCGACCTCGAACAATGGCTCACCGGCATTGATCGTCTCGCCTTCGGCCTTGAACCACTTCTGAATCGTTCCTTCGGTCATGGTCAGACCGAACTTTGGCATAAACGCTTCTACCGCCACGATTCTCCCCTTCCTTCGCTTGCAGGCTTTATCTAGTAGCTCTTAGCAGAGATAGACAGCAGCGGAGAGCGAGAGAAACGGGGAATCGGGGAAAGAAAACTTCTCCGTTTCTCCGCTTCTCCGTTTCGTTTCTCAGCCCACCAGCTCCTTCACTGCCGCGATGATCTTCGCCTCATCAGGCAACACGAACTTTTCCAATGGTGGGCTGAAGGGGATGGGGATATCCGGCGTGGTCAGGCGTTTGACCGGAGCATCAAGCAGGTCAAACCCTTTGTCGGCGATGACCGCTGCGATTTCCGCCGCCGCACCGCAGCGCAGATGGCCTTCATCGACCACGATCACTTTATGCGTCTTGCCTACGGAATTGAGGATGATCTCTTCATCGAGCGGCACCAGCGAACGCGGGTCTACGACTTCGACCGAGATCCCTTCTTGCTCCAGCGCTTTCGCGGCAGCCAGCGCCTTCGACACCATCAGGCCGATCGCCACGAGAGTAATATCCTTGCCTTCGCGTTTCACCGCCCCTTTACCGATCGGCACCACGTAGTCTTCGTCCGGCACCGTCCCACGTAGACGCCCGAGCCCCATATGCTCGAAGACGATCACTGGGTTGTCATCACGAATCGCGCTTTTCAACAGTCCTTTCATGTCGTAGGGATCGGATGGGGTAACGATTTTAATCCCGGGTACGCTCATGAACTGGGCATACACCGTCTCAGAATGCTGAGCAGCGGCCTGCCCGGTTGCGCCGTAGGCAGCGCGGAAAGTAATCGGAATGTTGGCCTGGCCGCCGGACATGTAACGGAGTTTCGCGGCTTGGTTACAGACTTGATCCATGCAGCAGTAAAAGAAACTGGCGAACTCGATTTCCACAATAGGCCGCATGCCTGCCATCGCGGCTCCCACACCGGCACCAGCATAGCCGGCTTCCGAAATCGGGGCGTTACGCACCCGATCCGCGCCGAACTCATCAATCAGTCCACCAGTGGCACCAAACGCGCCGACCCACACGTCGAGGCCCATAATGAACGTCAAAGGATCGCGGCGCAGCTCTTCTCGTAAGGCTTCGTTGATTGCTCGAATGTACGAAATTTCAGCCATGATATATCTCCTCACTTAGGCCGCGAACATATCTTCCATCGCTTCTTCTGGTGCCGGTAGCGGGCTGTCAATAGCAAACTGCACGGCTTCTTCGAGGTCGGCTTTGGCGGCGGCTTTCACCGCATCCAGCTCCGCCTGCGTGAACATGCCGTTGGCGGTAAACCGTTTCTCGAACGAGAGGATAGGGCAGCGTTCTTTCCACGCCGCAATTTCGTCTTGCGGACGGTAAGAGCGCTTGCCGAGAAACGCTTCTTCGCCGACCACGTGCCCTTCCCAACGATAGGTTTTACACTCGATCAATGACGGCCCATCGCCACGTCGTGCCCGTTCTACCGCTTGCGTCGTGGTTTCGTAGACTTCGACTACGTCATTACCATTGACGATGATACCCGGCATGTCATGGCCACGCGCCCGGTCGGCAATATCTTTCACTGAGGTAACATCTTTGCCAGCTGTGAATTCGCCGTAGAGGTTGTTTTCGCACACGTAGACCACCGGAAGCTTCCACGATGAAGCGATATTGAGGGATTCGTGGAACGTGCCTTCGTTGGAGGCACCATCCCCAAAGAAGCAGAGCGCCACTTGGCCGCTTTTCCGCATCTTGGCAGCCAATCCGGCACCAGTAGCAATTGGCAGCCCCGCGCCCACAATGCCGTTGGCACCAAGAATACCGATGCTGAAATCAGCAATGTGCATCGAGCCGCCTTTGCCTTTGCAGTAGCCAGTCTTTCTGCCAAACAGCTCAGCCACCATCGGTTTCAACCTGCCGCCCTTGGCGAGCAGATGGCCGTGGCCACGGTGGGTGCTGGTAATGTAATCGCTATCGGTAAGTGCAGCGCACGCGCCCGTGGCGGAGGCTTCTTCACCAATAGAGACGTGGACGAACCCTGGCACCTTGCCCTCTTTGAACAGATCGCGCAAACGTTCCTCGAACTGGCGGATCGTCTGCATGGTGCGGTACATCTTCAGTAATTTTTCTCTGCTGATATCTGCGGCCATATGCGCCTCCTCCTTTTGCGCTTGGGGGTAGAAGAGACTTGTTCATAATCCCAAACCCAGGGAGCGGTCAACCGCAGGGGAGGAGGAGCCTCAGCGACAAGTCCCACCTCATGCGGTTCGATTCAGGTTTGAGACGGCACTGAGGCGGTTTGTTCGATCTTCTCCACCTTCACCTTGGCAATGCGCCGTCCGTCCATATTGACAATCGTGAGACGGAAACCCTCATGAACAATCACTTCTCCGCCACGGGGGATACGTTCCAACCGGGCCAGAAGAAAGCCAGCAATGGTGCGATACGAGGTCGTCTCTTGTAATGGCAGACTATGCTGTTCTTCCAGGTCGCTGAGCAACACACCGCCTTCCACGAGGAGGATGCCGTCCTTCAGCTCCTGAATCGGCTGTTCCTCATCGCTATCGAATTCGTCGCGAATCTCACCGACGATCTCTTCCAAGATATCCTCAATGGTGGCGACGCCAATAATGGTGCCAAACTCGTTGACTACAACCGCCATATGCGCACGGCGTACTTGTAGATCACTGAGCAGATGGCTGATTTGCATCGAGTCGGGCACGAAATGGGCAGGATGGAGAAAATCCCGGAGTTGCGCATTCTTTCCCTGCTCCTGGGCGCGCAACAGCTCCTTGATATGCACGATGCCGATGATGCGTTCGAGATCATCCTCGTACACCGGCATGCGCGAGAAACCACTTTCGATCATTGCGTGCAGAGCATTGGCACATGAGGTGCCGACCTCCAGGGCATGAACCTCCGTACGCGGGGTCATGATTTCCCGCACAGAAGTATCGGCAAAAGCAAACACGCTATGGATGAACTCTTTCTCAGTGTCGTCGAACACGCCCTGCTCCGCGCCTTCACGGATCATGTATTTGACCTCTTCCTCCGACACCAGCGCCTCGGTAAACTTGGCCCCACTCCCAGTAGCGAATAAAAGCACGTTGGACGAGGCTGTGAGCGCACGGACCACCAGCGAGAAACTCCGCGACAAAAAATCGAGCGGGAGCGCCACGGCACAGGCCACGCGCTCGGGATGGCGCAGAGCCAAGGTCTTGGGCACCAGCTCTCCCAAGACCAGCGAGAGGTACGAAATGACGATCACCACCAGACTCAGGGCAATGACCTCTCCCCATTCCTGCAAAAACACCACGCCACTAGAGTGGAAATAGGGCTTGAGGAATTCGATAGCAGACGCACCGCCCACAGCGGACGCTAGCGAACTCACGAGCGTGACCCCAATCTGTACAGTAGCCAGAAAGCGGGCGGAATCGTCTTTCAAGCGACTGACGATACGCGCAGAAGCGTGCCCTTCTTCGACCAACTGATCGATACGGCTGCGCCGCACCGAGACTACGGCAATCTCAGCACCAGAGAAAAATCCATTGACAATAATCAGCAGAAAAATAAACGCAGCCTCGATCCAAAACTCCCCTGACATGGCGTTGCCTCCTACGACGGGGAGCGTAGCACAAGCAACAGCTGGGTTCATGGGCGGAGGAAGCGCTTTCCACTTTGATTGACGTGAGGGAGACAAGTGCCTAGGCTAGTGAACATCAAAAGTGCAGGTGAAAACATGGATCGTTATCTCAACGTGACTGAAGCGCGGAAAGAGTTAGTCGATATCGTAGAACAACTACAGGGCAGCGACCGGCTGGTCATTACAAAACGAGGCCAGCCCAAGGCTGTGTTGGTGAATTTTGAGCGCTACGCATTGCTAGAAGATGTCTCTTGGCTACAGCAAGACCCAGGACGCCGAGCAGCGCTCCATCAAGCCTGGGACGAATTACAGAATGAGACGCTTATCCAGCCACACAGCGGCGATGTGCCAACTGTCGCGTCCTTAAAAGCCTTAGTTCGGCAGTCCGCCTAGACGAGGTCACCTTCCATGTGCATACGAAAATTCTGGATTCCGGGTCGCGGCCTATGGCCTTGCCCGGAATGACGAACGTGGCAGGGTCGTCATTCGGGCGAAAGCCGGAATCCAGGGAGAGTGAGCATATTTTTACCAGGAAATTGATATGCACCCTCACCTTCCTGAATCTCTTCCGCCGGTCCTAAATCCCTTCCCATTTTCTCAGCGCTACGTTTCTACGACGCAGGCGAAGAGAAACACCCCCCGCCTTTGCCTCACCCTCGGAAAGCTGATAGCTGACTGCTGAGGGCTTCTCGGGAGGCGAAAGTTGAGCAAAAACGGAACCCACGGCGGCGGCATCGTCATCACTGGCGCACGACAGAACAATCTGAAAAATATCGACGTCAGCATCCCTTTCAACCAGCTCACGGTGGTCACAGGCGTGAGCGGCTCGGGCAAATCGAGTCTCGCTTTCGATATCCTCTATGCCGAAGGGCAACGGCGCTATGTTGAGAGTTTCTCGGCGTATGCCCGGCAATTCCTCGACCGCATGGATAAGCCTCACGTTGAGAAAATCGAAGGCATCTTGCCAGCCATCGCTATCGACCAGAACCGCCCGGTGCGCACCTCGCGCTCGACAGTCGGCACCATGACTGAGTTGCACGATCATCTCAAATTATTGTTTGCCAAGATCGGCATCCTGTATTGTCGGCAATGTGGGCAACCGGTCGAACGCGACTCTGCTGAGTCGGTGTTCCGCAAGCTGTTAGCGATGTGGCTCGATGGCACGCGCTTTTTACTAACGTTTTCAGTCTCAGCTCCAGCCTCGTTGCCGTGGGTGGAAGTGCGTGACGGCTTACTGCGCTCCGGCTTCCATCGCCTCGTCCACAATCACACGATCCTCGACATTCAAGAACTCAGCGAGCGACCGAGCGCCGGCCAAGATCAGTTCACGGTGCTGGTTGATCGCCTTGTGCTCTCTTCTCGTGCCAAGAAACGTATTCACGACTCTCTGGAACAAGCGTTCACCTATGGCAAGGGCCGACTCACGCTCATGTTCCTAGACGCCGACTATGCTGAGCAGGCGTTTTCTAACCAGCTTGAATGCGCGACCTGCCGTATCACCTACAAAGAGCCGGTCTCCAACATGTTCTCCTTCAATAGTCCTCTGGGAGCTTGCGAGGCCTGCCGTGGCTTTGGTCGCACGATTGATGTCGATCTCGATTTAGTGATTCCCGATCCTACGCTGTCCGTCGAAGAAGGTGCGATTAAACCCTGGCGTATCAGAGCCGCGCAATGGGAGCGGCGTGAACTGCTGGCTTTCTGCCGGAAACAGAAGATTCCTCTTTCTGTACCGTGGCAAGCACTAAGCGATGAGCAGCGTCGCACCATCATTGAGGGCGACGGCGAGTACTACGGCGTGCGCGGGTGGTTCCGTTGGCTAGAAACGAAGACCTACAAGATGCACGTACGCGTGTTCCTCGCCCGTTATCGTGGATATTTCCACTGCGAAACCTGCCACGGTGCACGTCTCAAGCCGGAAGCTCTGCTCTATCGTGTGGGCGGCAAAACTCTGGCGGAGATCAACCAGCTCAGT
>SXGS01240734.1_pt1 | contig 16148 bp, 13 predicted proteins | sample 3174681 | NCBI WGS metagenome assembly SXGS01 (sample SAMN11356861, study PRJNA531348) | freshwater metagenome | isolation source: freshwater sample F1-80 | place: China: Fuxian Lake, Yuxi | collected 2017-12-25 | reverse complement strand
CGACATCCGAGTCGGTGCACTCCACCCACTGCAATCGTTCCCCTCGACGAGCATCGGACTCGATCGACTGCCCGGGTCGTGGGCGGCGATCACCGGTGACGCGCAGGTCGAAGACCTCGCCGACCTGCTCGAGGTGCGGCCGTTTTGGATCTCCGACGGCGACCGCGAGCGCTACCACGCTGCCGCGGTGGTCGCGTCGAATCACCTCGTTGCGTTGCTCGGCCAGGTCGAACGCATGGCGGCGGCGGCGGGCGTGCCGTTCGCCGCGTTCGCTCCGCTCATCGACGCATCGGTCGACAACGCGTTCGAGATGGGTCCGCGCGCCGCCCTGACGGGACCAGTCGCGCGCGGCGATCTCGCAACGGTCGAAGCACACCTGGCGGCCATGGATCCAGGTGAACGTGATGCCTACCGGGCGCTGGCTCGGGAGGCCGCCCGTCTCGCCGATCGGCGTGATCGGGCGCTGCGACGGCTCCTCGACGACTTGCGTTCGCTCGATCCGGATCGCTCGGCCGACGCCGACTAGGACTGCCGCGATGGTCGAGATCGTCGAAACCAAATTGGCGCTGCGCGCCCGCGCCGACGCGGCGCGCGCTGCCGGCCAGCGAGTCGGTTTGGTGCCGACGATGGGATTTCTGCACGAAGGTCATCGGTCGCTGATGCAGGCGGCCCGACGAGCGTGCGACGTCGTGATCGTCACGATCTTCGTGAACCCGATGCAGTTCGGACCGAACGAAGATCTCGACCGGTACCCGCGCGATCTCGACGGCGATCTGGATGCCTGCCGCGCCGAAGGTGTCGACATCGTGTTCGCGCCCTCGATTCGAGAGATGTATCCGCGCGAGCCCTCGACCACCGTTGTGCACGTGGCCGAACTCACGACCGGGCTCTGCGGAGAAAGTCGCCCCGGCCATTTCGACGGGGTCACGACCATCGTCACGAAGTTGTTTGCGATCACGGGCCCGTGCCACGCGTACTTCGGCCGGAAGGACGCGCAACAGCTCGCGGTGATCACGCGAATGGTCGACGAACTCGATCTACCGGTGACCGTGGTCGGATGTCCGTTGGTACGCGAACCCGACGGCCTGGCGTTGTCCTCGCGGAATGCCTACCTGTCGGCCGAGCACCGCACGATCGCACCGCAGATCCATGCCGCGCTCTGCCTCGCGGCCGACGCGGTCGCCGCGGGCGAGACCGATCCGCGACGTGCAGTCGACATCGTGCGCGCCCACCTGCGCCAATGGCCCGACTTCTCGATCGACTACGTGGCCTGCGTCGACTCGGCCACGTTGCAGGCCGTCGACCAGATCGATGCCGACACCCTGTTGGCCGTTGCGGTGCGACTCGGTTCGACACGCCTGATCGACAACGTGTTGCTCGGCGCGTCGTCGTAGGCTGGCAAGTTCTTATGTATGACGTCCTGGTGCTCGGCAGCGGTGTGGCCGGTCTGTCCACGGCGTTGCGCGCGGCGGCGAGCGGCCTGCGCGTCCTCATCCTGACCAAGGGCGAGCTGGCCAACACCGCGACTCGTTACGCCCAGGGCGGTGTCGCGGCTGCGCTCGAAGCGCCCGACAGTGCCGCGCTCCACCAAGCCGACACGATGATCGCCGGCGCTGGGTTGTGCGACCCCGACGCAGTGAGGGTGCTCGTCACCGAAGGTCCCGCGCGGGTGCGTGAACTCGGTGCGCTCGGCGCACGGTTCGACTCCGTCGAGGGCCAACCGGGCGTCTGGCGACTCGCCCGAGAGGGTGGTCATTCGCTCGCTCGCGTCGTGCACGCCGGAGGCGACGCGACGGGAGCTGAGATCGAACGCGCCTTGGTCGACGCTGCGACGCGGGTCGAGATCGAAGTTCGCGAGGGTTGGTTCGCGATCGAGTTGCTCGTGGAACACGGGCGATGCGTCGGCGTGCTGGCGCTGAGCCCCGACGGAACCGTGCAGAACGTGCGCGCCGGCGACACGGTGCTGGCGACGGGCGGTACCGGCCAATGTTTCGCGGTGACAACGAATCCGGGTCTGTCGACCGGTGACGGGGTCGCGTTGGCGCTGCGGGCAGGCGTCGCGTGCGCTGACCTCGAGTTCGTGCAGTTCCATCCGACCGCGTTGCACGTTCCGAAGATGCCGCGGCCGCTGTTGTCGGAAGCGCTGCGAGGCGAAGGTGCGGTGTTGCGGAACGAGGTCGGCGATCCGTTCATGCACGACCTGCACGAGCTCCGTGACCTCGCGCCACGCGATGTTGTGTCGCGTTGCATCGCCGCGCAGATGCGCGACCAAGGCGTTGACCACGTGTGGCTCGATGCCACGATGATTCCCGACTTCGACTTGCGCTTCCCGACGATCTTCGCGGCGTGCCAGTCGGCGGATCTCGATCCGCGGGTCGACTGGCTGCCCGTCGCGCCTGCTGCGCACTACCAGTGTGGCGGAGTCGTCACGGATCTCCAGGGTGCGACGACCCTTCCTCGCCTGTGGGCCTGCGGCGAGGTCGCTGATGTCGGCGTGCACGGCGCGAACCGTCTCGCCTCGAACTCGCTGCTGGACGGGTTGGTGTTCGGCGCTCGGGTGGTCGACGCCATTACCGCCGGGGCGATGGAGGCCACGTCGACGGGACCGATGGCCGGAGTACTCGAACTGGGCTTCACGCCCGATCCGGACCCTGACCTCCTGCCCGGTGCCGATCCCTTGTCGCCGGCGTCGGTGCGTGAGGCGGTGCAGCGGTTGATGAGTCGTGACGCGGGTGTGGTGCGGGAGGGCGCCGGCCTCGATGTCGCGGCGAAGACGCTCGACGATCTCACCGGTCTCGCCGACGCGCTGCCGGCGCGATCGGCGGGGTCGTACGAGGTCCGCAATCTGCGGCGGGTGGCGTCAGCGATCGTTGCGAATGCGCACGCACGAGACGAGTCGCGTGGTTCTCACACGCGCGCCGACTGTGCCGGTACCGAGGATGCACTCGTCGGTCGGTTCGTCATCGCCGGGGCCGCGCCGCCGAAGTTCGTCCCAGTCCACGCGGGTGGCCAATCCACTCCAGGGCAGGTTCGACGATGAACGAGTTCTCTCCGCCCTCCGGCGCCGTGCGCGACATCGTCGAGCGCGCGTTGGCCGAGGACTTTGGTGTGCTCGGCGACATCACATCGTTGGCTTCGATCGACCGCGACTCCTTCACCGTCGCGAGCCTCGTCGCTCGCGACGAAGGCGTGTTCGCCGGCGGATCGTGTGTTGCCGAGGCGTTCGCGCAGGTTGACCCCAACGTGATTGTTCGTTGGCGCGTGCACGACGGCGATTCGGTCGGGCCGGGAACGGTGATTGCGACCGTCGAGGGCCCAACCCGTTCGGTGCTTGCCGGTGAACGGGTCGCGTTGAACCTTGCGTGCCACCTTTCGGGGGTCGCGACTGCGACCAATCGCTTGGTTCGCGCGACGAACGGGCGAACGCGAATTCTGGATACGCGCAAGACGTTGCCCGGACTGCGCGCGCTGCAAAAGGCCGCAGTGCGGGCTGGCGGCGGCTTCAACCATCGCGATTCGTTGAGCGACGCTGTGTTGCTCAAGGACAACCATCTCGCCGTCGCCGGCATCGGTGGCGCGGTTGCGAGAGCCCGGGCGCAATGGCCGGGTCGCATGGTCGAGGTCGAGTGCGAGGACCTCGTCCAGGTACGTGAGGCCATCGCGGCCGGTGTCGATCGCGTGATGCTCGACAACATGACGCCGCAGGAGGTCCGCGATGCCGTCGCCGTGATCGGCGGCGCGGCCGAAGTCGAGGTATCGGGTCGGATCACCATCGATACCGTCGGTGAGTACGCCGACGCAGGAGCTGATTTCATTTCGGTTGGAGCCATCACGCATTCGGTTGTGGTCTTCGACATCGGTCTCGACTTCGCCGACGCCGAGGGCTGATCGATGCTGCTCGCGGTCGATGTCGGCAACACGCATACGGTCGTGGGACTGTTCGACGGGGGTGAGCTCGTCGACCACTGGCGGATCGCAACCAACTCCGAGCGCACCTCGGACGAACTCGCGCTCATGTTTCAACAGTTCCTCGGGTTCCACGGCTTCAGCTTCGACGACGCGATCACGGGCGTTGCGGTGTGTTCGGGGGTTCCTGAGGTGACCGCCGCTCTGCGCGAGATGACGGCTCGTTACTTCGGATTCAGTGCAGTCGTACTCGAACCGGGGGTGCGTACCGGCATGCCGATTCTGTACGACAACCCCAAAGAGGTCGGCGCGGATCGAATCGCCAACGCGGTCGGGGCGTTCGAGATGCATGGCGGCCCGGCAATCGTCGTCGACTTCGGAACGGCGACCACGATCGAAGCAGTGAGCGCCAAAGGCGAATACCTCGGCGGCGCCATCGTGCCGGGCATCGAGATCAGCCTTGATGCGCTCTTCGGTCGGGCCGCCGGTCTTCGCCGGGTCGAACTCGTTGCGCCGCGCAACGTGATCGGGAAGAGCACCGTCGAGTCGATCCAAAGTGGTGTCATCCACGGATTCTCGGGACAGGTCGATGCCATCGTCGATCGCTTCCAGGCCGAACTCGGAACGTGCACGGTGATCGCGACCGGAGGCATCGCCGAGCTGATTGCGCCCCATACGCAATCGATCCAGCACTTCGAGCCGTGGTTGACGCTCTACGGCCTCCGAACCATCTTCGAGAGGAACCAGTGACCGACCACCCCGAAACTCCCGCATTCGTTCCGGCCGACCTCGAGGGAGCCGCGGTGGCCGAACGGGCCAAGCGCATCGAGAAAGTTGTGCAGGCGCGAGGAGCGGGGACGGAGCCGTATCCCGTCGGGTTCGAACGCTCCTCGACCTGCGCCGAACTCCGGGCCCGGTTCGATCATCTCGAACCGGGCGAAGAGACGACCGAAGTCGTTCGGGTCGCGGGACGCCTGCTGCTCTTTCGCGACCAAGGGAAACTGTGCTTTGCGACCATCCGTGACGGCACTGACTCGATCCAGCTGTTCGTCAGTCGATCGGTAGTCGGCGACGAGACGTTCGCCGCGTTCGGCGACGTCGATCTGGGCGATTGGCTCGGCGCCGAGGGTGTCGTCATGAAGACCCGCAAGGGCGAGTTGTCGATCAAGTTGAGCGCGTTCGAATCGTTGGCCAAGTCGTTGCGCCCGATGCCCGACAAGTGGCACGGTCTCGCCGACGTCGATACGCGATTTCGGCAGCGTTACGTCGATCTCATTGCCAACGACGATGCGCGCCGCGTCTTCGAAATCCGCCACGGAGCGGTGTGGGCGATTCGGTCGTACCTCCACGACCTTGGCTATATCGAAGTCGAGACCCCAGTGCTGCAACCGATCGCAGGTGGCGCGACGGCTCGCCCGTTTCTCACGCACCACAACGCGCTCGACATGGAGTTCGCGCTCCGCATTGCTCCCGAGCTCTACCTGAAACGACTCATCGTCGGCGGGCTCGAGAAGGTGTTCGAGATCGGACGCGTCTTTCGCAACGAGGGTGTGTCGACGCGACACAATCCGGAGTTCACGATGTTCGAGCTCTATGAGGCGTTCACCGATTACCACGGCATGGCCGACTTGACCGAGCAGCTGATCGTTGCTGCAGCGCAAGCCACGATCGGCACGCTGCAGATCGACTGGGACGGTCGCGCGATCGACATCACGCCGCCGTTTCGACGCGCGACGATGCGCGACCTCATCATCGAACACAGCGACCTCGATGTGCACCCCGGTGTCCCCCTCGCCGAGATGCAAGCGCACTGTGACGCACTCGAGATCCCGTACCAACCGACGTGGGGATCCGGCAAGCTCATGTTGGAGATTTACGAGAAGACCACCGAGCACGCGATCATCGAGCCGACCTTCGTCATGGACTATCCGCGTGAAGTGTCGCCGTTCGCGCGAATGCACCGCTCGGTGCCCGACCTGACCGAACGGTGGGAGCTGATCGTCAACGGTCGAGAGCTCGCCAATGCGTTCTCGGAGCTCAACGATCCGATCGACCAGCAACGCCGATTCGAGCATCAGGCTCGGATGAAGCAGTTGGGTGACGATGAAGCACAAGGGATGGACGACGATTACGTGAGGGCATTGGAGTACGGTTTGCCCCCGACCGGCGGCGTGGGTATGGGGATCGACCGGTTGGTGATGCTGCTCGCGGGCGTGCCGTCGGTACGCGAGGTCATCTTGTTCCCCCACTTACGACCGGAGGCGCTGCCGAGATGACCGAACACCAACGTGTCCTCGTCACTGGGATGGGTGGGGTACTCGGCACTCGGGTCGCGCAGTTGCTCGAAGCGCGCGATGACATCGCCGAGATCCACGGCATCGACTTCGTCCCGCCGCGTCGTCGTCTGCGTCGCGCCGAGTTTCACCGTATCGACCCGCGCCAACGCGAGCGTTTGCGCGACTTCGTGCTCGAGTACCGGCCGACTCACGTCGTGCACTTCGGCGTCTACGAGCCGGCTTCGCGTATGTCGCCGAGCGCGGCTGCAGAGCGCAGCGAACAGTGCGCGGCGACCGCGTTGGCCGCGGCAGGGCGCGCGGGCGCGTTGCAAGGCGTTGTCGTCCGCAGCGGTCTCGAGGTCTACGGGCGCAGTCGCGCAGTTTCGGTGCCGGACGAGTCGGTGCCGCCGGCCCCCGGCAGCGGGTACGGATCCACCCTGTTGCGCGTGGAGGCCATCGGAGCAGGCGTCGGGCGTCGCCACGACGTGCCGGTTGCGAACCTGCGGTTTGCCCCGATTGTCGGCTCGCACGTGCCGAGCCCGCTCGGTCGACTGCTGCGCTTGCCTGCGGTGCCGGTGTCAGCGACGAACGACCCGCCCTTCTCGTTGCTGCATCCCGAGGATGCGTGTCGCGCCACCGTTGCGGCACTGGTCCGAGGGGTCGACGGTCCCGTGAACGTGGTCGGCCCGGGTGCTGTCACCCCGTGGCAGGCCGTTCGCCTCGGCGGCCGAGTCCCGATTCCGGTGTTGCCCTTTGCGTGGGGTGCTGCGACCTCGATCGTCGAGGTGATGGGCGCCGCGATTGCCGACCATGTCGTCGAGCTGCTCCGTCAAGGCCGTACCGCGTCGGCGTCGCACTCGACCGAGACGCTCGACCTCGGACGGATCAAGAGCACCCGCGAGGTCATCGAGGAACTGTTCGAATGGGCCGAGATCGTCCCGATCGATCGAGCGCGCGAGGCCGCCGCGTGAGCCCGATTCAGCGTGCCGACTTCGGCCTGGATGCCGATCGCGCGAGCACTGCGGTGACGCCGATGGAGTTCGTGCGTCGGCGTTTCGGCGGTCGCTATCTCATCGACCCCTTCGGGTTCGATCCGCAACTCGCCGACGTGAGCTCGGCCATCGTCGAAATGGGCGTCCGTATCGAACTCGAAGGCAGTGAGCACCTCCCGCTCCACGGCGCGGCCAGCCTGGTCGTGAACCGCGGCGTCGGCTTGGTCGAACCGACTGCGGTTGGACTCGCTGTGCGTCGGGCGGTCGGTCGACGGGTCCGCATCGTTGGTCTCCCCGGCCTGCCGTTTGCGCACGGCCTCGGCCGGCGGTTGGGTGCGATTGCCGCGACCTCCGACGATGTCGCGGCAGCGCTGCGCGCCCGCCACCTCGTCCTTGTCCCGTTGGCCCACACCTGGCTGCGCGCAGATGCCGGTGTGGCACCGCTCGCGATCGTGCAGGCATTGGTGGCGCATCCGGTGGTCCCCGTCGCCGTGCAGCCCTGCGGGCCGTTCGGCGCGCCCACGAAGTGGCGGGTTCGGTTCGGATCGCCGATCGTGGCCGACCCGACCTACGACCACGACGACCCGCTCGCCGCGGCTGATCTCGGTGAGCAGATGCGGGAGGGCGTTGCCTCGCTGCTCGGCGCCGATCTGGCGACGGTGGCGTGATGCCGCACATCATCCGACCCGATGGCACGCGCATCTTCTACGACACCGCAGGCCAGGCCAATGGTTCACCTGTCCTGATGATTCAAGGGCTGGGCGCCGATTCGCGCGGTTGGGCGATGCAACGCGCCCGCTTCGGACGAACGCATCGGGTCATCACCGTCGACAACCGTGGCGTCGGTCGTTCCGATGTTCCCGATGGTCCCTACGACCTCATCGCGATGGCGGACGACGCCGTTGCCGTGCTCGACGATCTCGGGATCGAGTCTGCCCACCTCATGGGTGCGTCGATGGGCGGAATCATCGCCCAGATCATCGGTGTCCTCTACCCAGAACGGACCCAGTCGCTCGTGCTGGCGTGCACCGCCTGTCGTCACCATCAGTGGCGCCGTGAGCTCCTGGAAGAGTGGCGGTGCGAGGTTGGCAACGCCGGCATGTCGGCGCTCGCCCGTGACGAAGGACTGCAGTGGCTCGTTGGGCCCCGGCTCGTTCGTCGGTTCGGCGTGTTCATCAACTTGTTGGCGCGGGTCGTGTTGGCCACCGACCCGAAGGCGTTCGTCGCGCAGGTCGATGCGATCCTCGACATGGCCGACGACCTTCGCGACGAACTCCACACGATCGTTGTCCCGACGTTGGTGATCACCGGGTCGCAAGATTCGCTGACGCCGGTCGGCGATGCCGAAGAACTGGTCGAGTTCATCTCCACGGCACGACTCGTCGTGCTCTCGGGCGCGGCCCACGGGCTGATGGCCGAAGCGCCGAACGCGTTCAACGAAGCCGTGATGCGATTCCTCGCCGAAGTCGACGATCAGACGCTCGTCGCTGCTTCCTGAGCATCGCGATCGCTTGCGAACCCGCCGTTGGAATCAGCGGGGACCGTCGATGAGCCCCTCGCGTACGGCAGTGGCGGCAGCTTCGACACGCGAGTGAACTCCGAGCTTTTCGAGTACGGATTGCACGTGGTGCCGGGCCGTGTGGACGCTGACGAAGAGCGCTTCGGCGATGGCACGATTCGAACAACCCTGCCCGAGCAACTCGAGGACTTCGTGTTCTCGTCGTGACAAGCCACGAGCGAGTGCACGTCGCCGGGCGTTTGGCGTGAGGTGATGGGCGTCGTAGCCCAGACGACCGCCCCGGGCGACCATCGCAATCGCAGACGCGAGTTCGACGAGGGACCGGTGCAGCGGAAACGTACCCGCCCCGCCAGCGGCGATCAGATCGATGTGCAGTTCTTCGCTGGCTTCGGCCGCCAACACGATGCTGGACGTGTGGGGACATCGGCTGAGCCCTTGCACGATACGGACGGGGTCGGTGCCGGGAAAGAAGCCGGGCTGCATCACCACGATCGCGCCGCCGCGCACCGCAGTACTCAGGGCGTCGATCGATTCGGCGACGACGACGTCGAGCGCCGCAAACTCACCGAGGGTTGCGGCAAGTCCGGTCGCGAACATCGCGGATTCGGGGGCGAGGACAACCCGGATCGGATTCGGCGGCGCCGGGACAGCGGATTCGAGAGTGGTGGTCACGATCATCGAGACCGCCCCCGGGCGTTCGCATGACGCAGAACGCGTGGATTCTTCGGAACGGTGCCCTGACCTGGGGATCGAATCGGGAGAAATCCGCAGAACTCGCGTCATGGTCGGCGGTTCGAGGCGTCTTGTCGTCATGGAACGATGGAGCCGAGACCCCGCGGCATTGGCGCGGGTGGGCGCAAACGCGGCGCGGCGAGGTCTGGCCGTGCTCGAAGCGTTGGCCGAGCTCGATCGTTCGATCGCGACGCGGGCCGCTCCGCAGCGTCTCGATCGGCTCGCGGTCGCCCACGAAGTGATCAACGGGTGGATCGACGTCCGTCGGGCAATCGCGGACCCGGCGAGCGGACCCGGAGGGCTGGCATCGAGCGCATACTTGCGGGCTCGCGTCCACGACGCGTACCGCAGTGCGGGTGGTGCATTGGTTCACGGTGCCGTGGTCATTGCCCGTTCTCGAACGTCGGAACCCACCCCCTGGCCGCCCGCCGCGAGCTCGCTCGACGACGCCCGACCGTTGGCCGGAATCACCGTTGCCGAACACGGGCCCAACACCCGCGTAGCGTTCAGTGATCGCAGACAGGTCGTCGAGATCGCTCGACTGCTGCGCGTGTGGTCACCGCACGATCGTGTCTGGATCGAAGCGTTGCCGGCCCGACGCCAACACGTCGATCGATGGTTGCAAGAGATTCGCGGCGCGGGCCCCGCGGCGTTCTCGGCGAACGTTCGACCCCATCGGGCGGGTGACGGCTCGGCCGACGTTGGCCGACGCATTCGACGAGCGCGCGCGCTCGCCAACCTCCAGCGTCCGGTCGACGCCGGCAGCCGATGGGCGCATCACGACCGTCAAGCGGGCGCGGCGCTCGTCGAACGACTGCACGAAGGTCGCGAGTTCGGCGCGGCGCTGCACGAGTACGGCGACCGACGACGACGATCGGGCGCCACCTGGTTCGAGGTACTTGGCGAGTTGGGCGTGTTGATCGACTCGATGGGCCCGGATGCGCTTCCCCTCGATCGCGTCGAAACCGCAATTCGGGTCGGAGCGGCATGGACCGTCGGCGATCTGGACGACGAGACGGTCGCGACGGTGATTGACGCTGTCACCGGACTGCCCGGCCGCCACTACTTGCAGCGCCGGGTTCGTGAGGTCATCGATGCCGGGCATGGCGGACGTCTGGTAACGATCGAGTTACCCGTCCAAGACGGCGTCGAGGGGCTCGGAGCCCGGCTCCGGGTGGCGCAATCGCTGCGCTGGTGGTTCCGCGACGCCGACACCCTCGCGACGCCGACCCCCACCAAATTCGCTGTGCTGCTCGCCCGAGGCGATGCCTCGGTGCTCGATCGCCAATGGGACACGATCATGCGAGGTGTCACGGTCCGAGTGGTTGGGCTGGCTGACGGCGACGCCGCAATGGGAGCATGACCATTCCATGCCTCTCGAGTCCACCGACGATCACGACGAGCCCGACGTCGTCAGCGACGTCGAACTCATCACGGCGGCGCGCCTCGGCGATCGGGACGCGTTCGGTGAGCTGTACCGTCGCCACGTCGACGCCGCGCGACGGCTCGCAAGTCGGTTGGCGCGTCGACGGGCTGACGTCGATGACCTCGTGTCCGATGCGTTCGCTCGGGTGTCGGGCGCGCTGGCGCGTGGGCGCGGTCCAGACATTGCGTTTCGGCCCTACCTCTACACGACGTTGCGGAGGGTTGCGTACGACCGCACCGCCGCAGGTCGACGTGAACACGTCGTCGACGACACGGCGTTCGAAGCGTTCGACGACGCAACCGAACCGTTGGTCGACCCGGCCGTGGCCGATCTCGAGCGCAGCCTGACTGCGCGTGCCTATCGGTCGTTGCCCGAACGTTGGCAGGCTGTCCTCTGGTACACCGAAGTCGAAGAGATGGGCCCGGCCGATGTCGGCGCGCTCCTCGGTCTCAGCGCAAACGCCACCGCCGCGTTGGCGTACCGGGCGCGCGAAGGTTTACGACAGGCGTATCTCCAAGCGCACGTTGCGACCGAACCGCTGCGCTCGTGTCGACCGACCATCGACCGTCTCGGCGGATACGTGCGCGGCGGGCTGTCGGAACGTGAGCGCAACACCGTCGAGTCGCACCTCGACGACTGTGAGCGATGTCGAGCGCTATATCTCGAGCTCGCCGATGTCAATCACGGGATGCGCGCGTTCGTCGCACCGCTGTTTCTCGGTGCGGGTGCCACCCAGATGTTGGTCAAAGGCGGCGTCGTCGCGTGGCTGTGGCGTCTGCGACCGCGGACGCCGGCCGCAACCGCGGCTGCAGCAACCGTCGCGGCTGTGGCCGTCGTCGCAGGCGCACTGGCGGTCACCGCGCTCGTCGGCGACGACGGACCGACGCAACCGGCGACGGGAGCCGATCGCTCGGCGCCGACGGCGTCAGGCCCGGCGAACTCCGTACCGGGCATCACAACCGATACCACGACGACCGACGCCCCGGTGACAGCAACCACGGGTCCGCCCGGGTCGTCGTCGACTGGGCCAAGTTCGTCGACGCCAACGACGATCGGCGGCAGTGGTCCGACCGGTAGCACGCCGGGGACCACGAACCCTGCGGTGACGAACGCGGCGACGACTGCCGCGCCGACATCGACCGTCGCGCCTGTCCCGGCCGATCTGCAGGTCACGATCAGCGACGTCGGCGCGCTCGTCGCAGGACGCGCCGGCATCGTGTCGGTTGTGGTTGCCAATGCCGGAGGCACGACTGCAACCGCGGTCGCCATCGAAATCGAATCCTCGGTGGGTATCGAGTTCGAGGCAACGACACCGGCGAAGCTCTCGACGGCGCGCAACATCGAGTGTCGTCGGGGCTCCACACTGCGCTGTTCGTTGGGTGCCATCGGACCGGGGACCGATGTCGTGGCGGTCCTCCGGGCATCGCCGACGACGCCTGGTCCCGCGGAGATCTCGGTGCGGGTGTCGGCCGCGGCGGACGATGGCAACCCTGCGGACAACGCAATGACCCTGACAACCCAAGTCCACGAGACCGGCCTTGCAGCACGGTGGAGCGGTGTCGGTCGACTTGCAGTTCGCACCGCCGCCAACTCGGTGCTCAGCTGTGACACCGACCTCGAGGGTTGCGCGGCGGCTCGTGATCGGGTCGGGAATGCCTTGCGCAACAACGATTGGCGAATGGTCGCGGTCGATATCGACAACGATCCGGCGACCATCAACTCCAGTGCCGCGGACCTGGTACTCGCAGGTCGGGTTGCGTTTGCCGGACTGTATTGGGGCGGTGACGCAGGTGACGCTGCGGCCGGACTCCCGCTCGATCGGGTGCTGCTGACCGCCGGGGGGACGCGCACGGCCGTGGTCGCGTCACGGACCGATCGGATGGGAAGTCGGTATCAGTCGTTCGCCGATGTCACGACGCAATTGCGGTTCGCGGGTTCGGGTCAGGTCACCGTCGCCAATGTCGCGGCGCGCGAGGGACTCGACCAGTTTGGTGGTTGGTCGCTGATCGTCGTGCTCGATGACTCGTCATTTCCGCAACGAACGGTGTCGGTGTTCGACGGCCTGTTGAACGTTGCGGCGGGGACGACGGCTCGGGCCACGATCGGTGGTTTCGTTGCCCGACCGGGCGCCGCGGTGACGATCGGTCTGGTCGCGTACGACGGCGACGCGGGTGCCACCGGTGACGCGGTGCGCCTCGATGGCTTCGAACTGCACGATGGGCAAAATCCCGCCGACGACGTGATGAACAGCACCGTCTCGGACCGGGGTGCGTTGTCCGGCGGCCGTGACCCTGCAGCGCTGAACACCTTCGGTCTCGACGTCGATCTCATCGATGTCTCCGGACGTCTGGCGGAGGGAGCGACCAGCGCAGTCTTGGACTTCGTGACGGGGGCCGAGACCTACCTGGTCGGCGCCGCGGTCGCCCAAGTCGACCGCGTCTGACCGGGCCTGACGGGATTCGATGGGCCTGACCGGCCCGGACGGACCTCCCGAAAAAATCTTTTCATCCGTCGGCGTCATCGGTGCCGAACCAGGCGGTCTTTCCCCTCAGAGGACCTCGGGCTCGGACATCGCCCACCCACCCCGGCGCGATCGTCCGACCCGAGATCCTCACGGGGAGGCGTCCAACGGGCGGACGCCTCCCCGTTGCGCGTTCGGTCAGCGCTTTGCGGCGAACGAGTTGCGCAGGTCGACTCGTGCGAATGCCTCCGGTGGCATGCCGTTGACGGCGTAGTGATAGAGGGCCGTCTGGTAGATGACGGACAACGCGCTCGTCACCGCGACGACGGCACCGACCCACAGCACGAACGCGCCGATCCCCACAGCTGCGAGGACACCGACACCAGAGGCCGCGAGCAACAACAGCGGGAGACCGGCGAGGATCGCCACCAGACTGACCAGGCCGATGCCCGCGTTGGCGATGACCTGCTCGCCCCACGTCCGCTTGAACATCTCCGACGATCGCTTGATCGCCGTGCCGACACCGATGCCCTCGATGACGAGAATCGGCAACACGAGGAACGTGACGAGCGACCATGCAATGCCCGCGATTCCCGCGACGATGCGGCCGAGAATGCCCGCCCGTTCCTGGATTGCTCGCAGGATCACCGACACGGTCGCCGACACGATCGCCCACGGCAAGATTGCGCCCGCGTGTCCGGCCGCACCGCGCAGCGCCGATCCGACCGTCGGGTCACCACCGCGCATGCGTTCGTCGGCCGCGTGGATGAGCGCCGCATTGAAGAAGATCGTCACATACGCGAGCGACACATACGCGAGTGCGATCAGCACCCACGACAGCGGACTCATCGATGTCGATCCGTCAATGTCGTCCGTCGTGCTCATCGCCCAGATCGGCACGAAGAACAGCGCGCCCGTCACGAGCGTTGCCGCAAACGAGATGACCGGGAGCCAGAGCAGCTCGAGGTCGGCTCGCAGCACCGACCATGAGCTCTTCGCAAGCTCCCACGAACGACCGAATCGACCCACTTGGCATCCTCCTGTTGGACCACGACGCTACGTCGTTGGCACCGAACCGGCGAGCGTCTCGATGGATTCCCCAAACGGCGGTCGCGTGTGAGCGCTCGCTCGACCGGCCGTGCCGGTCATTCGGTCAGAACGAGCGGGTGACGAGGCCGTCGACCATCGCACCGAGGCGAGCGACAACTGTCGTGTCGAGTTGCTCGGCACCATCGAGCGCGTCGCGAGCCTTCGTGGCGTGGGCCTGGGCGACCGCGGTCGCGGCCGCGATGGCGTCGGCCGCGAGCACCTTGGTGCGCGCGATCTCGACGTCGGGCCAGTCGAGTCGTCGCCCGAGCATCGTGCGGAGCGACTCGTCGGAACGGGCGGCGTAGATCACCGGCAGGGTGTAGACGCCTTCGTGCAGATCGTTGCCGCTCGGTTTGCCGAGCTGTTCCTCGGACTGGGTGAGGTCGAGCACGTCGTCGACGATCTGGAAGCACATGCCGAGGTGATGGCCGAACTGGGTGAGCGCGTCGAGGGTCGCCGGATGCACATTGCTCACCATGCCGCCGACGCGCGCTGCGGTGGCGAGCAGCGAAGCGGTCTTGCCCTCGATCGACGACAAGTACGTCTCTTCATCGCGCTCGGCGTTGAACAGATATTGGAGTTCGAGGACTTGGCCGCGACAGAGTTCGCCAATGGTGTCGGCGAGCAACGCTGCGACATCGGCACCGAGCGACGCGGCCAGCGAGGACGCACGGGCCAACAAGAAGTCGCCGGCGAGGATTGCGGTGATGTTCGACCAACGTGCGTTGACGCTCGGCACGCCACGGCGTGTTTCGGCTTCGTCGATGACGTCGTCGTGGTAGAGCGAGCCGACATGTACCAGTTCGACCGATGCCGCACCGGTGAGCACATCGGCCGAAACCGCCGAGGCGCCTTGGGCGGCGTACGCGGCGCACATGGCCAGCGTCGGGCGGAGTCGTTTGCCGCCTGCGGCCAGGAGGTGCCCGGCAACGTCGCCCAGCAGCTTGTCGTCGTGGACCACCGCTTCGCTCAGGCGCTGCTCGCAGCGCGCGAGGTCGCCGGGCAACGGCTCCAGAGACAGATCGTCGATGATGCTCACAGCGTCCTTCGCTCCCGTCAACGGGTGCCGCGGGCCGGTGCCGCAGGGTGTGCAGGTCCGGTCGGACACTACGGGCCGCACCTGCTCAAATTCCGGTTGGAAATCACGCCGCGGGAATGAATCGGGCCCGCCTGGCCTTGGACGCGCACCTGATCGGCATCCGATCGGACGGGATTCGTGCATCTCCGCGCGAAATTCGCCCGAAAGGCGGTCGATAAGATGACCGAAAGCCGGGTTCAGCCGCCCGGCGAGTCTCTTGGAGAGGCGGTACACCCGTGTTCGAGCGCTTTACAGACCGAGCCCGCAGGGTCGTGGTCCTCGCGCAAGAGGAGGCTCGCCTCCTCAACCACAACTACATCGGTACCGAACACATCTTGCTCGGCCTCATCCACGAGGGCGAAGGAGTTGCGGCCAAGGCGCTCGAAAGCCTCGGCATCAGCCTCGAGGCGGTTCGAGCGCAGGTCGAAGAGATCATTGGACACGGCGGCAGCACTCCGTCGGGTCACATTCCCTTCACCCCCCGCGCGAAGAAGGTGCTCGAGCTGTCGCTGCGCGAGGCCTTGCAACTCGGCCACAACTACCTCGGTACCGAACACATCCTGCTCGGGCTGATCCGCGAGGGCGAAGGCGTGGCCGCCCAGGTGCTCGTGAAACTCGGCGCCGACCTGTCTCGTGTGCGCCAACAGGTGATCCAGTTGCTGTCGGGAT
>SXGS01196237.1_pt1 | contig 16150 bp, 11 predicted proteins | sample 3174681 | NCBI WGS metagenome assembly SXGS01 (sample SAMN11356861, study PRJNA531348) | freshwater metagenome | isolation source: freshwater sample F1-80 | place: China: Fuxian Lake, Yuxi | collected 2017-12-25 | reverse complement strand
CTCGAGGGTACTAATTTGTGCGCGACCGGTGCTCCCGGGGCGATCGCGGTGCTGGCGGCTTCCAACCGTGGCGGCCTGCTGCGCGCGCCCGATTGCTACATGGAGAAGATCATCGTCGGTCCCGAGGCGCGCGGCGCGATCCATCTCGACGCCACCGTCGGGGAGAATCTGAGAGCCATCGCGAGCTGCCTGGAGCGATCGGTCAAGGATCTGGTTGTGATCGTCCTCGAGCGTGAGCGCCACGAGCAGCTGATCGAGGACATCCGCCGCGCCGGGGCGCGCATTCGCTTGATCGGCGACGGCGATCTCTCGGCGGGCATCTCGGCCGCCGTGCGTGGCACCGACGTCCACGCGGTGATGGGTACCGGCGGCGCGCCCGAAGGCGGGCGCGCTGCGGCCGCGCTGCGCTGCCTCAACGGCGGCATGCAAGGCCGCCTCGTCCCGGCCAAGCCCGGACAGGCCGAGCGACTGGCCGCGATGGGCGTCACCGACCTCAAGCGCATCTACACCGAACGCGATCTGGCTCCGGGCGAGGAGATCCTCTTCGTCGCTTCAGGCGTAACCGACGGCACGCTGCTGCGCGGCGTGCGCTTCTTCGGCCATGGCATGCGGATCCACTCGGTCGTGATGTCGCTGCGCCGCCGCCGCATCCGCTTCGTCGACTCGGTGGAACTCTCCGACGACCCCAACGTCGGCGTGGAGTTCTGAAATCCGCCCCGGACACGGGACGGCTCGCCACCGTCGCTGACGACTGCTCGGCGCATCCCGCTCTGGCCGCTATTCAGCGAGCGGTACCGCTCGCCCTGCTTGACGAGCGCGCGGGAACCCCGAGCGCGCGTGCGGTCGCGGGAAGCCGGCGCCGGAGTTCCGCGTCACGGCCGAGCCGTCGCCGCAAGGCTTCGAGATCGCGGACCTCGTCGATGTCGAAGTTGAACGCGAGTGGCGGCGCGATCCGCAGCCCGCAGGCACGCGCCCGGGCAAGCGTCTGCCGGTAGACGGCGGCCGTGCTCCAGGCGATTCCGGTAAAGACAGCCGCGGGCCGGCCGAGTCCGATCAGGTAGTAGCCGCCGTCGCGAGCCGGTCCGAGAACCAGATCGTGTGCCGCAAGTCGCTGGATCGCACGCTCCAGAGCAGCCACGGGAAGATGCGGCAGATCGCTGCCCATGGCGAGACAGCGCGCCGCACCCTCGGCACGCAAGCGGTCGAGCGTCGTTTCGAGACGCTGGCCCAGATCACTGCCCTGCTGCTCGAAGCACGCCTCGGGTGCCACACCGAAATGCGCGGCAAACCGTTGCACGACCGACACCACCGGGCGGCCCGCCCCCGGCGCACGGGCGCGGGCAGGCCGCTCGGCCTCGCTCTCGGGCGCCACCGCCCAGACCACCCGACAGGGCCAGCTTGCCGACTGAGCCACGAGATCGCGCACACAGGCCTCGTAGAACCGGCAGGCCGCGACAGCACCGATCTCGCGCGCGAGCCGTGTCTTGACCCGGCCGGGCTCGGGCAGACGCACCAACACCGCCAGCGCTGCGCCAGGACCAGAGGGCGCCTGCCGGCGCGCCCGACCGCGTGCCGATGTGCGCGCGGCGGGGGGCGGGGGCGCCGGCCCCAGCCGCGCGCCCGATTGGCCCGCTCCGGCGAGGATGTTAGCGGAAGCGCCTCTGGAGGGTTCCGTGATCACGACCGGTGATTTCAAGCGAGGGCTGCGCATTCTACTCGATGGCGACCCCTATTCCATCCTCGACGTCCACGTCCAGTCGCCCTCGGCCCGTGGCGCCTCGTCGCTGTCCAAGATCAAGGTGCGCAACCTGCGCACCGGCCAGGTCTTCGATCGCACGTTCCGCGGCGGCGACAAGGTCGAGGAAGCCAACATGGAGTACCGGCCGGTGCAGTTCCTCTACCAGGACGATGCCGAGTTCCACTTCATGGAGACGAGCAGTTACGAGCAGTTCTCGCTGACTCGGGAAGCTCTGGGCGACGCCGCCGACTACCTGAAGGAAGGGCTCGATGGCCTGCGCGCCGCGGTCTTCGCCGAGACGATCCTCTCGATCGACCTGCCCAACACCATCGTGCTGCGCGTCGTCGAGACGGCTCCGGCGATCCGGGGCGCCACCGCGCAAGCCCAGACCAAGTCGGCACGCCTCGAGACCGGGCTCGAGATCCAGGTCCCTTCCTACCTCGAATCGGACGAGCTGGTGCAGGTCGATACGCGCGAAGGTCGCTTCGTCGCCCGCGCTCGCGCCTGACGAGACGCGCCGTGATCCTGAGCCGCGACGCGATCATCGCCGAGATCGACGCCGGACGGATTCGGGTCACACCGCTCGAGCGGGACCAGATCGGACCCGCGTCGATCGATCTCCACCTCGGCAACGAGATCCGCGTGTTCGAGCCGGGTGGCCCGATCGAGATCGCGGACACGGATCACACCGCAATCTCCGCACTGCGCCCCTTCGACGCCGGCTACCCGCTCGCCCCCGGCGAGACCATCCACGGCATCACCCGCGAGCGGGTCACGCTGCCCTGCGACATCGCCGGCTGGCTCGAGGGCCGCTCGCGCTACGCCCGGCTCGGCCTGCTGATCCACGTCAGCGCAGGTTTCGTCTGCCCCGGCGTGGACAACCACCAGGTGCTCGAGATCAGCAATCTCGGCGGCCGGCCACTGGTGCTCCGTCCGGATCTCCGGATCTGCCAGATCATCCTGCAACGCTGCGAGGGCGAGGCGCGCTACGACGGCCGGTTCGCCACTCAGACCCGCCCCTGACGAGACCCGGCGCGTCAGAGCGCTGGCACGCGCGGCTGCTGCTGGGTCAGGCAGTGGCAAGCACCGAGACCCCACACGAGGTCGCGGGCCGGGATGCCCGTCACGCGGCGACCGGGAAAGAGCTCTCCCAGGATACCCATGGCCTCGCGATCGGCGGAGCAGCCGAACACGGGCACCAGCACCGCTTCGTTGCCGATGTAGAAGTTGGCATAGCTCGCCGGAAGACGGTCCTGAACCTCCAGAACCGGCGCGGGCATCGGCAGAGGGATCACGTCGAGCTGCCGCCCACGAGCGTCACGCAACGCGACGAGGCGCTCGCGGTTGGCCCGCAGGGTATTGTAATTGACATCGCGCGGATCGTCCTCGAGCACGGTGACGACCCGACCGGGAGCGACGAAGCGGGTGAGGTCGTCGACATGACCGTCGGTGTCGTCGCCCGCAATGCCATCGCCGAGCCAGAGGATGGTCGAAACACCGAGCGCGGCCCGCAGATGTTGTTCGATCGCGGCTCGATCCAGCGCGGGATTGCGATTCCGGTTGAGCAGGCAGGACTCGGTCGTGAGCAGGGTCCCCTCGCCGTCCCCCTCGATCGAACCGCCTTCGAGAATCAGCCTCGGCTGGCGGCTCGAGCAGCCGACGATCTCGGCGATAGCACGGGCGACCCGCGCATCGGACTCCCACGGTGGGTATTTGCCGCCCCATGCGTTGTAGTCCCAGTCGACCGCGAGCAATTCCCGCGCGGCTTCGTCGACGACGAAGGTCGGGCCGTGATCGCGGATCCAGGCATCGTCGGTGGCGATCCGATGCAGGCGGACATCGGCGCCGCCGAGACGCGCCTCGGCGAGCCTCGCGGCAACCGCAGATTCCATCGCCCCGTCACGAACCAGGATTTCGACCCGCTCGCCCGGCACGAGCGCTCGCACCATCTCGACGAACACGGGCGGAACACGCTCGAACTTGCCCGGCCAGGAGGCCTCCTTATGAGGCCAGGCGAGCCAGGTGGCGTCGTGCGGTTCCCATTCGGCCGGCCAGCGGAGACCGGTTACGGGTGCGGCAGGCTCAGGCGGGGCCATCGCCGAAACGCTGCACAACGCCCGCGTAGGCATCGATCCGGCGGTCACGCAGAAAGGGCCAGTGTCGGCGGACCTGCTCGATGCGCCGCAGGTCGAGATCGGCCATGACGATCTCGACCCGATCGTGGCTCGCACGCTCGAGCACCTGCCCGAAGGGATCGCAGACAAATGACGCGCCCCAGAAGTCCACCGTCTGCTCGCGACCGATGCGATTGGCGGCGCACACGAAAACGCCGTTGGCGATCGCGTGCGCGCACTGCGACGTCTGCCAGGCGGCGTGCTGGCCCACCCCGAACTCCTCGCGCTCGGCCTCGTGCCAGCCGATCGCGGTTGGATAGACCAAAATCTGAGCCCCCGCGAGCGCGGTCAGGCGCGCCGCCTCCGGGAACCACTGGTCCCAGCACACCAGCACTCCGATCCGCCCGAAGCGGGTCTCGAACGAACGGAAGCCGAGATCCCCCGGCGTAAAGTAGAACTTTTCGTAGTAGAGCGGATCGTCGGGGATGTGCAGCTTGCGGTAGAGGCCGAGCAGCGTGCCGTCGGCATCGAGTACACAAGCCGTGTTGTGATAGAGACCCGGCGCGCGGCGCTCGAAGAGCGAACCCACCACGACCACGCCGCATTTGCGCGCGACCGCGGCCAGCGCCTCCGTGGTCGGCCCGGGCACGGGCTCGGCGAGATCGAAAGCTGCGTGGTCCTCGCTCTGGCAGAAGTAGCGTGAGCGGAAGAGCTCGGGCAGGACCACGATGTGCGCTCCGGCCGCCGCCGTCTCTTCGATCGCGGCCAGCGCCGCCGCGAGGTTGCGCGCCGGTTCCACCTCGCAGCGCATCTGCACCAGGCCGATGCGGACCAGATCGCTCATGGCGGCGCCTCTAGCAGCCACCGGCTTCGACCGACACGGGAAGGAGACGCGCCCGGCCACCGAAAGGCACGGCGTGGGCGATCGCGCGGGCCACGCGCCGGCGCGCGATCTCCACCGCCGCCCGCAGGCTCTCGCCGCGCGCCAGCTCGGCCGCGATCGAGGACGCGAGCGCACAACCGGTGCCGCGGAAGGGCCCGCCCGGAATGCGCTGCCCCGGCATCTCGACGATATCGCGCCCGACACAGAGGACGTCGATCGGCTCGCCACGCAGATGCCCGCCCTTGACCAGAGCCGCTCCGGCGCCGGCATTCACCAGCGCCCGCGCTGCAGCGTGCATCTCTGCCGGCGTCTCGACCGGGGCGCCGAGCAGTTGGGCGGCTTCATCGAGATTGGGCGTGACCAGGGTCGCACGAGGGACGAGATGCTCGAGTATCGCGCGGTCTAGCCCCGTTTCGGCGAGGCTCGCGCCCGCCGATGCGATGAGCACGGGATCGAGCACCACCGGCACGCCGGTCAGCGCATCGAGCGCCCGGGCCAGCGCCACGGCGATCTCCGGCGTGCCGATCATTCCGATCTTGACTGCAGCGATGGGCAGCTCGGCTCGCACAGCGTCGATCTGGGCCAGCACGGCCTCGGGCGGCAGCGGCCACATGCCGACGAGGCCGAGCACCCCCTGCGCCGTCACGCATGTAATTGCCGTCGCGGCATGCATTCCGGCGCCGGCAACCCAGCGCAGGTCCGCCCCCAAGCCGGCGCCTCCGGACGAGTCGGACCCCGCGACGAGGAGAACGACCTTCACTCCGTGCGCAGGCTCTGCCCCGCTCCGTACGGCCCGAGACCCTCGCCATACCAGCCGATCGTCGTCACGCCGTCGGTGGTCGGCAGTGCCGCGATGGTCGCAGGCAGATTCAAGGTGGCGCCGGGGAAGAGATTCGAGAGTCGACCCATGAGCGCCGAACCCGAGACGTCGTGGTGCTGCGAGGCCAGGATGCCGTCGCCCTGATTCGAGTGCAGAGTGAGGTCGACTCCGAACACGACCTGGCCCGGCACGGGGGCAACGCCTCCGGTGAGCGAGGTCGGCACAGCCGCGAGATCGTTCACCCCGATCACGATCAGCATGTCGTCGTCGAGCGTCGCCGGGTTGAACGTCGAGCCCAAATTCACCGCGTTCGGGGCGAGCAACCCGACGACGCCAAGGCCGATGCCGTTGGCGCCGAACGCCATGTTGCTGGCAACGTTGGCGATGGTGAAGTTGGCGATCAGCCGGGGTTCGCCGTCGCCGGCCGACACGACCACGAAGCCCTGGTGACCGCTCAGGTTGGTGGCCGGCCCCTGGCCACCTGCGGCGTCGAGACTGCGGACGTTGGCGGGATCGACGATGTCGGTGCCGCCTTCGCCGAGGACGAAACGCTCGACCGAGACAAGTTCTTCACCGCTCTCGTCGTAGAAGGCCCACGTCGCCTGGGTCGGCCCCGTGCCCACATTGCTGAGCTGCATGTAGGTTTGGCGCACACCGGTCTGCACGAAGGGCATGACCTGATTCGAGTCCGGGAAGTCCGTGTTGGGCCCGAAGGCCAGTCCTTGGGCCAGCGCCAGTTGCGGGAGCAGGGCACACGCGCCCGCGATCGCCACCGACTTCCATCGTCCCGCTCTCGAATTCATCCCAAGCCCTCCTCGGCCTGCGACTCGCGCCGCCGCCCTCTCCTGCCCGAGCGGTGGAACCCCGCGCCGGTCCGCACGTGGCGTGGCTCGCCCGACATCTCGCTGGCAGGCCCGAGCCATAGACCGCACCCCGGCCCGGTGCCAGCAACACAGCGGCAGCAGCAGCTGAAATGTCGCGCCCACCAACGCCAGCCTCGGCTCCCATGCCTCCGGCCCGTGCGGGCGCGGGCAGCAGCGGCTGAGATGCGCGCCCACCAACGCCCTGTCGGCCAGCCCAAGGCGCCCGCCCAAGCTGCCAGATGAGCTCGGAGCGGACAGATCATTTGTCAAAATCGAGCGGTCAAATCACTTGCCAACGATGGAGAACGTCACGCCGGCTGGCGCTATATCAGCCGCCTCCCCGGACACCGGTCGTGCATTCTTGCAAGACCGGAGCAGGGAGCTGACGCCACGCCAGTTGGCCACCCGTGGCCACGGGTTTGCTGCCTTTGGGCCGCGTGGGCCGTTCGTTCGTGAGGTCGTGGGCTACCGTCGCCACTCTGCTGGCGCTGGTCACCTTCGCCTTCGTCGAGCCCATGCCGGAGGCCCCGGCCCGGACGCATGCCGCCCCGGCGGTCGGCGCGATCAGTGCCGACGCTATTTCGGCCGAGGTCCCGTTGGTCGACTCCATGGCCTCCAGCAAGACCTTCACCCCGCTGGCCCTCCCCGCGCCGGCGGCGGGCCCGGAGGTCCCCCGGATCGGGGCGCTGGCCAGCCGGCCCGGACCGACCTCGCCCGTGCAACGTCCCCCTGACCCCCTCATCCGTCCGGGCTGATCAGCCGATCTACATCTCGGAGAGGTGACGCTGCTCGTCGCCCCGGGTGCGCGATCCGACTCGCCGCTCGAGGGCCCGGCATCGAGCCTTCGCGGCCGTGTCGTCCGGTAGAGACACGGGATCGAGAAGGGGGTTACGAGCGGCTCGACTCCGATGCCCGCAGACACCACGCAGATCACGATGGACCGGCCTGGCCGCCGGTCCTTGGGACTGCGAGAGCCCGTGCGCCGGTGGGCGGAGCGCTGGCCGGGTGTCGGCGGGCACCACACGCAACGACACGACGAAGGCAACGGGGGCGGAGACCGCCCCCGCCCTTCGCACGGGAAGAGAGATCGGGATCAGGACGACGTGGCCCAGCCCGCGCCAGTGCCCCGGAGACACATGCGCCAGCAGGACTCACAGAGGGACTCTACAGGGACGGACCGCGGACACCCCGCGGCCGTGGCCTGGAGCCTCGTCGCGACGCTGGTGCTGTTCGCAGCGGCTACGGCTCCGGCGCTAGCACTGGAGTTTCACGTCGATGCCAGCACGGGCGACGACAGCCGCTCGCCGCTCATGGCCCAGTCGCCGGCGACGCCTTGGCGGACGATCGGGTACGCGCTGGCGACGGTGGACACCGCAGCCGGCCGCCACACCATTCGCGTGCATCCGGGCACCTATGCCGAGAGTGCTGCAACCGGGTTCGCCGACGTCGATCTGATCGCCGCAGAGCCCGCCGGCAGCGTGGTCCTCACCCCACCCGCCGGGCTGCCCGGACTGCTGATCAAGCACTCCGGGGTCGTGGTGGAGAACTTCCGCATCGAGGGGGGCCTGCACGGCATCAAGCTCCAGGGAGGTGCGCGGACGCGCCTGCGCGGCATCACCTCGGCCGGGGCACTCGCCAACGGCATCCACGTCACGAGCAGCGACGATGTCGTCGTCGAGAATTCGACCTTGACCGGAGCCGGGAGCCGGGGCGTGCTCGTCGAGCAGAGCCAACGCAGCTATCTGCGCAATCTGCTGGTCGTGGCGCCGGGAGAATGGGGCGTCTCGATCGAGACTCCGGCCGAGCTGGCGCCGAGCGCCGGCCATGTCCTGGCGTTCCTCACGCTCGTCGAGCCACGCAGTCCGGGCGCCAGCGGTGGTGGCCTCCGGCTGCAGAATGCGCTGGGGGAGGTCCGCGACTCGATCGTCGCCGGGTTCGCCGCGATCGGCGTCAAGACCACCACCGCGCCGGTTACCATCCACCATCTCGACGTCTTTGGAAGCTCGTTCCCGATCGATTCGCGCAGCGGCTTCGCTCCCGTGGTCTGGCAACTTCGGTTCGACGACCCGGGCTTCGTGGGCAACAGCGACTGGCGACTCGTGAGCGGAAGCCCGGCCATTGACGCCGGATCGGGCCTCCCCGCCGACCTTGACATCTCCGGCAGTGCCCTGTTCGACGGCTCGCCCGATACCGGGAGTGCGGACCTTGGCGTCCATCTCGCGGCCGCCGCGTCTCAGGGCACGCCGCTCCCCGCGCCCACGCCCACACCGACGCCCGCCGCCGGACGCCTGCACGTCGATTGCGCGGACGGCGACGATAGCCGCTCGCGAGAACAAGCCCGCGTCGCGGCCACCCCTTGGCGAACGCTCGAACACGCCCTGCTCACGGCCATCGCCGGCGACGAGATCGTGGTCGCGGCGGGCACCTGCACGCTGACGCGGGAAATCGACGTCGACGTGCCGAACCTCACACTGCGCGCCGACACACCGGGCACCGTAACGCTGGTCGCGCCGCCGGGAAGCGGCGTGCTGGTGGTTCAAGCCAGCGGTGCAATCATCGAGGGACTCGTGCTGCGCAGCGACCACAGCGGCATCGTGGTCGCCCGTTCCGACGCCGCGATGCTCGCCGAGGACGTGGTGTTGCGGGAGCTGAGCGTGGCGCCGCTCGACGCAGCCGCGCGCCTCTCGACCAATGGTATTCAAGTGCGTGACGCCCGGCGCCTGACCGTCGAGAGCTGCATGGTCGAGGGCGCGTCCCAGCGCGGCATCCTCCTCAAACGGGTGCAGCAGGCCCATGTCCGCAACAACCGTGTGACCGGAAGTGGCGAGTGGGCCATCGATCTCGACAACAGCGGGACGGGCTCGCCGCCCCCCCTCTCGACGGGGAATCTCGTCGCGTTCAACACCGTCGCCGGCAACGTCCTGGGAGTACGGCTCAACAACGCTGCCGGCGAGGTGCGTGACAATGTGATCGCATTCAACGGCGGCACTGGGCTCCGCCTCACGGACCCCGGACGCGAGAGCCGGATCCATCACAACCTCTCCTTCGGCAACGTGAATGGCCTCGCGGAAGAACGGAACTGGGTCCTGCCGAGCGATTTCACCTTGTGGGCGAGCAATCTCAGCGTAGATCCTAAATTTAGGGATCTCGCGGCCGGCGACCTGACGCTCGCGCAGACGGCCACCGGACAGCCCACGGACAGCCCCGCGGTCGACGCCGGCAGCGCCCCGGTCGAGCAGGCCGACATCTCCGGCACGACGCGCAGCGATGGCAGCGCGGACACCGGGCGTGCCGACCTCGGCCATCACAGGGGCGCCACCGCTTCGCCTCATCCCGCAGGCGGCCCCGAACCGGCGCCACTCGGGGCGACACTCTACGTCGACTGCGACCAGGGCGACGACGGACGCAACCCATGGGAAGCCCGCGTCGCCTGGAATCCACTGGGTTCGGTCGCTCGCGCCCTCGCCGCAAGTGCCCCCGGCGACACCATCGTCGTCAATGGCGGCACCTGCACCGAGGGGGTCGAGATCGATCTCGAGGGCCTCACGCTGCGCAGCGCGACCCCCCAGGCCGCGACCATCGTGCCCCCCGCCGGGGTAGCGGGCATCCATGTACGCACCGGCACCGTCACCATCGACGGCTTCCGCATCCGCTCGGATCACGAAGGCATTCTGGTCCAGGCGGCCGATCCAGAGAGCACGATCGCCGACGTCGTCGTGCAACGCAATGAGATCGCCCCCCCTGCCGGCGAGTCTGCGCTTGCCCTCAACGGCATCCGGATCGAAGCGGGACTGCGGCCGCGCATCGACTCCAACGTCGTTCGTGGTGCCGGCCAGCAGGGCATCACCATCAAGCGCAGTATCAATGCCTTCGTGCGCAACAACCTGGTCACCGGGAGCAACGAGTGGGGCGTCGGGATCGAGAGCGGCGACGGCGCCCCAACCTCAACCGACCATGTGCTCGCCTTCAACACGATCACCGGCAACGGCACGTCGCTGGCGGCGGGCGGCATCCACCTGCACGGCGCCACCGGTGAGATCCGGGATAACGTGATCACGGGCAACGTCGGGGCCGGGATCCAGACCGACACCGCGGGCACCACGATCCACCACAACCTCCTCTTCGGCCCCGGCGTCACGGTCGACGATGCGGTGGGCGCCGAACCGTTGGGCTGGGACAACCTCTTTGCCGACCCGCTCTTCGTCGACGCCGCCGCAGGCGACTGGCGCCTCGCCCACGTCGATGCCGGCCAGGGCGCGACCAGCCCGGCCATCGACCACGGCTCGCTCACGGTAGAGCTTGCCGACATCTCCGGCACGACCCGCGCCGACCACGAACTTGACGCAGGTGCGGCGGATCTGGGCTTCCACCGCGACGCCGCGCCCGCCAGCGCACACGCCTCGCCAGCAGCGTCGCCCCAAGGTCTCGTGCGCACCCTCCACGTCGATCCGAATACCGGCAACGACGCCCGCCACGCCCTCGAAGCCGCAACCACCAGTCGCCCCTGGCGCACTCTCGACCACGCTCTGGCCGCAGCGCAGGCGGGCGACACCGTCTCGCTTGCTGCGGGCACCTACCCGGGCAGTGCTGCCACCCGCACCACCGACGTCCGCATCGTCACCTCGGGCGCACCCGGCTCCGCCGTGCTGGCGCCGCAGAGCGGCGTGATCGGTCTTGAAATCCGCCATGCACGCACTCTCGTCGACGGGCTGGCGATCACCGGCGGCAGCCACGCCGTGCGCATCGCCAGCGCCCCCGACTCCGTGCTCCGCCGGGTGCGCGTAAGCCAGCCCTCCCTGACCGGCATCCGCATCTCCGACAGCGAGCGGCTGCTGCTCGATTCGGTCGAAGTCGATCGCGCCGGCGAACGCGGTATCCTCGCCCAGCGCTCGCCGCAGCTCTACCTGCGCAACGCTCTGATCACGCGCAGTACCGGCACAGGGGTCCACGTCGAAGCCGCGGGCGCGCCGACCGCCAGCGGCGTCGTGCTCGCCTTCGCCACGCTGATCGACAATGGCCAGAATCCCACCGACGCCGGCGTACGCTTCGAGAACGCCACCGGTGAGATCCGCGACTCCATCATCGCCGGCAGTACCGGGGCCGCCGTCAAAACGGATACGGCACCCACCCTGGTCCACCACCTGATGCTGCACGACAACCAGGCCCTGTTCGAAACCGAAAGCGCTGCACCGCCGACGCTCTGGGCCAACCGCGGAGAGGACCCGCTCTTCGTCGATGCTGCAGCAGTCGACGGGCGACTCGCCCACGTCGATGCCGGCCAGACCGCCACGAGCCCGGCTATCGATCGTGGCTCGCTCGCCGTCGATCAGGCCGATATCTCCGGCACGACCCGCGCCGATCACGAACTTGACGCAGGTGCGGCGGATCTGGGCTTCCACCGCGACACCGCGCCGTCTGCGGGCTCACCGCCGCCCGAGGGCAGCCCGAACCCGGCGCCGGGCACCGGGACGACCTACTGGGTCGATCCCGCCAACGGCGACAACGCGCATACCTCGGGCGAGGCGACCTCGGCTGCGGGCGCGTGGCGCACCATCACCCGTGCTCTCGGCAGCGCCCAGCCGGGCGACATCATCCAACTCGCGCCAGGCCATTACGCCGAACAGGTCGACATCACCACCGCGGCGATCACGCTGCGTGGCGCGGGGGTTCTGGGCACGTCGGTGCTGCGCGCGCCCGCGGGTGAAGCGGGCATCTCGGTCGAGGACGCGGCCGACGTCCGGATCGAGAACCTCGTCATCGAGGGCGGCGCGCAAGGCCTCCGTGCCGAGCGCGCAAGCGATCTCCGGATCACTGGCGTCGCGATCGTGTCGCCCACGACCACCGGCATCCACGTGATCGACAGCGCTGGGCCCTGGATCGACTCGGCGGTGGTGACGGGCGCCGGAGAGACCGGCATCCTGTTGCGACGCTCGCCCACTGCCTACGTTCGCAACGCTCTCGTCCACGCCAACGGGGGCTTCGGCCTCACCATCGACGGCGATCAGGGCGCCATCCCCCAACCGCCCGTGCCGGGCGGAAACGTGGTCGCTTTCTGCACGATCTACGGCAATGGTGCTGGCCTGCGCGTCCTCGGCGCCAGCGGCGAGATCCGCGACAACGACATCTCGGGAAATCGCGACCTCGGGCTCTACGCCGCCGGCCCCGACCTGCTCGTGCATCACAACAATTTTGCCTTGAACGGACGCGATCGCGACAGCGATGGACTCCATGCCGACAGCCTGCAGATCTGGAGCAACCTCGGCCGGAGCCCGCGCCATCTCGACCGCGACGGCGCCGACGATATTCTGGGGGGCAGTGGCTGGCGCGACGATGACTTCCGCCTCGAACAACTCGCGGCCGGGGACAGCCGGCAGAGTCCGCTCGTCGACTCGGGCTCCGGCGCCGTGACCGGACTCGACATTTCGGGCTCGACCGCACGCAGCGGAGCGGCCGATTCCGGCACGGCCGATATCGGGCACCACCACGCGCCCCTGGCCGCGAGCGGTGCTCCCGCCGCAGCGACGGCACCTCCGCTGACCGCGGCAACTTATTTTGTGAGTGTCGAACTCGGTGACGACAGCCGCTCGTCGCAGGATGCCCGGCAACGCGATCGACCGTGGCGAACCATCGACCAGGCCGTGCGCCGCGCCGCCTCCGGCGATCAGGTCGTCGTCCTGCCGGGACTTTACGGCGAGAGCGTGCAGATCGAGACCGCCGGAATAAGCCTGCTCGCCGATCTCCCGGGAACCGTGTTCCTGCTTCCGGGGGCGGGGAATGCACTGACGGTCGAGGCCCCCGATGTGACCATCGACGGCTTCATCATCCGCGGCGGCCAAACCGGTATTTCGATCCTCGGCGGGGCCGACCGCACCCGTGTCTCGAACTGCACCGTGCTGGAGTCCGAGACCGACGGCATCCGTGCCCAGGATGTCTCCGACGTTCGCTTCGAACACGTCTCGGTCTCGACCTCGCTCTATTCCGGCATCCTGCTGCGCCGCACGGCGAACGCCACGGTCTCGGATGCGCTCGTGTACGCCAACGGCGAGTGGGGAGTGAGCTTCGCCAACGGCGGCTCGGACGACACCCCGGTCGCGGAAGGCAACACCGTCGAGCGGAGCACGCTCGCCTTCAACGGTCTCGGGAACCTGCGGCTCGCCAACGCGCGGGCGGTGGTGCGCGATAATCTGCTCACCGACACCGCCGGCGTCGGGTTCCGTGCCGACACGCCGGGCAGCGTCCTCCTGCACAACGGCTTCGCGTCGGCGGCGACGGCGATCGACCCGCCGGGCTATCTGTTCTGCGCGGGCTGCACAGGCAACCACTGGATCGAACCCAGGTACGTCGACCCGGCGGGCCGCGACGGCTCGCTCGGCGGACGCAGCGCCAGCGACGACGACTTCCGTCTCTCGAGCATCGCCGCCGGACAGCCTCTGGAGAGCGAGGCCATCGACGCCGGCTCGGTCGAGGGTGCGACGGGCCTCTCCGGCGGCACGACCTCCACCGATGGCGCTCCCGACACCGGCGTGCTCGACCTCGGTTATCACTACCAGAGTTCGGCGCGCGATCTTCCGCCACCCCCCTGGGCGGGGACCGGAGAGGCGATCCTCTTCGTCGATCCGTCAATCGGCGACGACAGTCGATCTCGTGCCGACACGACCCATGCCGAAACGCCGTGGCGCACGCTGCGGCAGGCACTGCGCGAAGCGCGCCGCCGTGACGTGATCGTGCTGGCTCCGGGAACCTATGCGGAAGCGCTGCGCGTCCAGGTCGGCGACCTGACGATCCGTGGCTCGGGGGCTCCGGGTGCGACGCGGATCGCCCCGGGCCCGCGCAACGAGGCCATGCGCCTGCGCGGCACCGGCATCACGCTCGAGAATTTGTGGATCGACGGGGCGCGACGCGGCATCGTCGCGACCGCGGGTACGCGCGACCTCGTGCTGCGCAACGTCATCGTGACGTCGTCGTCGCGCGAAGGCCTCTCCCTCTCGGGAGACGTCGGAACCTCGATCGAAGGGGGCACGCTGGCCGGCAATCGAGGCGGCGGGCTGCGCGGCCGGAACAGCAGCGAACTCACCCTGCGCGATGTTCGCGTGTACGCCAACCCCGGCGTGGGGGTCGCGCTCAGCGGCGGCTCGGCGGCGTTGCGCTTTGTCACCGTGCACCAGAACGGTCGCGAGGGCGTGCGCGCGGTGGGCACCGCGCTGGCGGTCGAGAACTCGATCCTCACCGACAACGAAGCCGGCAACCTCCGCTTCCGGCCGGGAGACACGCCCGTGATCCACCATGTGCTCCTCGACGGCGGACGGAGCGCTGTCGTGCCCGAAGCGACGCCGCTCGGCCCCGGCGTGCAACTCGACCAGGCGCCCCTCTTCGTCGACCCCGACGGCGCCGACGACGTACTCGGTGGCGCGGGCTGGCAGGACGACGATCTGAGCCTCGCCCAAACGACGGCCGGAGCACTCGAAACGAGCCCCGCGGTCGACGCGGGATCGGACAGCGTCGAGGCTCTCGGAGTGACCGGCGCCACCGCCACCACGGGCCAGCCCGATAGCGGACAGGCAGATCTCGGAGCCCATCGATGACCCCGCCTTACCGGCAGACCCGCTCCCGACTCCTCCTGGCGCTCGGAACCGCGCTCGCGTTGGCGCTGCTTCCCGTGGTCGCGGCTGGCGATTCGGGTGGGGGCCGCAGCGGAGGAGCCTCCCGGCTGCGTCCCAAGGCCGACAGCGCACCGGTCGGACGGACGATGCGCCGCCCAGTGGTCCCGGAACCCAAGATGCGAGCTCCCTGGCGCCTCCAAGCCGCGATCCCCGACCCGAGTCCGCACAAGCGCGGCGGCAAGGGGCTCGAACGCCGCGGCCGCTATTTTTACGAAGCGATGCCGGAGATTCGCGGCAACACCCAGCGGACGCGCCGGCTCATGCCGCCCGACCCCGCGATTCGCGCCACCAAGCGCGGCCGCTGAGCCGCGGGCACACCCGCTGGCCCCGGCTCGCGGTCGGGTGCCAATTTGCCGGCCGCGAAACGGAGTGCCAAAGAGCGCTCCCATGACCGGCACGCCGCGCCGCCGCGCCTTGATCACCGGCATCGCCAACGAACGCAGCATCGCCTGGGCGATCGCCCGCGCGCTCGCCGCCGATGGCTACGAGCTCGCGCTCACCTGGGTGGGCGAGGCGCTCGAACGCCGGGTGCGCCCGCTGGCCGCCGAGATCGGCGCATCGCTGGTCCTACCCTGCGACGTGACCCGTGACGCCGACATCGAAGCCCTCTTCGCCCGGCTCGGCGAGGAATGGGGGACGCTCGATGTGCTTGTCCACTCGATCGCCTTCGCGCGGCGCGAAGACCTGATGGGACGCTTCGTCGACACCGACCGCGAGGGCTTCCGGCTCGCGCTCGATGTCAGCGCCTACTCGCTGGTCGCCCTGGCGCGCGGTGCCGAGCCGCTCCTCAAGGCCGCCGACGGCGGCTCGATCATTACCTTGACGTTTGATGGCAGCCGCCGGGTCTTTCCAAACTACAACGTGATGGGTGTCGCGAAAGCGGCCCTCGAGGCGACGGTGCGGTATCTGGCCGCCGACGTCGGGCCGAAGAACGTTCGGGTGAACGCCGCCGTAGGCGAGCCAGCCGACCATCCGGTCGATGATGCGCGTCGCTCCGCGTCCGATGCTTGCTCCAAACATATTCGGCAGTTTACAGAAAGTTGCAGATAGTTTGCAGTCAGTTAACAGAGTT
>SXGS01333842.1_pt1 | contig 16155 bp, 2 predicted proteins | sample 3174681 | NCBI WGS metagenome assembly SXGS01 (sample SAMN11356861, study PRJNA531348) | freshwater metagenome | isolation source: freshwater sample F1-80 | place: China: Fuxian Lake, Yuxi | collected 2017-12-25 | reverse complement strand
CGCCGAGAGCGGGACGCTGGCCTTCCTGGACAGGGACGACAACGACCTGTTCATCGTCGAGGGCTGGCGCTGGCAGACCAACGACGGCGTCCACTCGTATCGGAACCTGTCGATCGAGGACAGCACGCGGGACTCGACGGCGCTGGTGGTGGACGACAGCGGCTCGCTGGTGGTCAACGTGGCCCAGACGCTGACGATGGACGCTGCGGCGGTCTGGAACCTGACGGCCGGGACCAGCACGCTGAACATGAACCGTCTGTCGATGAGCACCTCGACGATTCAGAGCAACAACACGGTGATCCTGAACATCGCCGAGCAGGCCGAGTTGTTGAGCACTTCGGTGATCGACGTCGCGGCGCTGGAGCTCCGAGGGGGCGGGTCGATGGTGATGAACTCGTCCTCGCGGCTGATATCGAACGACATGTTCTTCAATGGTTTCGGGACGATGGATCTGACGAACAGCTCCTATCTGCAGGGCAACATCCGAGGGGACGTCGACAACCTGATGTTGAGGCTGTCGAACACCTACATCTCGGCCAACAGCTATGGCTTCCCCAGGGATCAGGGCCCCGGCGCGGGCTTTGCCAACAACTCCTCGTACAGCTCGGGCTCGGGCGGAAGCCACGGCGGTCGCGGCAACGATGCCTACAACCAGGGCAACACGCGGGTCTATTACGGTGATCCGTCCAACCCGACGCTCAAGGGCTCGGGCGGCGGCTCGTCCTGGGGCGCCGCCGGCGGCGCGGGCGGCGGGGTGGTCAACCTGACGGTCGACGGCGAGTTCCTGATGAACGGTTACGCCTACGCCAACGGGGCCAACGGGGACACCAGCAACCAGCACTCCTACTACGGCGCGGGCGGCGGCTCGGGCGGGACGCTTCACTTCAGGACCAACCTGCTGCGCGGCTCTGGCATCTTCCAGGCCACGGGGGGCTCCGGTGGCGGCGGTCACAACAGCTACCGGGGCGGCGCGGGCGGCGGCGGGCGCATCTTCGTGGTCTTCAACGACAACACGGGCTTCACCGCCCCTCAGTCTTCCTCGGTCTCGGGCAGCTCAGGCCACAGCGGGACTTCGGAGCGGGGGACCCTGGCCTTCGTGGGTCGGGGTGCGGATCGCGTCAGCCGGACGGACGACAGCTACTTCGTCTACGATGGCTGGCGTTGGGAGCAGGCGGACAACGGCGGCGTTCACGCCCACGCGAACTTCGCGGCCCACAACGGCGCGCTGATCACCGGGCCGGACTCCAACGCTCAGACGCTCAGCTTCAGCGGCGAGCACCGGCTGAGGCCCTCGGCGGCTTGGAGGCCGAACACGCACAACACGGCCTTGACGGCCGGCAACTTCTTCCTGGAGTCCAGCGCCAACATCCACTCCGGCAACGTGAACCTGGCCCTGGGGATAAGCGGGACCTTCACCATGGCCACCGCCTCGTCCATCAACAGCAAGCTCGTCACCGTCACCGGCACCAGCGACGCTCGCCTGGATGGCACGGCGGTGGTCTACTCGGACAACATCCAGTGGACAGGCCGAAACCTTGATCTCAACAGCACCACGGCTCAGTTCAACGTCGACGGTCGCGGCTTTGCTCAGAACGCCGGGCCGGGCGCGGGCTACGCCAACGGTTCGTCCTACTCTTCGGGCTCGGGGGCCAGTCACGGCGGCGTCGGTCAGGTCGCCTACAACACCGGTTCGGTCCGCCCCTTCAACGACTCTTCGATCCGGCCTACGCTTGCGGGGTCGGGCGGAGGTTCGTCGTGGGGCGCGGGCGCTGGCGGCGGCGGTGGGATCATCCGGGTTCAGCTGACGGGCTTCCTCGACATCGAGGGCTACTTCTACGCCAACGGCGCCGACGGGGCCACGAGCAACCAGCACAGCTATTACGGCGCCGGCGGCGGCTCCGGCGGGTCGATCTGGGTGACGACGGATCGTCTGACGGGGTCTGGTCGCTTCTACGCCTTCGGTGGGGCAGGCGGCGGCGGGCACAACTCGTATCGAGGGGGCGGCGGCAGCGGCGGTCGGATCTTCGTGGAGTACAACGACCCGACGGGCTTCTCCAACCCCCAGCTCTCCGGCGTGGTGGGCGGCTACGGCTATGGCGGGGCTTATGCGGACAACGGGACGATGGGCTTCTTCGAGCGCGATGTTCAGGATCTATGGGTGGTCGAGGGTTGGCGCTGGCAGCAGGCAGACGGCCCCTTCACCTACCGGAACCTGAAGGTGACCGACAGCATCCACGACACCTCGGCCTGGGTGCGGGACGACGGCAACGCGACCCGCATCGACGTGGGGGTGCTGCTGGACATGGACCCTTCGGCCTTGTGGCAGTCGACGGCCTCGCTGACGGACATTCGCACGCAGCGCCTGGCGATGAACAGCTCGCGCATCACCGGGCCGGCGCTCTCGCTGACGGTCTCGGGCAACTCGACCCTGCTGACCGGCTCTCAGGTTGACGGCCCGAGCGTGCGGCTGTCGGGGGCTGGCGGCTGGAACATCGACGGAGGGTCTCGGCTGATCTCCGACGACATGCGCTTTGCCCAGACTGGCCCGGTCGACCTCCGCGCCAGCTCCTACCTCCAGGGCAACATCCAGGGCAACGTCCGCGACCTCAAGCTCCACGACGGGACCGTCTATGTCCGCGCCGATGGTTATGGTTTTGCCCAGAACACCGGGGCTGGGGCCGGCAACCCCAACGGTTCGTCCTACAGCTCGGGCTCGGGGGCCAGTTACGGCGGCGTCGGCACCACGGCCTACAACAACGGCACCGTTCGCCCCTTCCACGGCGACTTGATGGCGCCGACCGCGAAGGGCTCAGGCGGCGGCTCGTCGTGGGGCGCGGCGGCTGGCACTGGCGGCGGGTTCATCAACCTGGTGGTGGCCAACGAGCTCCTCAACAACGGCTACGTCCAGGCCAACGCCACCGACGGGGCCACGAGCAACCAGCACAGCTATTACGGCGCCGGCGGCGGCTCGGGCGGCTCGATCAACATCGATACGAACAGGCTGTCGGGTTCCGGCTACTTCCTGGCCAACGGCGGCGCAGGCGGCGGCGGTCACAACTCGTATCGGGGCGGCGGCGGCGGCGGCGGTCGGATCATGGTGCAGTACAACGATGACTCAACCCGCACTCGAAAGGAGAGGATGAACGTCACGGCCGGCTTCGGCTACGGCGGCACCTACGCGGAGAAGGGGACGGCGGCCTATTTCGACAAGGATGACAGGCACTTGCAGGTCTACGACGGCTGGCGTTGGGAGCAGGCGTCCAGGCCCTTCCAGTTCGATCTGCTGTCGGCCTACAGCGGCGCGGTCATCACGACCGAGGGGCCGGCGATGGAGGTCAACGTCAACGGGATGTGCCACTTCCAGATCTCGGTGGACTTCAACACGCAGAGCTCGGACCTGAACCTGACCTGCGGCGACATTCAGATGGACAGCGCCTCCAGGCTCGAAGGCGGCGGCAAGACCACGACGGTGCTCTCGACCGGGGCTGTGACGCTCAACGGCTCGGCCTACATGCGCTCTCGAACCCTGGCCCTGCTCGGCTCGGCCAACATCACCTTGAACTCCACCGCGGCCCTTCACGGCAACCTCAACCTGGCCGGCCGCCGCCTGACCGTCACCGCCTCGGCCCAGCTCAACGCCGCTGGCTACGGCTACGGTCAGAACGACGGCCCTGGCGCGGGCTTCGCCAACGGCTCGTCCTACTCTTCGGGCTCGGGGGCCAGCCACGGCGGCGTCGGCCGCCCTGCCTACAACACGGGCTCGGTTCGCCCCGTTTACGGTGAAGTCCAGGCGCCCCGCACGGCCGGTTCGGGCGGTGGCTCCTCCTGGGGGGCAGGCGCGGGCGCTGGCGGTGGCTCGATTTACATCAACATGACGGAGGCCCTCCGCCACGACGGCCAGATCTACGCCCACGCGGGTGATGGCGACACGAGCAACCAGCACTCGTACTACGGCGCCGGCGGCGGGGCTGGCGGCGCGGTGTTCCTCGAGACGAACGGCTTCACGGGCATCGGCCGCATCTATGCTCGCGGTGGCACCGGCGGGGGTGGTCACAACTCGTATCGGGGCGGCGGCGGCGGCGGCGGTCGGGTGGCGACGTGCGTGCTCGTCGCGGGCTTCAACGGCGCGGTGGATCTGCTCGGCGGCTACGGTTACGGGGGCTCCAACGCCCAGACCGGCACCTTCTTCAACGCCTGCACGCCGGTGCTGCCGGAGGCGGCCGTGGTGGCCTCGAGCGGCTACCAGATGCCGCTGGCCGGCATCTTCGCTCCCAACACGACCGGCGTGGTCGTGGCGCAGTTCCGCATCCGTGAGATCACCAACCGCAACGGGGTGACCATCAACGCCCTGCGCGTCAACGCGGCCGGCTCGGGCAACGACGCCACCCACATCTCGGCCGTCCGGGTGGTTCACGACGTGGACGGCAACGGGCTGGTGGACGATGGCGAGCGGCTGCTGGGCCAGGGGCGCTTCAACGCGGACAACGGCTCTTTGAGCCTGAGCAACCTGGGCCTGACGGTGCCGCGAGGGGGCAACACGAACATCGTGGTGGTCTATGACTTTGCGGCCGTGATCGCGAACAACGTCACCTTCCAGGCCAGGCTCTCGGACCACACGTCGCTGACGCTGGTGACCCAGGGGACCGACCACCCCGTGCCGCTCTACGGGTCTCCGGTCAACGGCAACTCCCACCGCGTCTTCCAGACGCCTCCGCCCAACGTGGCCTCCTTGAGCCCCTCGACGGTCTCTCAGGGCGTGGACAGCTTCATCACCCTCTATGGCAACTATTTCCAGAACGCCACCGCCGTTCGCCTCAGCGACATCGACAACACCGCCTTGACGCTGCTGTCGATCTACGACAACGGCACGAGGATGGGGGTGCGCGTGCCGTCGACGGTGCCTGTGGGTCGCTACCACGTGCGGGTGACGACGCAATACGGAACCAACGCCACCAGCGGGGTGCAGCTGACGATCCAGGCTTCGTGCAACACGGGCCTGCTGGGCATCTGCGGGGCGGGCACCGACAGCGGCCAGGGCTGCGTCCCCAGGATTTTGCCGGGCACGCGCTCGGAGGTCTGCGGCAACGGCGTCGACGAGAACTGCGACGGTCAGGATCTCGACTGCCGCTTTGTCGACGGCGACGGCGACGGCTTCTCGCCGGCGGACGGCGACTGCAACGACGGCGACCGGAACATCTTCCCGCGCGAGGGCCTGGGCTGCTCGGCTGCTCGGGATGATCTTGATATTGATGGGGTTTCTCGGGCGGTGTCGGTCTACTCGCCGCTGGACGACGAGGGCGACGTGTCCTGGACTCAGAACGTGGGCGCCTCGTGGTATCAGGCGGCGGCCGACACCCTGGTGGACTCCGCGGCGGTCTTTGAGGCCGAGGGGGCCTACGCCGAGGTGCCCGACAGCGTCTTCTTGCAGCCCTTCGGCGACCAGCTCACGGTCGGCGCGTGGATCAACATCGACGAGGTGCCCACCTCGGGCAACCAGATGATCTTCTTCCGGGGCCCTTCGGGCGGGGAGAGCTACGCGGTGTGGTACGACGCGGTCCACCGCTGCTACGTGGTGGTGATTCAGACCACGACGGGGCGGCACATGGCGCGCTTCGTGAGGCCGATCGTGGCCAGGACCTGGATCCACGTCGGCGCGACCTACGACGGGGCGCAGCTGACCTTGTATCTGGACGGTCAGCCGGTGGCCAACACGGCCTGCAGCGGCAACCTGGTCTATGGGACCTCGGTGATGCGGGTCGGCGGCGGTCAGGTCGGCTACCAGACCTTCCGCGGTCGCATCGACGAGGTGGTGCTCTTTGGCAGGGTGGTGTCGCGGACGGACATCCTGGACATGGTGCGCCTCAACCGGCTGCACCAGCGCAAGGCTTGGGGCAACAACGGGCCGGTGGTGCGCTTCAGCTACGACTTCGGGGCCAGGGAGCACGACGGCAAGCTGCCGGGGGCCTTCCGGGGTGCTTGCAGGATCTCGGGGCGGTCGTCTCTGGCGACCTTCCCGCAGTTCTGCTCGGTGGTGGGGACGTCGACGGGCTTTGACATCTGGGACGAGCCGACGGGCAAGCTTTGGGCGAGGTTCTGGACGCAGGGCCGGATCGCCAACAGCGGCATCAAGCTCGACAGCGTGGACTACGTGACGGCGGCGGCGGGTCGAGTGTACCTGGGCAGCCACACGGGCAACGGGGGCATGATCGTGCTGGACTTCAAGTCCGACAAGGTCGAGCACTGGTCCACCTCGGGCGTCGCCACCTACAACGGCGGGATCGGGACGGTCAACCTGGGCCGCAGCTTCGGTCAGGTCGACGGCAACGCGCTGCGCCTGCCCACCAATACGGTCAGGCGGTTGCGCGGGTGGACCCGTGGCGGGACCCAGGCGCACGTCGGCGTGGCGTGCGACGAGGGCGCGTGGGTGATCGAGGGCGACAGCCAGCCTCAGTTCGCGGCGATGTACATGCCCCGGCACGACAACGTCAACGCCAACGCCCGCAGCGTCTTCCGGCTCTTGAGCGGCTGCGGGGTGCACCGGGTGGGGGATTACTTCTACTTCGGCATGGCCCACGCGGACGACCATCGCCTCGACATCGTGGCCGGGACGCCCTACCGCTTCCAGGGGGTCGACCGCCGCTCGTTCGAGAGCACCGTCCAGTCGACGATGGTGCCCTCGTCCTGGCACACGGTCTATGGGAGGAGCACCAACAGCGTCTGGTCCAACTTCGTGACGGCCAACGTCAACTGGGGGGCGGTGCGCGACCTGGCCATCATCCCCAACCGCAGCCGCAACCCCAACGCGCGGGGCGGCGACGACCACATCATCGCCATGGCCACGCCCGAGGGCATCGTGCTGCTGGATCAGGGGGACTCGGACGGGGACACGGCGCCCTCGTACATGATCCTCAAGGGCGAGGACAACGGCGTCAGCGACGCGACGACCAAGTACGTCCTGAACTCGAACGTCGACGACTGCTCGGCGATCGGGATGCGGGGCAACGAGATGTTCGTCGGGACCAACGGCGCGGGCGTGACGCGGCTGAACTTCTCGGATCAGGGGGACTTCGAGCAGCTTGAGGTCTACACGACGACCTCGGGGGTGAACCTGCCGAGCAACAACATCACGGCGGTCTCTTGCGGCAAGAACGCGCTGATCTCGACGGACGCGGGCGTGGCGAGCATCCGCTTCCCGGAGCCAGGGCCTTGCACGGTGGAGGGGGCCCAGGGCGCCTGCGCGGTGGGTCGTCAATACCTGGTCAACGGGTCGCTGTCCTGCGTACAGACCATCCAGCCCACCGGCGAGATCTGCGACAACGTGGACAATGACTGCGACGGGACACCGGATGAGCACCCGGAGGTGGGCAGCATCTGCGACCGTCAGGAGCCCTTCATCGAGCAGGGGGCGGCCATCACGGTCAACTCGGTCGACTGCAACGGGGCCATCGTCGGGCTGCCCATCCCGGTCGTCCACGACAACAACGACCCGCGGCCCTCGCTGACCAACAACGCCCCGGCCCGCTTCCCCTTCGGTCGCACCAGCGTCCTTTGGGAGGCGCGCGATCGAGACGGCAACGTGTCGTCGATGCAGCAGGTCGTCACGGTCAACTTCGACGGCCAGCCTGCGATTACGGCGCCGGCCAACGTGACCCGGGAGGCCAGCAGCCCGCTTGGCACCCCCGTTGCGCTGGGCACCCCGAGCGGCACGATCTGCGTGCCCGGCGGGGTGACCTTCACCAGCAACGCGCCTGCGCGCTTCCCGGTGGGTCAGACGGTGGTGGTGTGGACGGGTCAGGGCCTGCAGGGCAGGCCGGCGACGGCCAGCCAGACGGTGACGATCACCGACACGACGCCGCCGACGATCAACGCGGGGGACGATCAGTCGGTGGATCTCCAGTCGGACGTGCGGCTGAACAACTATGTGGTGAGCGACAACGCCTCGCTGGTGAGCAACATCGCGGTGACGCACGACGCGCCGCAGACCTTCCCGGAGCAGCAGTTCGTCACGGTGACCTTCACGGCGCGCGACGAGGCCGGAAACACGGCCACCGACTCGGTGCGCATCCTGGTTCGCTTCCGGTCCCTGCCTCCGCCGACCTTGACGATCCTCAACCCGTCGACGGCATGGCACAACCCGCCGGTGACGATGCGGGCCGAGGTCAGCGACACGGGCTGCACGGTGTTGCCGACGGTCTCGGTCAACTCCATCGACCTGACCGCCAACGTGACCAACCTCGGCGGCGGTCGATACCGGGTGGAGACGAGCCGCGTCTCGGACGGCATCCACACCTTGACGATGACGGTGACCAGCGGGTGCTCGGGCCGCTCGTCCAACGCGACGCGGGTCTTCGGGGTGGACTCGGGCGGGCTCCAGGTCATCTACAGCCAGCTCAACCAGCAGGGCGTCGATCCGGGTGACTCCACGACCTGGCCTTCCTTGAGCGACAAGGCGCTCGTGGGCGCGGACATCCTCTTGCGGGACGATCGAAGCGGCCTGGCCACGTGCCGCGCGGAGGTCATCGACGTCGAAGGCAACGAAGAGGACGCCATCGTTCTTGACGAGCAGACCTTCACGCAGCGCTCCGGCGAGCCCTCGACCGGCATCCGGGCCACCGGCGGCAACTTCTGCAACAACGACGACCACTGCCAGGACGGCCGCCTGTTGCTGCGCACCTTCGAGGCCACTCGCCTGCAGCTGCGCATCACGGTCACCGATGTGGCTGGAAACACTCACATTGCTCGATACTTCTTCCGCTCGCTCGGGCTGCGCGAGGCCATCGTGGCCTGGGCCGAGGCCATCGCCGGCACCACCACCGACAACGGGCAGGCTCAGGCCGCTCTGGCCGCCGCCCAGCAGAAGCTCACGGGCTCCCTGGTCAGCTTCGACGCCGACTACTTCGGCAGCGTCTGGCTCGCCCTTGAGGACGCCGAGGCCCTCGTGCGCAACGCCAGGGTCTTTGACGGCGACATCGACCTGTCCTCAGAGGCCCTGCTCGTGGCGCGTCTGGCGGCGGACTTCGCCGCGGACCTGACCTCCCAGGCCAGGGACGAGGGCGGCCAGCAGCGCGTGCCGGCCTCCTTCGATGAGTCCGACGCCAGGATCGAGCGCTGCCGGGCGCTGGTGGAGGCCGAGTCCCCCGGCGACGCGATGCTCGAGCTCTCCAACGCCTTCTTCTGGGCCGAGGACGGGCGCTTCGACATGGTGATCAACGTCGAGCTCCAGACGCGCTTCGAGCGGGCCGTGGAGATCCTCGACCGGCTGCTGGGCCAGATGCAGCAGTACGTCGACGAGGAGGCGGAGCTGCCAGGTCAGAGCCTGGTGGAGGAGGTGCTGGTGGACCTCAACAGGCTGCAGGACTACCAGCGGACGATCGTGCTGCGGGGCGACACGTTCCCGAGCGACGCCGAGCACATGGCGTCGCTGATGAACCTGACGAACACGGCCGAGCGGCTCAAGGCGGCCGAGGAGCAGCCGGTGTGGGTGCGAAACTGGCAATACGGGCTCACGCAGCTGGTGTGGCTCTACGCCAACCGCGCCACGCTCAACGCCTCGACGTGGATAGGGTCGCAGCACACGCTGCTCGGAGACGCCAGGGCGCGGCTGGCGACGGCCAACGCGCACCGGGAGGCGAAGGAGGCGGACGACTTCATGCAGCTGCTGATCGAGTCGCGGTGCATGGTGATCGGGGTCTACAACTTCACCTACCCGAGTTCGAAGGTGGAGGTGCCCCAGGCGTGCTGCGAGCTGTTGAGGGAGTACAAGGAGCGCGAGAGCCGGATCGAGGTGCCCCAGCAGTGCCTGGGGGCGGTGGACGTCCGGATGGAGAACAACACCTTCTCCAGGACGACGATCAACGTGCGGGTGGGGCAGACGGTGCGGTGGATCAACAGGGACGGCGCGCCCCACACGGTCACGAGCGGCGTGCCGGGGGCTCCGACGCGCTCGCCGCTCAACAGCGGGAACATCGCGCCCAACGCGGTCTTCAGCCGCACCTTCACCCAGGCGGGCACCTTCAACTTCTTCTGCGAGCACCACCCCGACACGATGACCGGCCGCGTCGTCGTCACCGAGTAGCGCTTGTTCGGCGCGCCTGCGGCCTCCATCGAGGGGCCGCGGGCGCGGTCGACCGCCCCCCCTCTCTCTCTCTCTCTCTCTCCTTTGTCTTTCCTCCATTGAATCTGCCGATCCCGTCCCTGCCGTCATGCAGAGAGTTCTGCATGGGGTCTGTTTCTGAATGGGTTTGATTCCTGCTTCGGTTTGGGGGTACTCTTTCGTCTGGAACCAGCTTTGCTCAGTGTCCAGTCCGCAACCTCAAGCGCAAGCGGTGCCAGGGTATCTCAAAGATCACCCGGCGATCGCTGCGATAGCCTGGAGAGGCGATATGATTGTTGTTAGGCATCTGGAGGGTGGTCTTCGAGCCCTCAGCCTCTTGTCCGTCGTGTCGGTGATGGCGCTGATGTCGGCGTGCAGTGATCCGCCGTCGACGGGTCCGATATCCAACAATCCTTGTGGGGATCTTTGCCCGGTGGAGGAGTGCCAGTTCGGGGTGTGCGTCGGGGACAATGAGCCCGACGTTGGTCCGCAGCCTGAGCCGGATGTCCCTGAGGGCCAGCCCGAGGACGAGCCGGAGCCGCCGAAGGACTGTGAGCAGGACGGCGATTGCGCGGACGAGGAGTTCTGCTTCTTCGCCAACGAGAACGCCGATGGCGTCTGCCAGGAGGGTTGCCGAGAGGGCGGCTGTCCGGATGGGCAGTCCTGCGATCCGGAAACACACGCTTGCGTCGATGAGCCCGAAGAGGGGTGCCTGGAGGACGGTGATTGCGAGGCGGGCGAGATCTGCGTCGTGCCGGAGGATGGGGGCGCGGGGGTCTGCCAGGAGGGCTGTCGCGAGGACGGTGATTGCGGCGAGGGCGAGATCTGCGATGAGGACACGAGCCTTTGCGGAGAGGGCTGTCGCGAGGACGGCGACTGTGGTGAGGGCTTCCGGTGCGTCGACGAAGAGTGCGCTGGCGATGACTGCGCGGTGGATGGCGATTGTCCGGATGATCAGTTCTGTGACACGGCCGCCGACGTGTGCCGCGAGGGGTGTCGAGGCGACGAGGGCTGCGACCCGGGCGAGATCTGCGATGAGGGCTCGCGCGATTGCGTCGAGGGGTGTCGGGACGACGGGGCTTGTGATCAGGGCTTCTATTGCGATGAGGATCTGTCCGCTTGCCTGGAGGGGTGTCGCGGGGACGATGAGTGCGATCCGGGCAACTCCTGCCTGGTGACGGACATCGGCGGCGGCACCTTGAGGCAGCGCTGCGGTCCGACGCCTTGTGACGCGGACACGGATTGTGACGTGCCTGTGGGTCCGGGTGAGGCTCAACCCTTCTACTGTGAGGAGGGCGAAGGAGAGGGCATCTGTCAGCCCGGCTGTCGCGAGGACAACTGCGCGCTGGGGTTGTTCTGCAACACGGACACGCGGATCTGCGAGATCGATTCCTGCGTGGACACGGCGGATTGCGGTGAGGGGGAGTTCTGCGACGACGGGGTCGATCCTCCGGCGTGCGTGCCGGGTTGCGATGACGACGCTCAGTGCGAGGGAGGCCAGCCCTGCAACCTGGACACGAACAGCTGCGGCTGCAACATCGACGACGATTGCCCGGGCAACCAGCTTTGCTCTCTGGGTCAGTGCGTCCCGCGGTGTGACGGGCCGGAGGATTGCCCGCAGGGCTTCTTCTGTGAGGAGCGCACGGGGCTGTGCATCGAGGGGTGCCTCGACGACAACTTCGAGCCGAACGACACCGAGGACACGGCGATCCCGATCGACGAGGGCTCCTTCGACATGCGGATGTGCCACCTCGCCCAGATCGGCGTCGACGACCGGGATTGCTTCTCGATCCAGCTCCTTGAGCTCGACACCATCGAGGTCAACTTGACCTTCGTGCACGCCGACGGGGATCTGGATCTGCGGCTCTATGACAGGAACTTCACGGTGTTGGCGATCAGCGACTCGGTGGAAGACGAAGAGTCGATCAGCTTCGAGGTTCAGGAGGACGGCAATTACACCTTCTGCGTGGAGCCCTTCGGGGGGGCCTTCGAGGTCGACTATAGCTTGTCGGTGTCCGTGATCGGGGGGCAGGGTTGCCTGGACGACGCGGCGGAGGGCGGCAACGACGACACGTGCGCTGCGGTCCAGGGGGACGTCCTGGATCTGGTGCTGGGCCAGGTGGAGACGATCGAGGATCGGACGATCTGCGAGGGCGACGAGGACTTCGTGGCGGTGCAGATGCGCGCGGGGCAGCAGTTGACGGCGACGCTGAACCGGACGGGCGGCGACGATCTGGACATCCAGATCATCGACAGGGACTGCCGGAGCGTCGTGGGGGTGACCCAGGTGCTCGGCGACGTGCGCCCGATCGTCTTCAGGGCGCCGGCCGACGGGGTTTACACGGTGCGGGTCTTCGGGGAGCTGGTGGCGTTCGAGGGCAGCTACGCGCTGGATCTGGAGCTGGTCGCCGGGGACGCGACGTGTCCGGAGGACGTGGTGGCGGATCTGCCCGTGGAGCCGAACGACGACGACTTGCAGTCGACGATCCTGCATCAGCTGAATCGAGACGAGGTGCTCGATGTCGATAACCTGAGCCTGTGCCCGGGCGATGAGGACTGGTACAGGGTGTTCGTGACGGTGCCGTCGGATTTGATCCGGGTGGTCTTGCGCCAGAGCACGGCCGAGGTGCCGCTGCGGGTCGAGATCCGGGACGTGAACGGGGTGACGGTGCTGGACTCGGATCAGGCCAACTCGCCGAGCAAGACGGTCGAGACGCTGGGGTTGCCGCAGGCCGGCGCCTACTTTGTCCGCGTCAGCGCGACCGGGGCGGTTCCTGAGGCGGGGGTCAGCTACAGCCTGGACGTCTTGATGACCTCGGCCAACTCCTGCATCCGGGACGAGTTCGAGGAGAACAACATCCGGCAGGCCGCGTCGCTGATCTCGTCGGGGAGCTTCGAGGCGACGATGTGCCGCGAGAATCCGAACGAGGCGGACTTCTACAGGCTGCTGCTGGGGGTCGGCGACAGGGTCACGATCACGCTGGAGTACGATCACTCCATCATTGCGCCGCTGCAGACCCTGCCGACGATCCTCTACGGCCCGGGCGGCGAGTTTGACATCCAGGACTTCACTCGCCGGGACGGCAACACCGACACGGACGTCTTCTTCGGGGGCGACTTCCTCGTGGCGCCGAGCCAGGTGGGCGAGTGGGTGATCGAGGTTGCGGCGGGCGATGTCGGCCCGGGCCTCAATTACACGCTCAACGTCGATGTGATCTCGCCTTCCTGCGAGGGCGGGGTGGTCGAGGACTTCGCCGAGCCCAACGAGTCATGCGGTCAGGCCACGACCTTGCAGCCCTTCACGCCGCTCAACGGCTTCATCTGCGGCCCGACCCAGGACGTGGACTTCTTCGGGGTGAACGTGGCGGCGGGTCAGCGCCTCGTGGTCCACATGGATTACTTCCACTTCGACGGCAACCTCGATGTCGACGTCTTCGAGCCGGGGGGCTCGATCCTGGCGGGCTTCAGCCATCAGGTCGGCCCCAACTTCGAGGACGTCGTCATCGACAACACTCGATCGGGCCGCTACTGCGTCAGGGTCTTTGCCAACAGCCCCTTGACCCAGAACGACTACAGCATCGACGCCAGCATCGAAGAATGACATGCCCCCGCGATCCTCGCCCTGTTTCCTCGCCGCGATCGGTCTAGCGCTCCTGTCCTGGGCAGCTTGCGGCGAGGAGGAGGCGGGGCCGGCAGATGCCTTGCCTTGCGGCGGGGCCTGTCCGGCGAGCCAGTGCGTCCTGGGCGCCTGTCCGGGGGATCAGCCCGACGCCTCTCCAGAGCCCGAGCCCGAGCCGGAGGGCCTGGACGTCGGGCCCGAGGACGCCGCTTTGGAGCCCGAGGCTCCCCCCGACGCCGGTCAAGACGCCGCCGAGGACGTACCGGAGGAGCCCGACGTGGTCGATGAGCCACCTGGGCCGCAGGGGTGCGCGGACGACGAGGCCTGCGAGCCAGGGACGATCTGCGACGCGCGCCAGGATCCGCCTTCTTGCGTCCCTGGGTGCAGGCAAGACGTCGAGTGTCCCGAGGATCTGGTGTGCAGCCAGGCGCTCGGCCAGTGTGTCCTGGGGTGCGGCGTGGACGATGACTGCCCCGAGGGCGAGCGGTGCGATCCGCTCTCGCAGGGTTGCATCGGCGTCGACTGCCTCAGGGACAGTCAATGCGCCACGGCGCAGTATTGCGACGTCGATCTGGGCCTGTGCACCTTCGGGTGTCGGAGCGGGGAGTGCGCGCCCGGTCAGTACTGCGATCTGGAGGTGCGCGGGTGTCTGGAGGGCGACTGCGCGGTGGATCTGGAGTGTCCGCGCGATCAGTTCTGCGATGGGCTGTCCCAGCTTTGTCGGCCGGGTTGTCGAGAGAACGGCGATTGTGAGGAAGTCGAGGTCTGCGCGGTCGTCCAGCGCCGAGGGGAGGTGGAGCACGTCTGCCTGCCGCCGGCCTGCGCTCAGGACCGCGATTGCGCCATTGATTCCTACTGCGGTCCTCAGGATGGGTTCGACCGCCAGATCTGTCTGGTCGGCTGCCGCATCCCGAACAACTGCCCTCGGGGCTCGACCTGCGACCCTGAGGCTCGGGTGTGTGCGCCGGAAGGCTGCGAGGGCGACAGCGACTGTCAGGAGGGCGAGATCTGCGTTGAGGGCGGCGAGGTCAACGTCTGCCGGGTGGGTTGTCGTCAGGACAGCCAGTGCGCCGAGGGTCAGCTTTGCTTTGTGCAAGAGGGGGTCTGCTCGTGCGACGTGGCGCGGGATTGTCCGGTGGGGCAGTCGTGCCATGAGAACGTCTGCGTCAGGGCGTGTCGAGGTGACGGCGACTGCGCGCAGGGGGAGAGCTGTGATCAGGAGATCCGCGCGTGTGTCGTCGGGTGTCGGGACGACTTTCAGGAGCCCAACGACGCGCTCTTCGAGGCTGCGGTCGTCGAGCCGCAGGTCTACGAGGGGCTTCGGATGTGCTACCTGGAGCCGCCCGCCGAGGCGGCGCAGGATTGCTATCGCCTTGATATTATTGACGATATCGGCGCGACTTTGAGGGTCACGCTGGGATTCGATCACGATCGGGGCGACTTGAATATTTTCTTGATCGAGCCTGGCTTTGTGGAGGTGTCCAGATCCGAGGGTCGGGAGGACGGCGAGGTGGTCGAGGCGCTGATCGGGGAGGTCGGGACGTGGCGTTTTTGCGTCCTGGCGGCCGGCGCCCCCTTCCAGTCCAGCTACCGGATGGCGGTCGAAGTCGTGGAGTGACCGAGGTCATGGTTGCAATCTGCGATCAAAGGCGCTATCAACCCCCCTTGCTTCGGGGTGTAGCGCAGTCTGGTTAGCGCGCCGGCCTTGGGTGCCGGAGGTCGGAGGTTCGAGTCCTCTCACCCCGATTGTCTCGATCCCTGGTCGCCTTGGGATCTGGGCTTCTGCGCGAGCGCTCATAGCTCAACGGATAGAGCAACGGCCTTCGGAGGTTGAGGGCATCCAGGGAGACCTGGGCGGTTCAACTCCGCTGATCTCCAATAAGCCGTGGGTTCCAGGTTCGAGTCCTGGTGGGCGCGCTTCTCCTTACCGAGCCTTCCACTTTTCGTCCCGGACGTGACCTCTTGAGGTCATGTCGTGCATCTTGGAGGTGGGCGGATCTTTCCGCCCTTGAACCAACGTGCACGCCAAGGGCGTCCTCTGCCTGGTCCGCTGCTCTCCTCGGCGGTCCTTGAGGGGGTTTCGCGCGCCAGACCTCAGAGCTGCCATGATCCGACTCCGATGTTCCTTCCTGAGTGCGCTGCTGGTCCTCTCTTTCGGGGCGGGGTTGTCGGCCCAGGAGCCCCCCGAGGGTGAGGGCGGCGAGGGCGCCGAGGGCGGCGAGGAGGCGCTGGAGCCGATCACGAAGATGCCGTCGGTCAAGCGCTTCGAGTCGGCGGTCTATCCGGCGCGGGCCTTGGAAGGGGGGGTGGAGTCCTCGTCGCTGCTGGAGGTGGACGTCTCGGCCGAGGGGGAGGTGGAGGCGGTGCGGGTGCTTGAGGCGGCCCAGCCGGAGGGCTACGGCTTTGACGAGGCGGCCGTCGAGGCGGTCTTTCGCTTTGAGTT
>SXGS01646142.1_pt1 | contig 16162 bp, 12 predicted proteins | sample 3174681 | NCBI WGS metagenome assembly SXGS01 (sample SAMN11356861, study PRJNA531348) | freshwater metagenome | isolation source: freshwater sample F1-80 | place: China: Fuxian Lake, Yuxi | collected 2017-12-25 | reverse complement strand
TCCACAATTTCCGCTCCAAATTGTTGCGCCAGTTTTAACTTATTGGTATCGTAGTCGATCCCCAACACTTCACATCCGTGCGCTCGCAACATTTGTACGCACAACAGCCCGATCAATCCCAAACCCGAAACGACGAATCGTTCGCCCAATGTCGGAGCTAGCAACCTGATTCCCTGTAGGCCAATTGCTCCAACCACAGTAAACGCAGCCTGCTCGTCTGTCACAGATTCAGGAATGCGGGCCACGAGATTCGACGGTGACGAGACCATTTCCGCGTGCGGACCATTGCTCACAACTCTTTCGCCAGCTCGCCACTGAGTGCCTTCCTCGCCAGCAACCACCTGTCCCACATTGGAATAACCCAGCGGAATCGGTTGGTCCAGCTTCGCCCTCACCGCATCAATGGTCGTCCACAGTCCATCCGTCTTGATTTTCTGAAGTACCTGTTTGACCTTGTCGGGTTGCTGACGCGCTTTGGCGAGCCAGCCCGCTTTACCAAAGTCGATCAGCATTTTTTCCGTTCCCAGCGAGACGAGCGATTTACTAGCCTCAATGAGAATCGCACCGCTGGCTCGCTGTGGGCACGGCACTTCCACAAGCAGCGTTTCTCCGGTACCAAGATTCTGTAGGATTTGCTTCATACTCTTAAGACTTCGCGGACCGTTAGATCCCGAGGTGCCGTTCCATCCACAACCCTAGAATTCCGAGCAGCCATGGACGATTCCACGGCGCTTCTTGGTTGCCTCGCCCATCGCACCAGTACCGGTCAACCCACTTGGGATCCAGCAGCGACGATTTTTTTAGTTTAGAGATGCCGTGCGCCAATTTTTCTCGGAACGGACCCTGCAACCACTGTTGATATGGCAAGCCAAAGCCGCGTTTTTTGTGCGTCGCAACTTCCCGAACTCGCGCATCGTTCATCGCGTCCACTAGCAATGTCTTTGCCACCAATCCACGTTTTTGACGAAGGCTGCCCGGCAAACTCATTACATATTCCATTAACGGCCGATGCAACATCGGTACACGAATCTCAATGCTGTGAGCCATTCCGCAGACATCGGCATCACGCAGCAACGTGTTTCGCATATAGACACTTGTCTCAATCGTCGACAATGCTGCCACCCAATCCGAACTTTGGCTTGCAGGCGGTAAAGCAAAGTCATTGGGTAGTTTCCAACCGCTGAGATCGTCCTTAAATTGCAACCCACTGCCTGCAATTTCACAATCTGCAAACACTCTACGTCGACGCAACGCCAAGCCGACAAAATCCCCAACGTCGCCAGCCATTTCAATTGCTTTGAATCGTTGGTAAGCAGACAGACGTGCAGCGAACATTCTCGCGCTATTCCGTCTCACAAATTTTGGCAGCCAACTCAACCACTTCGTCCGCGCGTGAAATCTCGGTAACTCGCGGAAAGATTCATAACCAGCGAATAACTCGTCGCCCCCCAATCCCGACCAAACAACTTTTAAACCCGCGTCCTTGGCGGCTTTTGATACGAGATACGTGTTAAGTCCATCAAGGCTAGGCTGATCGATATGCTGGACCCATGCATTGATACAATTCTCTACATCGCCAGCCGATAATTCTAGAGATATATGATGAGATCCAATGCGCCGCGCCGTTTCGCTGGCGATCGCCGACTCGTCTAGATCGCCCATTCCAGGAAACGCAACGTTGAGTGTAGTGATTGGTGTCGACTTCGACTGGGAGGCGAGAATGGCCAGACATGTGCTATCGACGCCGCCCGATAGAAACACTCCCAACGGTGCATCACTCTCTAAATGCGTCGTCGCACTATCTCGTAACAACTCGCCAAGCATTTCAATCACAACCGGCCGCTCAGCCGAAGTGCTACAGGCGATCGGTTGATAGAACTTCTGCGCAGCCGCGAGACTCGGAGCCTTCGCCAGATTAAGTTCGACGAAACAGCCAGGGGGAAACATTTCGGCCCCAACCACCATGCTCATTGGTTCCGGTACAGACCCAAAAGCAAGCAACGACTCAACCGCCGACGTATTTAAGCTGGGAGCGACCGCACCGCTTCGAAGCAAGGCTTGCAGTTCTGAAGCCGCAAATACTCCTTGGCAATTTGCGCCCCAATAAAGTGGTTTGATGCCGACCGAGTCGCGCGCAAGAATTAATTTGTTTTGTGCACTCCAATAGAGCGCCAAAGCAAACATCCCCTGTAGGCGCGAGAATATTTTCGTCCCCCAAACGCGAAAACCCATTAAGATTACTTCGGTATCACTCGTGCCGCGAAATACGATTCCCTTGTGCTCAAGCTCTCTCCGTAGCGCTCGGAAATTATATATCTCGCCGTTATACGCAAGCATATTTCCGGAAACAGAATCATGCATGGGCTGGCTGCCGGTCTCCGCCAGATCAATAATTGACAAGCGCCTGTGTGCGAAAGTCAACTCGCCAGCACCTACCTGCGTCGACCAAATCGCGCTGGAATCAGGACCCCGATGCGCTAGATATTCGCGCATACGTCCACAGAATTGTTCGCCGAGTCCAACCTTGTGCGTCCAACTGACTGCTATACCACACATGGATTGCTTACAGGCCACTTACTTTAATGGTTGGCTCCACTTTTCAGCGAGTTATCAAGATCTTTGACGATATTCAAAGCAGCCGCAGAGCTTTCGACAAACATCTGCATCATTGCCTGCTCGTCGGCGGAAGTCAGCTCATCGCCAGTGGCGACGAACATCTGGAATTGATAAGTAATCTTGCCAACATATCGACTCAACCGATTGTCTAGGACCGAATCAGGGGTTGCACCGGCCTCAATCTCAGGTCCCAACATGGAAAACCAAAGATATGCAAATTCGCCTAAATCGTTAACAAACACAACGTGATGCACGGGCCAGGTAATCCGGACGCCCTTTTCGCTGGCGAGCGCAGTAAATCTGGTCCCGATTTCACGATGTGGCTTTGCAATAACATATCCATTCGCTTCGTAGCATTTCCAAAGTTCATGAAAGCCTCTAAATGGGAAATCCAACGATAATACAATATTTCCCGCTGCATGTTTATACTGCCAAACTGCGGAATGCTCACCCTCAAAGCTGTTGGAAGGACGTTTCTCTTTACGATAGTCCGTGATCGTTGCCCCGCTGATTGCTTGAGACATTCGCGCCTTTTTTAGAGTACTTTCCAATGCTTCTCGTGAGAACTCCGGATGCATGACCAAGGTCGATTGGCGAGTTATTTGGTAGGCCGCACCTGCTCCCAATAAAACACAAGCGCCAAGTCCGATCATCAATAGCTTTTCTGGGATTGCTAATAAAGGTTGTGGACTCTGAAATCCAGTGCTCCCCGATTTTCCTCGCTGATGATCCGATCGATGTTTTCCGCTGGAAAAGTACTCATCACTATCACCTGCCAACTTCGGTGCGACCCCTGGCCAGCAAACGATTTGGTTGTAAAGCATGTACAACCCTCTGCCCTCACGTGGCTTAATTCCAGTTGGAAATCGTTGCAATACGGCCTCTAGTGCATTGAGAGTCAACCAAAGCGCACAGAATGAAAACGAGAACACCACCAATCCGAGCACTGTATGTTGCCAACCATGAGATAAATCCAACTCAAATTTATATAGTGACAATGCTATCGTGACCAGACGTATAAAATTCCCCAACCACGCCCATAACGGGACGCTTAGTATCAGCCCCAGACCAACCAAAAGTGGTCGTGATTGCCAGTTTACGATCAATATCGCAACTGCAAAAAGCGAGTATAAACTATCGACACCACTGCAAGCCTCGTCCACTAACAGTTCTTTTCCTTGAACTTCAATGCGATTGCCGAGTCGCAGGTGCGGCATTCCCACAACATCCAAGAATTCGCTGGCCGACGATGCCGAAGTCCATTGTAACTTTTGAATCAGTGTTGTATCCATGTTCAGTGGCAGCGGCAACGTCACCCACAATAACATTGACCAAGAAAGCACGCGAGTCCAAGGCGCCTCACCCAATCTAGTAAATGCCCAAGATGTAATGAGCAGTATGGCTCCCACACAACCCAACCAAGGTGACAAATACCAGACAGCGACAATTTCTGCAAGTATCGCCAAGACTCCAATGGCGATCCCACAATAAAACCTAGCTTTGGACTTGGTCTCACTCACCTTCGCCCGCGAGTAAGCCAAGTAAGCAAAACATCCCCATGCAATAGGAAAGAATTGAAAGTGCGGTCGTTCCCACAAATGCGTTCCATGGACGTATAACAAGGGACTAAGAGATAATAGCGCAATCAGCCAAATAAGATCAACTCGTTCAATTTGCTTTGTCGACATTAATAATTTCCAGATTGTCTTTGCACTATCGGCAGCCAGAATCGGCGGTTAAGGTCTTTTCCATGCATACAGAAAACTCGCATCGCAGATCTCATTGACTCGTTCTAAATTCTCATTAGCCACGACCAACTCAAACCCTTTGCTCTTGATCGCCTCTGCGATTACCGAGCAATCTCCGTGAGCAGGATGCAACTCCATAGACAGGGCATGCACGCGATCCAACCATCCCGTGATCGCAAAAAGCGAAAACTCACTCCCTTCAATGTCGATCTTCAGAAAGTCGATGGACTCAATCTGATGGCTTCGCATTAGATCTTCCATAGTCATGCCGGCGCCAGAACCAATTAGTGGAATCGAGCCGACAGCAGCCACCTCGATTCCATAAGCATCATAGTTATTCAATTGCAGGTTATGGCGAATAATGCTTTCGTATTTGCCATCACACTCGACGCTGATAATACACTTGGCCTGCGTCGTCATTAAGGCAGAGAACGCACCGCGATTGGCCCCCAGATCGACTGCCACGCGGATACGCGAGAAAATCTCTGAGGGAATCCACCGAAAGTAGCAATCCCTGATATAAATCTCTCGGGCGACACCAAATGCAAACGAATCCTCCTGCAAATGATGGTCGCAATAGCCGCAGTCAAAGAAAAACGATTTGCCTCGGTAATGAAATTTTTTTGCCAGTTCACCCATCGACTTATCCAGCGGACGCAAGTCTCCCGCTTGTTGGATATTGGGAATATTTTTCAAAAAGGATGCGACGTACCGTATGTACAATCTTAGCCCCAATACGGACGCTGCCTGAGAGCAAAATAGATTGTTCCTGAGTTTGCGAATGATCCTCATAATTATCGTCGGCAGTCGTTTAGGATATCCATCTTGGGAAGCGTTATCGTTCGCCTGTCTGCATGCTTGGTTTCTTATCGGCACCGTCGAGCGAGCTATCAAGTAAGTTGCTCGTTTGGGCGCTTGGGCCTGCGTTATCGGCCGACACAGTTGGCAAGCCTCTGGCCGGCCACAGTATTTCCGGGGCCGTACCCATAGTTTGCGCTTCGATGCGTTTTAGGTCGATCCAGTAAAAGAACACGGTATGCAAGAATGCGTAGCGAAAGCCGACGCGACCGTCTAGGAATCCCATTCGAAAAAAATAACGGTAGACGAAATACACTACTGGTCGCATGGGCAAGCGGTAATAGAATCGGCGTAACCACATGCGTCGTTCATCGGGAGCCCCCAGCAGCCTGGGTGATACTTCACCTAGAGCGTTGCCGGCCATCATTTCCCGTGCTTCCATCGATGAATATCGATTGTGGCGATCGATCCAATGACTTAATGACTTGAAGTCATGATGTTCAATGCAACTCGAAAAGCGGACGTTTTCGCCGGTAGTGACCGCGTGCTCATTGCAAGACCTATTCTCGAATCGAGCATGGCCGGTGCGCCACATTCGCAAATCGAAATTCTCGCGCACGCCACCGAAGCGGATCTTCTTTCCAAAGAAGAAAATGGTACGTCGAAAATATATGCCAGTGGTGGTGGGCGTTGCGTTTTGCACGAGACTAGCAAACTCTCGCTTGAATTCAGGCGTGACTCTTTCATCGGCGTCCAGCTTCAATGTCCATTGGGCCTTCAATGGTAACGACTCCAATGCCCAATTCCATTGGTTTGAGTAATCTTGAAACGTATGCTGGTACACCGTCGCACCCAGCGAAGTTGCGATTGAAACTGTATCATCGGTACTATATGAGTCCACGACGAAAATCTGTTGCGCCCAACCTCGAACAGAGTTTATCGCATGAGAAATATTCTTAGATTCATTAAATGTAAGAATTATTACCGCTATGGGAGCGTTAATCGGGGCTTCCGAACAGCGATTAACCGTCATGCTGTGACCGCCCCGAGGAATTTCTGACACCACATTTGAGTCGCAAGCACCGCAAAGATCGGGTAAGCTGCGTCAAGTTGCTTTTTTCGATCGGCATCAATGAGTTTTGCAATCGCAAATTCATCAAACAGCCCCACCGAGCGGATGGAACTTGGTGAAAGTTGATCGTCGACAAACTTGGCTAACGGACCGCTAAGCCAATGTCGCAGTGGTGCTCCAAAACCAGTTTTGGGACGATAAATTACGTCTCGTGGGAGGATCGATTCCATGGATTTCTTGAAAATCCACTTGCCGGTTCTGCCGCGCTGTTTGTACTGCTGAGGAATCTTGTCCGCCAACGCAACAATGTCCGCGTCAAGTAGCGGGACTCGAGTTTCAACGCCCGCTGCCATGGACATTTTGTCGGTGTAGTTCAAGTTGTGATCAGGCAGAAAAAACTTGCATTCAAGCAGCAACATGCGGTCGATAGCCGAACAGCTAGAGTGGGCGCCGGCGAGCACGCTATGCATTGGCGAGCTAATGAGTGAACTGTTTATGTCATTTACAACATCACTTCTGAGCAAGCTCAATGCCTGAGCAGGTCGCTGCCAATAGAAATATGCCAATAGCCGTTCATCGGACGGCATATCAGCGTTGGTGAGTACTTTGGCAAGCCTGCGAAGGAGTGTACTTGAGTTGGGCAGATTACTGGCGAGGGAAGCTAGTACTCTGCGCATGGTGGTAGGCAACCAACTCCAGTATTTTTCCATGCTTATCGCGTAATGCCGACGATAGCCAGTAAAGAGATCATCGCCACCTGCACCGGAGAGCAACACTTTAATGCCATGCTGCCGGGCCAATCTGCAAATAAATAGCGTATTCAGTGGAGCTAAATCCGCTTGAGGTTCATCCAAGTGAAAAACCATTTCTGGTAATTCGTCAGCCATCTCGGGACCGACCGTAATGGTGTGAAGATCCACATCGAGATGACTGGCAACTTTTCGCGCGAACGGCAAATCTGCGGCGAAGCCGTCCCAATTTCCAGCGGCGTCGCGAAAATCAATGGTAAAGCACTGCAGCCGTTGCTGTGTGAATTCCCGAGCGAATGCTACAACGGCACTAGAATCGAGCCCGCCAGACAGAAATGCGCCGACCGGAACATCAGCCACCATTTGCCGCTGAACGCCGATGCGGATCGCACTGTGAACTTGTTGAGCAAGAACCTCAGGGGAGGACTGGTGATCGACGGTTCTTGTCGAAGCGACTTGAGGAAGATCTTGAAATTTCCAATGGCGTTGAATGCGACCCGATTTGACTATCATGGCGCATCCAGGCTCTAGTTTCTTAACTCCAAGCAAAGGCGTGCGAGGTGCTGGGCACCACAGGTAAGTCAAGTAGCTGGCTATGGCAGCTACGTCGATCCGACGATCGACGGAACGCTCACACAAAATAGCTTTTAATTCGCTGGCAAACAAGAATCCATTATCGTTGGCAGCATAATACAGCGGCTTGACCCCAAACGTGTCGCGAGCAAGAACCAGTTCAGCCCGCACCGAATCCCAGATCGCAAAAGCATAGATTCCGTTGAGCTGCGTAAATGCGTTGATATGATCTCTACAATAGAGGTTAAGTAATACTTCCGTATCCGAATCGCTCTTAAACGCAAATCCATCGCGAATTAGCCCCCGGCGTAAATCCTTGTAATTGTAAATTTCTCCGTTAAATATGATGCAGTAGCGTTGCGATGCGTCCCACATCGGTTGGCGTCCGTTTGCGGACAAGTCTATGATCGCCAAACGGCGGTGCGCCAAACCTACTTGATGTTGCTCGATGAACAGTGTATCAGCATCATCGGGGCCACGATGAGCTTGCGCGTCGTTCATCGACTCCAAGGTTGCCTTAGAAAAGCTACCAACAAATCCGGATATGCCACACATGTGCGTTAGGTCGTACCGAGTATTTGGCGGCTCGAGAAAGGAGCAGATCTGCGAAACGACTCGGCGGCTACAGTTACCAAAAGAAATAATCCGTCAGAATTTCTGAATGTGCGGAAGAATCTAATCCTGAACAAAGCTTGGACGGTCGCGTTTCTCAATCATCCATCGATAGGTCTGATGAAACTGTTCACCGATCCCGGACCAGTCAAATTCGCGGTGCACCCAGTCGCGGCCTCGTTGTCCCATTTGCGCCAGCGTAACCTCATCAAGCGTCATCGCGGTAGACAAGCAGTCCGATAAAGTGTCAACGTTGTTATCAATCCACCAGCCTGCCCTTTGTTCCTGAATTCCTCGCCAAGGCGCTCCTTTCGAAACGATGCACGGAACGCCTGCTGCGAGTGCCTCAGCTACTGCAATGCCAAAATTCTCGGAGTGAGTCGGCAATACGAATAGCTGACTCTCGCAGTAGGCCTTCCACTTATCCTTGCCTTCCAATGCACCGGAAAACACCGTTCTCTCAAGTTGCAAGCGACCGGCCAGATCCTGCATTTTTCGCAAATAACCTGCATTGTCTGGCCCAACAATACGCAAATTCCACTGTGGAAATTTGCTAGCGACGCGTTGCCAAGCATATAGTAATATATCGATGCCCTTCTTAGGGTGAACTCTACCCAAAAACAAAACAGTCCGTGAGCGTGACGTTACTGCCGAGTCAACATTAGGCAGGTCCACTCCGTTGGGGATCAGAGCGATCGGTTGTCGAAAGCCTAGTTTGCGTATGTCGTCATACTCAGATTCTGATGTCGCGTGAAAACAGAAAGCACATTGCAGCGCGCGCTTCTGCAGGAGTGGCCAATACAATCTCTTCATGGACGAACCACTACTCATCGCCCATGGTGACATCGTTCCTCGTGGCGAGACTATCAGTGGCACACAATTCTTGCGAGCAATAAAATTTGGATATACATTGGTAAGCATCCAAAGTCCATGATTATGCAGCACATCGATTTGTTGTTGCCGCATTTGCTCACGTAGCCAACCATTCATTGGTTGCGACCAGCCCAAAATGCGAGGGCCTGCCAAAATAGGAAATGTTTTAACGTAGTTGGGCGGATTCGTGATCGGCGGACGATCCAATGCAGCGATGGTAGACGAATCCCCGACTTTGATTAACGATTCACAAAGTCGTACCACAGAATATGATGGACCACTCGAGTCCTCAGCCACGGAGGAGACTATCTGGACAATTTTACTCATCGGTCCGTCGGACTTGAGCAGGTACTTTGAAAATTTGTTTGTTTTAACGGCGACTGCCGACTGTCAACGTCGAAGACCGTCAACACTGCATTGGCAATTCCATCCGCTGCAGCCTGCGAGGAGTATTTCGCGATTTTCTGCATACAATTGCGACTAAGTTTGTGAGCCAATAACGGATCAGAAATAAAATGTTGCATACAAACGGCTAATTGAGAGACCTGACCTACTGGAAATACAAACCCCGTTTCGCCGGGCACGACGAGGTCTGCTGCGGCTCCAACTTTGTCGCTAGTAATTACCGGTCACCCGAACTGCATGGCTTCATTGACAACTAATCCCCACGAGTCGAATTGCGAGGGTAGAATAAAAATGTCCGACGCCAAGAAATACTTGGCTAGTTCACTTTGATTCACAAAGCCGGGTGCAATCAATCGATTCTCTAAATTGGGTGAAAGAGAGTTAATCAGCAACTGACGCTGCGGACCTTCACCGAGTGCTATTACGTAAAGATTCCGCACCTGCCCTAGCATCTTTATTGCTTCGGATATCAACAAGGGCTGCTTACGTTCGATCATTTTCCGCTAAACAAGAACACTATAGCATTGTCAGGTATATTCAATTCTCGCCTGGCATCGAGCCTCGACATGCTTTGCTTCTGTTTCTCAAAAAACTGATCATCTACGCTGTACGGTGAGAAAAAAAGCCTATTCTCAGTTACGCCGCGTTTGACCAGATGCGCGCGTGCATCCCGGCCGATATAGCAAAATGCGTCCACACCTCGATAGAACCACGACCTATAAAACTCCGCGACCATATTCTTCAAGTAACTGGGCCTCGGACGGCAATCCGTGAACTCGCCGCGCACTACCAATTTAACGCCTAACCTTTTTGACCAAAACCGCAATTGCCTGGTGTGAGCCGCATAGTACCCCTGCACAAGAACACAATTCGGCCTTAATGCGCCCAAAAGCTTTCTACACTCGGGGATTTTTAGAATGCCAGGAGTTGAAATACTTCCCGAGCGAATTATTTGCGAACGATATCCGCCCAACAGCGGCACGTCCCACGCAAAAGACTTTCCGAATTCGTCGTCTGTGTACTCGACCACTCCATGGTCACAACAATAGACAACTTGTACATCAAGATCTTCGTGCGCCGATAGTAGCCGCCATAGAGGAGCCTGATACTGAATTGGATGGGTCGCAAAAATTGCTAGTCGAACGATCGTCAATGGTCTCCTAGGGTCTCTCCGGCATCGGGTAACCGGCGGCTCTCTGGTTAATCGTTTCAAGCAGCAGCTCTAGCCGCAATCGATAGGTATGCTCGCGCATTACCCGCTGGAATCCCGCCTGGCGAATTTGGTCGCGTTCGCTGTCGCGCGGCAAGTAATAATCGATCAATTGCTTTAGGTGTCGCATGTTCTTAAACGACACTAGCTCTTCTCCGTCTCGAAAAAGTTGTCCAAGCCCCAGTCGCCAGTCCACCATTTGAAACGCTGCTGAGCTGGCAGCCTCGAATGCGCGAACATTGACACCTTCGATTTCTCCGTAGTGCAAATTATTTATCACAATCTTTGCACCGCGAAATGCTCGCACTTTATCATGGTTGTGCACAGGGCGACCCTGGAATGCGCGATCGGTCCAGGGTGAATTCAGCCAAAGCGGAGCCGGATTTCCCCATATCTTCAGGTCATATTGAGTTAAGTGCTTCAGAAAAGCCGAACGGTACGGATGCTGGTTTCCGGCAGTGGTAAGTTCGCAGCGGAATTCCGAGGGTATTGGAGATTCTATTGGAAGAGTATGCTTGGCGGGATTGCAGCACTCTGGCAAGTAGTACACAGAACTATCGAGTACATCGGAGAGTACTCTTACTAGATAAGGATCTTTAAAGAACAACGCGTCGTAAGGGGCATTCATAAAATACCCTTTACCGAAGACTCCCAAATGGTCCGGGAACCACAACGCGACAGCGCCTACATGCTCCTTAAGACGCGCAACCTCGTCTGGCCACAGAAAATCGTGACAGACTAGAGCCACATCAAACTGATTGGATTCAACATTTCTCCAAAGCGTGCGAGCTCGTTTCCGACGGAAATATTGCAGGTTGTCAGTGGTGGAAAACAATGCTGCCCGTACTTGCTCAAGTCGCTTTCCGAATAGAGTCTTAGCCCGACCACTTTTGATGCCAGGCTCGAATCGCTCTACTTGGTGCCCCATATCAGCCAATGTCTCGGCAATATGCAGCGCAAATCCCTCCGAATAGAATTTTCCTATGACTAGTGTATGCATTTTGGATTGCAGAGTGTTAAAGTTGTTGCTTAATGTCGGGGCATTAACTAGACTTTTTACTGCGTTTCACTACGAGGCTTTGTGCGATCAATAGAAACGGAATTAATCGCAGAACGCCGGCGCCAGAAGCGGCTACGTTAGACTCTATCGCTACAATTGGATAAAGAACCCCAAGATAGACGATCCAACTACCGATCTGGCCCTTCGCAAACGTGCGAAAATACACCTGCTGAAACAGCCCAATTGCCCAAAACCCTAGGAAAACAAGCACATGTCCTCCCGCAAAATAAAGATAGGACACAGGCCCCATAGCGGTCGAGCTATTAGTGTTAAACGGACGCCCTAGGACATACACACTAAACCACCAACCATCGTTTGCCAGAGCCTTTTCGTCCCACAAAAACCTGGGAATAAATGCATGGAATGGTATTAGGACAATATTCTGCAGAAACTTCGGTGCCGTGAGTTCATTCACTTGCCCATTATCTGCGAACTGCAATGAGACTGCCGTAACGGTGGTGAGGTCGACCCTCTGCTGCAGCTTGCCTATGGTAAAGTCACTTGGTCGCTTGTCATCCTGCAGCGCCTCAAATGTATTCGCGAACGATTGTAAAGCAGTATTTACTACTGAATAAATATCACGATTGTCCAAAGTCGGGTTACTGAACCTCGCACGGCGTAAAGGTTCAACTAATACATACGATAAAACCAATGCGACTGCAGCAATGATTAATATTCTAAATGAAATACGATGCTTCACAAGGTAATATCCAACACCTACAAATAAAAACGGCATGAATACCTGTGATTTAAATCCACCTATTAATCCAACAAACACTTGAAATAGAAGCAGCAGTATGAAAAGCGCTCTAACTATTTGGTTTCTTCGGTATCTTTCAGAAAATATCGCGACGGAGAGAACCAGCAATGCTAACTTCCCACCTGACGAGAGGAGGTTGATCCATTGGGAAATCGCTTGCGCTTTGAGAAGGCCTTCGCCATCCGAAAAATAACCAAAAACCCCCATTTGGATCTGTAAAATCGGCGCCGCAATTCCCATTGCGATCAGGACGATTATCGTCCAGAAATTAATTTCGAAATCGCTCCTCATTATTGATATATGCCGAAGTTGATTGGTAAGAAACTTCGAAATGCTCTCCGCAATTCTGCTACCGTAGCCGATCCACATGCCAACGGCAGCTACCACGATCGCAAGCATCGCATTGTTGAGATGAAGAAATATCTCGGTGCTGGGGAGGAATTTTGAAAGTTCGTGCCACTCACTGTTCACAACATATCTGACATTTGGGAAGGCATACTGCACGCCGAAATGTAAAATTGAAGCAAGCACTGGTGGCTGAAGCCACGCAAAGTTACTTCGCTGAAATGTTCGTGAACAATTCCAAGCAAGGTATAGTACCAAGAATAAGTTCAATCCGATGAATAATTCCGGCGAGTTCATATTGCTTCAGTCAAACGCCTAGTATTCCCATCAAAACCTGAAAGTATTGGTACGCACAAAAGTAAGGCTAGTTTGACTTTTGCGCGACAGTGATTGTAATTCGCGCCCAATTGTCCGGCAGCGTTCGTGCAGCGAGCAAATCGGCAATTCTTACCAGAGCAGTATAGGGATAAAACAGTCTGCCAGTAGCCCAGCTATCCAGATGTTTGAATAGCGGCGAGAATCGAAGGCCGAACTGGGCTAGCTTGGAGTATACGGAGGGCGACTGCAGAGCCGTCTTCTCCATGGGTGCTTGGGCGACAATCTTAAATCCAGCGTTGCGAATGACCTCTAAATTGGCACGCGGGGTCTGATAGCCGATATGCCCATCACCTTCCAAAAATAACTTGCGATATAGATCCTGCCGTTGCTTGCGAAAGTGTCCTATTAAAGGATTGCACGTTTCTATGTCGTAAAGGAATACCAGCTTTCCGTTCGGTCGCAAGACTCGACGGCATTCTGCAAGAATCTTGTCTTTGACAATTGGTTGCATGTGTTCCCAGAAGTAAGAGCTAATTACGGCATCCACAGAGCCGTCTGCCAAGGGAATGCATTGCGCTGCATCGGCTTGAATACGCGCGACGTAGGCTCCATTCGCCTTGGCGAGCGATCGTTGCGAAAGATCTAACCCAATCATCTTGTAGCGCTGGGCGAAATAGTCTACACCGCCTGCGCACCCGAGTTCAACCACTACACTTGAGGCAGGTATATGCTTGCGGACCATCCAAGGATAGCCATTACACATTACCCATAACGGCCAGCAATGCCAAATTGCTTCACTGCGCGGGCGGAATTTTACGTGATTGAGATATGCTCCCTCGTAGAACTCGTCTTTTTCTGCCAACATGCACAGCACGTCATCTACATACTGAAACGCATGTCCGTTCGCACAATTCAATGCTCCATCGGAGCCTGATTGCAACGGCAACCTGTGGATGGGGCAAATTAGTTTTAACTCCCAAGGCGCGCCCGGGCAATCAGCCTGCATTGGCTTTGGAGATTCGACCGAGTTGGTAATCGTATTAGGCATCAGCTATTGATTTCAGACATTCCGCACATTTGTCCCAGTACGACTGCATAGTTTGACGACTGTCAGTTAGATGAATAAGTCGCCTTCCAGGCAATTTCCCCCAACCTGAATCTAGTACGAATTCACCTTGTGAATCAAGGCTACGAAAAGCCGAGCGGATTTGATTTCTTCTATTCGTATATCGCAGCTTGCTTTCAAGACGAGGGAACCATTTCAGAACATTGGCTTGCACTGGTTCCTTGTGGCGCTGCAAGCTGCTTCCAATCCAACTGCTAAGACTTGTGCGTACTGGCGGCGGCATCTCGTGGCATTGAATTTCACGATTGGCTAGCAAGTTGAGAACTTCCATCCATGTCCAAGGGGGTGATGAATCGAGTGTATAGGTTCCAGTACTTTCAATTCCCCGGGCAATATTTACTATGGCTTCTGCAATGGTATAGCAAAAAACCGTATAGGATGGTCCGGCGTATACGCGAAAGCTCTTATGCTGCTGGGCAATCTGTTTCATTGAAAGGCTGCATCCTTGAATTAACCCATGGACTTGTGCCAGTCGTAGGATATACAGTGGATTGCCATTGGCGTCAGCATGAGACTTGGCGCATCTCTCAGAAAATCGCTTAGTGGCACCGTAGACTGTTCTCGGGAACCAATATCTACCTATACGCTGTGTCTCGCCTCCAAAGCCCAGGGCCATTTGCGAACTTGCTAGGACGTATGCTACCTGCTTAGGCAATCCAGCGAACACACTCGCGTATATCCTGCGGTACGCGGCAACAACGGATGCATAGGAACCCTGCGGCAAAGCAAAATCGACAATCGCATCCATCTGGGAAAGTGTTGTGCCTGCCTGTTGGCTCGACACATCACCATGAACGCACTCTATCCCCAGTCGCCTTAATACAACCGAAGACGCGGGATTTCTACAGAACGCAGTGACTTCGACATCGGGCCATAATTTCAGTAACAGGCAGATTTCTGTCCCTACTTGACCGTTAGCACCCAGAATTCCTATTCGGAGCACAGTTGCCTGCCGCTGTGTGTGTACAAGCCTTCGATTACTTGCGTAGTTACTCGGCAATTGCACAAATTCGTGTAATTCGACTTCGCATCGCGTATGCCCTGGAGAAAATCTCGCCAGTGAGCACATAAACTCGTTATCCCAGTGTCGGGGATCTGGTAATCGCGCGGCAGTTCTAACGGCATTGAGAACTGTGAATTCGACGACGTCAGTGTCAGCTCATTGGAAAAGAGTGACGTGCTTAAGGCGACGTGATCAAAAATGAACTCCATTCGATTGCCCACATCGGCGATAACCGAGGCTGTGAGGTTGCAACGTGTATTGCCGAATGGTCCAGTAAGCAAATATTCTCCAACAGTGTGAATTTCAAACCCATGATCAAATATCATGCGCGCGTTTAGAACCTCACACGATTGCGCCGTAAGTACATAGTTGACTGCATCAATATAGTGAACGCCTACTTCGAAGAGCATGCCACCTCCAGCAAGCTCCAGGTCTCCTAAATACCGCCCGCCCGTCTTGATGCCAACACCACCAAAGTAGATGGCGCACCGGCGCAGATCGCCGAACAGCCCATTCGCAACTGCCTCGCGTATAAATTGCAACTTGCCAATCGATCGCTTATTGAATCCCGCCGCAACCATATAATCACTTCGGAGGGCAGCAATTCGCCCGTGTTCGGGTGATGTGAGGGCAATTGGCTTTTCGATATAAATTGCGCAGTGCGTTTGCAGCCTCGCCAGATCTTTTAGATACCTTGCTCTTGACCCGTATGGTGACGAGATTAACACGAGGTCGACACTGGGCAGTGCCGCGAATTCGACATCGGGAGAGAAAAGCCGACCGCCGTAGTGTCTTCCGATCGTGGCCCATTTTTCGGCGCTTTGGTCGATATACCAGACTGGCCTAACGCCCAGTTCAGCCAAGATGGGAAGATGGTTATCCGAAGCCATTTGT
>SXGS01057836.1_pt1 | contig 16165 bp, 13 predicted proteins | sample 3174681 | NCBI WGS metagenome assembly SXGS01 (sample SAMN11356861, study PRJNA531348) | freshwater metagenome | isolation source: freshwater sample F1-80 | place: China: Fuxian Lake, Yuxi | collected 2017-12-25 | reverse complement strand
GGCGGCCATCGACCTCGCCGGCATCGTCGGCCTCGTCCCGGTGCTCGAGTTCGACCACCAGCTCCGCGCCGCCGATGTCCTGCAGGCCAAGCTCCGGAGCCTCGGCAACGTCGACGTGGTGCTCGGGGCCGCCACCACCGAAGTGGTCGGCGACGGCGATGCCGTGACGGCGCTGCGCTACCAGGACCGTGAGTCCGGCGAGGACCGGTCGGTCGACCTCGAGGGCGTCTTCGTGCAGATCGGGCTCCTCCCGAACACCGAGTGGCTCGAGGGGTCCGTGGAACTGTCCCTGCGGGGCGAGGTCGTCATCGACGACCGTGGTCACACCTCGGTTCCCGGTGTGCTCGCCGCCGGGGACTGCACGACCGTGCCGTACAAACAGATCGTGATCTCCATGGGTGCGGGCGCCACGGCAGCGCTGAGCGCCTTCGACCACCTGATCCGGACGCCGGTCCCGGTGTGAACCTTCGGGATCTCCGCTACCTGGTGGCGGTGGCCGACGAGCGGCACTTCGGTCGGGCCGCCGAGGCCTGCTTCGTCAGCCAGCCGACGCTGTCGACCCAGATCCGCAAGCTCGAACGTGAGCTCGGCGTCGAGCTCGTCGAGCGCAACCCGCGGCACGTCGGGCTGACCGGCATCGGCGAGCGGGTGGTGGAGCGGGCCCGTGCGGTCCTCCGCGAGGTGGACGGGATCGTCGACGACGCCCGACAGTCCCAGGACCCGGCCACCGGGACGCTCCGGCTCGGTCTGTTCCCGACGCTCGCCCCGTACCTCCTGCCCCACGTCGTGCCCGAGGTCCACCGGCGGTTCCCGAACCTCGAGCTCCTGCTCGTCGAGGAGAAGTCCGAGGTGCTCCACCAGCAGGTGCGCGACGGGTCCCTCGACGCGGTGCTGCTCGCCCGGCCGGTGCACGACGACCAGCTGCACGAGCAGTTCCTGTTCGAGGAGCCGTTCGTGCTCGCCGTCCCCGCCGGCCACCCGCTGGCGGCGATGCGGGAGCCGGTCACCCCGTCGGTGCTGGCCGGCGAGCAGCTCCTGTTGCTCGAGGAGGGTCACTGCCTGCGGGACCAGGCCCTGTCGGTCTGCCAGCTGGCGGGCGGGGGGGAGCGCCGCGGGTTCCGGGCGACGAGCCTCGAGACGCTCCGCCAGATGGTCGCCGCCGGAGTCGGGATGACCCTGCTCCCCGAGTTGGCGACCGTGCCGCCCGTTCCCCCCTCGGAGGACGTGGTCCTGCTCCCGTTCGAGGAACCGGTGCCTCGGCGGGAGATCGCCCTCTACTGGCGGCGGTCCAGCGCCTTCCGGGACCTCCTGCCCGACCTGGCGGACGTGATCGCGGGGTCGTCGGGACGGTGATTCCCCGGCCGGCCCGCCGGTGCGGCAGGATGTGGGGGCCATGACCGACCTCGATGCCACCTCCGGGACAGGCCCGGCCGCCGGGACCTCAGGTGTGTCCACCGGGACCTCAGGTGCGGCCGCCGGGACGTCGGGTGCGGCCGAGCCCACCACCGATCCGGCCGCCCGGCTCTTCAGCCGATCGATCGTCATCTCCGGGACCCGGTGCCTGCTCGCCTACATCGTGTTCCCCTGGGTGCTCCCGCTGCTCGGCGTGGCCAGGGGCGTCGGTCCGTTCATCGGCATCGTGATCGGCCTCGTCGCCATCGGGTTCAACATCGCGAGCATCCGGCGGTTCTGGGTGTCCGGTCACCGCTGGCGGTACGTGATCACGGCGCTCAACGTCTCGGTGATCGTGCTGCTGACGATCCTCCTCTGGATCGACGTCCGCGAACTGATCTGAGGCGGTCGGTGTCGTCGCGGCTCCGCACCGCCGCCGCCCTCGGGGCGGGAGGCCTCGCCTCGGCGTTGTCCCGGGCCACCGGTCGTGGTCACGGCGCGCAGATCCGGGGCCGGGTGGCGCTCGCGGTCGATCCGGAGGTGCCCCGTACCCTCGCCGCCGGCCGACGGGTCGTGCTGGTGTCGGCCACCAACGGCAAGACGGCGACGACCTCGATGCTCACCGCCGCGCTGCGCGACTCCGGGATCGGCGTCACCACGAACGCCAACGGGGCGAACCTGCTGGCGGGGATGACCTCGGCCCTGGCGGCCGACCGCGCCGCGCCGGCGGCGGTGCTCGAGTGCGACGAGGCGAACCTGCCGTTCGCCCTCGAGCTGATGGCGCCGGAGCTGCTCGTGCTCGGCAACCTGTCCCGCGACCAGCTCGATCGTCACCTCGAGGTCCGTCGGATCGCCGAGCGGTGGCGCTCGGAGCTGGCCGGACGCCCGACGGCGGTGGTCGCCTCCAACTCGGACCCGAACGTGGCCTGGGCGGTCGCCGACGTCGCCGACATCACGTGGGTCGACACCGGGCTCGTGTCCCGGCTCGACAACGCCATCTGCCCGGCCTGCGAGGAACTCCTCGACCTGTCGGCCGACACCTGGTCCTGCTCGTGCGGGTTCCACCGCCCCCCGGCCGATGTGGGACTCGGCGACGGCGTGCTCCTCGTGCGCGGCCGCTCGGTGCCGTTGAACCTCAGACTCCCGTGGTCGTGGCAGCGGGCGAACGCGGCGCTGGCGCTGGCGGCCGCCGACCGGCTCGGACTCGACGTCGAGGCCGCGGCCACCGCCGTGGGTCGCCTCGACGAGGTGGGGAACCGCCGGCACCGGATCGCGGTCGGCGACGGTCGGTCGGCCGAGCTGGTGCTCGCCAAGAACCCGGCGAGCTGGGCGTTGATCATCGACGAGCTCGCCGGTTCAGGGCGGTCCGTCGTGATCGCCCAGGACGACCGAGCGGCCGACGGCACCGACCCGTCGTGGCTGTGGGACGTCCCCTTCGAGCGGCTCGTCGGTTGCCCGGTCGCCACGGCGGGAACGCGGACCCTGGACGTCGCCGTCAGACTGCAGCACGCCGGGTGCCGACCGGTCGCCGTCGAGTCCGACGTGGAGGCGGCCGCAGCCGCACTCCCGGGCGACGAGGTCGTCGTGGCGGCCTCGTACTCGATCTTCCGGCGACTGGGGATCCGTTCGTGAGCGGCTCGACGGTCCGGGTGGGGCTGGTCTACCCGGAGCTGCTGGGGACCTACGGCGACCGTGGCAACGCCGTGGTCCTGGTCGATCGACTGCGCTGGCGGGGCCTGGACGCCGAGTTGGTCGAGGTCGCCGTCCGCACGCCGCTGCCCGAGCAGGTCGACATGCTCGTGATCGGTGGCGGTGAGGACGCGGCCCAGCTCGCAGCGCTCGACGAGTTGCGGCCGCAGGTGGAGCGGCTGCGCCACGCGGTTGAGCGGGAGATGCCGATCCTGGCGGTCTGCGCCGGGTTCCAGCTGCTCGGCTCCACGATCTCGCTGGCCGGACGGCGTGACCCCGTCGAGGGACTGGGGCTCTACGAGGGCCACACCGCCCCCACGGGGTCCAGGTGGGTCGGCGAGGCCCTGCTCGACGTGGGTCTCGAGGGGGTCGGGCCGGTGAGCGGGTTCGAGAACCACGGTGCCTCGACCACGCTCGGGCCCGGTGAGCAGCCGCTCGGCCGCATCCGCCGGCCGGCGGGGGAGGACCGGACCGACGGGGTCGTTCACGGCTCGCTCGTCGGCACCTATCTCCACGGCCCCGTGCTGGCACGCAACCCGGCCCTGGCGGACCACCTGCTGGCCCGGGTCGTCGGGGAGCTCGGCCCGATCGACGACGACCTGGCCGCCCACCTCCACCGTGCCCGCCTCGATTCGCTCGGCTGAGGCCGCCCACCGATCTCCGGCTCGGCCTGCCCGGCTGGGGCCGTCGATCGATCTCCGGCTCCAGCGCGCGATGTGTACCCCGCGCGCGACCCTCATATCCGGGAGGGGTGGGAGCGCCCGCCGATCTCCGGCTCCAGCGCGCGACATGTACCCCGCGCGCGACCCTCATATCCGGGAGGGTGGGGTTGGTTGGGTGTTCATGGGGTGGTCGTTTCACCCACTTGCGCCCGACACCCGGGCGTCGTACCACTGGTGCATCGTTCACCACGGGGAAGCCGCAGCGGGGCGGCGGCCACGTCCGGTTCGCCAACCGACGGCCCGGGGACGATGAGGGGGGCAGGGCGATGAGTACTCCACTGGTCGATCCACCACCGGTCGATGCGTACGGGTTCCGGCCGTTCTGGCGGGGCCGACTCCACCTGATCGCCGCCGTGCTGTCGGCCCCGGCCGTCCTGGTGCTGGCGGCGACGGCCGACACCGGCCTGGGGCGAGCGGCCGTGCTGGTCTACGGCGCCACCCTGGTCGGTCTCTACGCCGTCAGCGCCTCCTACCACCGTCTGGCGCACACACCCACGGCGGTGAAGTGGTGGCGCCGGGCCGACCACTCCATGATCTTCATGCTGATCGCCGGCACCTACACGCCGATCTGCCTGCTCGTGCTGCCACCGGCCTGGGGGATCCCGACGCTGGTCGCCGTCTGGGTCGTGGCCATGGCCGGGGTGTCGCTCAAGATGGCGAAGCTGGGCGTCGGGCAGGAGTCGGTGGGCTCGTGGCTCTACATCGTGCTCGGATGGGCCGGGCTGTTGACGGCCCCGCTCCTCGTGACCCGGCTGTCCTGGCCGCAGCTCGTGCTGCTCGCCCTGGGCGGGGTCCTGTACACGGTCGGCGCCGTGGTGCTCGGCAAGCGCCGGCCCGACCCCTCGCCCGAGCGCTTCGGCTACCACGAGGTCTGGCACTCCATGACCATCATGGCGGGTGGGTGTCACTTCGTGGTGGTCGCCACGCTCCTGCCCTGATCGCTGCTGCCCTGATCGCTGGTGGGGCTGATCGCTGCGCCGGTCCCACCGGGCCGAGCGCAGCCAGGTGCCCGGCCGGGCCGCGGGGCGCCGGTTGCCTAGGGTTCCCGACGTGGTCACCCCGGGATCGTTCGCTGCCGCCACGGCAGTTCAGCCGACGGTGGACGGCGGGTTCACCGCCTCGATCCCCGAGGGGTGGGACATCATCGGCAACGTCGACGGCGGGATCCTGCTCGCCGTGGCCGCCCGTGCCGCCGCCGTCGTGGCCGAGCGGCCCGACCCCGTCACGGTCACCTGTCACTACCTGGCGCCCGGGCGCGCCGGCGACCACACGGTGCAGGCCGAGGTGGTCCGGTCCGGTCGGCGATTCGCCACGGCCCGATCGACGCTCCTCGACGCCGACGGCCGCCCGGTCGTGACCACACTCGGTACCTACGGGTCGCTCGGCGCCGCCGACGAGAGGCTCCACGTCGACGGCTCGCCGCCCGACCTGCCGGCACCGGAGGAGTGCGAGCACCTCGTCGGCGGCGACGGGTTCCCGCCCACGTTCACGGACCGCGTCGAGGTCCGGCTCCACCCGGAGGACAGCGGCCTGTTCCGAGGGGAGCCGAGCGGGGTCCCGCAGGTGCGCGGGTGGTTCCGGCTCCTCGACGGCGAACCGGTCGACACCATCGGGCTGCTGCTCGCCGTCGACGCCTTCCCGCCGACGGTCTTCAACGCGTCGCTGCCCCTCGGCTGGACGCCGACCGTCGAGCTCACGGCGCACGTCCGCGCCCGCCCCGCTCCCGGCTGGCTGGCCTGCGAGTTCCGCACCCGGTTCGTCACCGGAGGGTTCCTCGAGGTCGACGGCGAGGTGTGGGACGCCACCGGCGCGCTCGTCGCGCAGTCCCGTCAGCTGGCCCTGGTCCCGCGCGGTTGAGGCCGTGACGGCCGCTCAGCGCCGTCGCGCCAGCGTCACCAGGAAGTCGCCGTCGTCGTCGGTCCAGACCTCGACCGTCTGCAGGCCGGCGGCGTCGAGCTCCTCCGCCACCTGCTCGCTCGTGAACTTCGTGCTGATCTCGGTGCGGATCCACCCGCCGTCGTGCACGTGCACCTCCAGGTCGAGCGAGGCGAGACGGACCATCTGGTCGGCGCCGGCCACGACGTGCATCTCGATGCGGCGGTGCTCCTCGTCGAACACGGCCCGGTGCGACCACGCCGGGATGTCGAAGTCGGCACCCAGCTCGCGGTTCATCACGGCGAGCGCGTTCAGGTTGAACGCCGCCGTCACGCCGGCGGGGTCGTCGTAGGCGGCGAGGAGTCGGGAGCGGTTCTTCACCAGGTCGGTGCCGAGCAGGAACCAGTCGTCGCTCGACAACGCGGCGCACACGTTCCGGAGGAAGACGCTGCGTTCGGCCGGGTCCAGGTTCCCGATGGTCGAGCCCAGGAAGGCGAGGAGGGTCCGCCCGCCGGTGGGCAGCGCCCCGAGGTGCTCGTGGAAGTCCCCGACGACGGCGTGGACCGCCACGCCGGGATACCTGCCGGCGATCTCCTCGGCCGCCGAGCGCAGGACCGCCTCGCTCACGTCGAACGGGACGACCCGTTCCAGCGAGCCGCCGGCGGTCAGCGCGTCGAGCAACAGGGTGGTCTTCTCCGACGTCCCGGAACCGAGCTCCGCGAGCGTCGTGGCGACAGTGATCCCGGCGATCTCGTCGGCGTGCCGGGCGAGGATCGACCGTTCGGCTCGTGTCGGGTAGTACTCGTCGAGTCGGGTGATCCGGTCGAACAACACGGAGCCGACGTCGTCGTAGAACCACACCGGCGGGGTCCACGGCGGGATCGAGCGCAGGCCGTCGGCCGTCGCCTCGGCCAGGTGGGTCGCCCAGGCCGCACCGTCGAGCCGGACGTCGATCGTGCACGTGGAGGTGGTGTCACCGCCGACCGGGGGAGCCGCGCCGAGCCGGTCGGCCGGGGCGTTCACAGGTCGGCCGCCAGTCGGAGCCCGCTGAACGCCCACCGGGCGCCCGCCGGGAAGAAGTTCCGGTAGGTGGGCCGGCTGTGTCCGGGGGGCGTCGCGCAGCCGCCGCCGCGCAGGACCTGCTGGTTCACCATGAACTTGCCGTTGGACTCGCCCACGGCGCCCGGAGCGGGGCGGAACCCCGGGTAGGGCAGGTACGCGCTGGACGTCCACTGCCACACCGCCCCCTCGAACTGGGTGGCGTCGGCCGTCGCGGCGTCGACGGACCAGTGCGAGGCGGCGACCGCCTCCCACTCGGCCTCGGTCGGCAGCCGTCCACCGGCCCACCGGGCGAACGCCTCGGCCTCGTAGTAGCTGACGTGGGCGACCGGCTCGTCGTCGCGGACCGGTCGCTCGCCGGCCAGCGTGGCGACCTGCCAGGTCCCGTCGACGATCCGCCAGTAGGCCGGGGACGTCCAGCCCAGGTCCCGGACCGCCGCCCATCCGTCGCTCAGCCAGAGGTCGGCCCGCTCGTAGCCGCCATCCTCGATGAACCCGAGCCACTCGCCGCAGGTCACGACCCGGTCCCGCAGACGGAACGGCCGGAGCAGCACCTCGTGGCGCGGTGACTCGTTGTCGAAGGCGAACCCGGCACCGTCGTGGCCGATGGTCAGGGTGCCGCCGTCGTGATCGAGCCAGTCCCCGCCGCCCGGTGACGGCGCGGGGTGCGGTCCGGCCGGGTCGTACGCAGGCCGGGCCGGATGCTGCGCCAGCAGGTGCGCGGCGTCCATGAGGAGCAACTCCTGGTGCTGCTCCTCGTGGTGCAGACCGAGCTCCAGGGTCGAGCGCAACCCGTCACCGGCTCCCGGGCCCTCCGCGAGCAGCGCGACGACGCGCTCGTCGACCGCCGCGCGGTAGGCCGCCACCTCGTCCACGGTGGGTCGCGTGATGAGCCCACGCGCCGCCCGGGGCTGCCGGTCGCCGACGGCCTCGTAGTAGCTGTTGAACAGGTAGCGGTACGACGGGTCGACCGGCTCGTACCCGGACCCGCACCCGGACCCGGCGAGCAGGAACTCCTCGAAGAACCAGGTCGGGTGCGCCCGTTGCCACGTCGCCGGGCTCGCATCCGGCCTGGACTGGTCTACCCGGTCCTCGGGGCCGAGCGGCCCGGCGAGCGCCTCGGTACGGTCCCGGACCGTCCGGAATGCGGCGATCGGGTCGCCGATCGACCACGGTCTCCTCACCCGGGCAGTCTGCCAGAGCGCTGCTGCGACGGCGCGATGATGTGTCCGGTGACCACGCCGGACGCGACCGACGACCCGCCGCCGGCACCGACCGTCGGTGATGGCGGCCGCGCGCCCGTCGGCGACCCCGCCGAGGCGCCCGTCGTCCCGGTGCTGCTGGGTGCGGCGGTCATCAGCTGCGGTGTGGGCCTCATCTTCCCGCTGCTCGCCGAGTTCCAGGACACCTTCGGGTTCTCCACCGCCGGCCTCGGGCTGATCTCGGCGGCGACCTTCGTGGCCTCGCTCGTCGCCGGTCTGCTGCTCGCCGGCCTGGCGGATCGTGGCCACGCCCGGGCCCTGCTCGTCGTCGGCCTGGTCGGCACCGCCGGTTCGCTCGTGTGGTTCTCCCTCGGGACCGAGCTCTGGCAGTTCGTCGCCGCCCGCGGACTCGAGGGGCTGGCCGCCGGCGTCTTCATCCCGGCGGCGCGCAAGGTCGTGACCGCCGGGGACCCCCTCGGAGCGGGCCGACGGCTCGGGCTGCTCACCAGCGCCGAGCTGGCGGGGTTCATGCTCGGCCCGGTGGCCGGTGCGGCCCTGTCGGGCCTGGGGCTGCAGGTGCCGTTCGTGGCGGTGGGTGCCGTGGCGATCGCCCTGGCCGTCGTGCTCGGCACCATGCGGCTGCCCGAGCTGGCGACGGCGACCGAGCGACGGTCGGCGCTCGAGTCCTTCCAGCTCCTGCGCCGGCGTCGCGTGGCCGGGGCCGCCCTGTTGTCGCTGGCGCTGTTCCTCCCGGTCGGGATCTACGACGCCATGTGGTCGAGGTACCTGACGGATCGGGGTGCGTCGACGTTCCTGATCGGCCTCGGGCTGTCCCTCTACGCGGTCCCGGTGATCGTCTTCGCCCCGTGGGGCGGCCGACTCGCCGACCGGTACGGCGCCGTCAGGGTGGCCACGTTCGCACTGTGTGCCGTCGTGCCGCTCACCATGGGCTACGGGCTCCTGACGGTCCCGGTGCTCATCACGGCGCTCGCCGTCGTCGAGGGCGTCCCGCAGGCCATCGCCAACCCGGCGGTGCAGGCGGCGATGCTCGACGCCTGCGAGGCCGACGAGGTGGCTGCCGGTCAGGGTCTGGCCTACTCGGTCAACCAGATCGGCGCCGGGGGCGCGGCCCTGCTGGGACCGTTGGTCTACTCGGCGACGGGGGCCGAGGTGCTCTTCGTCGGGGTGGGAGTGCTCATGACCCTGGTGTTCGCGGCAGGTGCGTGGCTGAGCCGACGTGTCGTACCCTGACTCGATGGGCGGTGCGGTGGACAGGCGGCGGTTCCTGCAGGCGGGCGCAGTGGGCGCGGCGGGCCTGGTCTCGGCCCGGTTCCTGGCGGCCTGTGCGCCGATGCCCGGGTCCACGACCATCCCGTTCGTGGACCCGATCTGGGACTGCGGCGTCGCCTCGGGTCTGCACTCCGCCGATGCGGCCGTGCTCTGGACCCGTTGCGCGCCCGCTGCCACCGCGGCGGTCGATCTCACCTGGGAGGTCTCGACGACCCCGACGTTCACGTCGTTGGCCGCCGATGGCGTGGTGACCGCCGATCCCGACCGGGACGGCTGCGCCAAGGTGCTGGCGGGCGGACTGACCCCGGGGACCACCTACTGGTACCGGTTCCGCATCGGGACCGAGTCCTCGCCGGTGGGCCGCACGCGGACTCCGGCCGCTGCCGGCACCACCCCCGACCGCGTCCGGCTCGCCGTGGCGAGCTGCCAGAACTACCAGTCGGGCTTCTACAGCGCCTGGCGGGACCTGGCGGCCACCGACCTGGACGCCGTGCTCCACGTCGGTGACTACATCTACGAGAGCGGGTCGTCGCGGACCGGCGTGAGGCCCGACCCGGTCGGTGCGGCGACCGACCTGGCCACCTACCGGGCGAAGTACCGGCTCTACCGGTCGGACCCGCAGCTGCGAGCCGCCCACGCCGCCCACGCGTTCGCCATCGTCTGGGACGACCACGAGTTGGTGAACAACTGCTCGCGGGCCACGATCCTGGAGGACCCGGCCCGGGCCGAGGCGGCCTACCGGGCCTGGTTCGAGTACCAGCCTGTGTGGCCGATCGACGGCACCCGCACCTACCGTCGGACCCGGTTCGGGGACCTCGTCGACCTGTCCCTGCTCGACACCCGCCAGTACCGGGACGCGCCTCCGGGCGAGGGCGCCGGCGTCGGCGGCTACATCGTCCCGGGCGGGATCGGCCCGGAGATCTACCGCTCCGGTCGGACGATCCTGGGCGAGGCGCAGCGCGACTGGCTGGTGGACGGACTCGCAGCGGCCCAGGACGACGGGGTCCGCTGGAAGCTGGTCGGCAACCAGGTGATGATCGCCCCCACTCGGTTGATCGACCTGGACGAGCCGGCGCTGCGCGCGCTGCAGCCGGACCTGCCGGAGCACGCCGGCGTGTACCTCAACGAGGACGCCTGGGACGGGTTCCAGGTCGAACGGGACACGGTGCTCGAGTCGGCCCGCACCAACGGGGTGACCAACCTCGGGTTCCTCACCGGTGACATCCACTCCTTCTGGCAGGCGGCGTTGCGCGCCGACTTCGACGATCCGCGCAGCCCGGTGGTGGGCCAGGAGTTCGTGTGCGGGTCGGTGTCCTCCAGCGGGCCCGACCTGGCGGGCTACGAGCTGGCGCGGGCGCTCGGCGACGCCGCCAAGCAGCTCAAGCCGGGGTTCCGGTACGTGGACCTGGCCCGCCGGGGTGTCGGCGTCGTGACCTGCACCCCGGAGCGCGCCTCGGTCGAGTTCCGGGTGACCTCGGCGGCCGGACCGCTCAGCGAGGTCCGCCGCGGCAGCGTGTTCGACTGGCAGGCCGACACGTCGAACGTCGCACTGACGCCCGGCTGAGTCCCGGGCGACGGTCGCCCGACCCGCGGCGTCTCAGCCGGCGGATCCCTCGACGAGCAGCGGCGCCACGGCGCCGTAGCCGCCCAGGACGTCCGAGACGTCTGCGAAGCCGTGGGCCCGCAGCAGGCTCGCCGCCAGGGACGACCGGTAGCCGCCGGCGCAGAAGACGACGACTGGAGCCTCCAGGTCGTCGCCGATCGCGCTGATCTCGTCGCGCAGCCGGGCCACCGGGACGACGTCGGCGCCGTCGACGGTGCCGAGAGCGTGCTCGCCGTGGGTGCGGACGTCGACGATCCGGAGGCCGGGCACCTCTCGGGTCCGGGCCAGGAACTCCTCGGCGGTCAGCCGCGAGGCCCGGCGGACCAGCTCCGGGCGGTCGACCAGCGCACCGTAGGGGTCGGTCAGATAGCCGGCGAGGCGGTCGAAGCCGATCCGGGCCAGCCGGACCCGGGCCTCGGCCTCGTCACCGGGTTCGGTCACCAGGACCAGCGTGTCGGTGGGCAGCGCCACCGACCCGGCGAACTCGGCGAAACGGCCGTCGAGGGCCACGTTCAGGGAACCGGCCAGGTGGCCGGCGGCGAACGTGGCTGCGTCCCGGGTGTCGACGACGACGGCGCCGTGCGCCTGCAGGTCGAGCACCTCGTCGAGGGTGAGCGGCGCGGCCGGAGCGTCCTCGTCGAAGACCAGACGGTCCGACTTGTTGAGCGTGGCGTCGTAGCTGAAGTAGCCGGGGGCGGCGGGCTGCCCCTCGGTGACGACGTCCAGGAACTCCTCGACGGTCATGTCGGCGAGGGCGTAGTTGCCCGTCCGCTGTTCGCCGATCGTGGACACGGTCTCGGTCGACAGCTGCTTGCCGCACGCGGATCCCGCTCCGTGCGCCGGGAAGACCTTGGTGGCGTCGGGGAGGGTGAGGAGCTGCTCCCGCAGCGAGGTGTAGAGCGACCGGCCGAGCTGCTCGGCGGTCACGCCCACGGAGGCGAGCAGGTCCGGTCGGCCGACGTCGCCGATGAAGAGGGTGTCGCCGGTCAGGACGCCGTAGGGGACCTCGACGTCCGTCGCCAGGTCCCAGACGACGATGGAGATGGACTCCGGCGTGTGACCGGGTGTGGCCCGGATCTCGAGCACGACGTCGCCGAGCTCGATCCGGTCGCCGTGCTGCAGCGCGCGGTGGGGGAACTCGGCGGCGCCGGCGGCACCGACGCCGATCTCCGCACCCGTCGCCTCGGCGAGCTCGAGGTGGCCCGACAGGAAGTCGGCGTGGAAGTGGGTCTCGATCACCAGCTCGATGGCGAGCCCGTGCTCCTGGGCCGAGGCCAGGTAGTCCGCGACGTCGCGTCGGGGGTCGACCACGACGGCGCGGCCGGTCCGCTCGTCGCCGACAAGGTAGGAGGCCTGGGAGAGGCAGTCGAGGTAGTGCTGTTCGAAGATCACGGTGGCTCCAGAGGTGGTGGGTCGGGTCGGTCAGGTGGCGGCCAGGGCGACGGCGGCGTCGATGCCGGTCCACACGGCGACAGCGAGCACGAGCAGGCCGAGCGCGGCGGTCAGGTGGCGGGTGGGGACACGGTCGGCGACGGCCCGACCGGCGAGCACGCCGAGGACGGCAGCGGCGGTGAAGGGCGCCACCACTGCCCAGTCGACGGCTCCGACACCACCCCGGAAGGCGAGCGCCACACCGGCGTTGAGGGCGATCACGAGCAGCGAGGTCCCGGTGGCGACGGTCATCGGGAACCCGAGGACGAGCACCAGGGCCGGCACGATGACGAAACCGCCACCGACACCGAACAGTCCCGTGAGGAACCCGACGCCGGTGCCGGTGGCGATCAGGAGCGCGACTCGCCGGCCGTCCCAGGCCGGTCGGGTCGTCGGTCCGGCGATGGTGACCGCGGCACCGGCTCCGGCTCCGGCTCCGTCGGGCGTACTGACGTAGCGGTGGAGGCGGGCACCGTCCCGGTAGCGGGGGAGCGTGCTCGGTCGCTCGACCGGGACCGGGTCGGGGCGAAGTCGCTCGAGGGGCAGGTCGTCGACGGGGAGGGCGTCGGGCCGACGCAGGCTCTGCAGCATCCGGGTGCCGACGAGGACCATGAGGGCGGCGAATCCGAGGAGCAGGACGTCTCCGTCGATGCCCTCGTTGAGTCGCGTGCCCACGAAGGATCCGGCGATGCCGGCGACGGCGAAGCCCAGGCCGGCGCGCAGGTCGACCCGGCCCGCTCGGGCGTGGGTGACGACCCCGACGAGCGAGGCGATCCCGACCACGACCAGCGAGGACGCCGTCGCCTGCTCGGCGGTCAGGCCCACCACACCCACCAGGACGGGGACGGCGAGGATGCTCCCGCCACCGCCGACCGCACCCAGCGACAGCCCGATCAGCAGGGCCAGGACGGTGGCGACGATCAGGTCCACGGGCCCATCTTCGGTCCGGGAACCTGGTGTCGTCAAGTACCCCCGGGGGTATCTGGTTCCCAGCCGTCAGGCGGCTCGTATCGCCTCGAGGACCTCGACCCGGACCGCCCGTCGGGCCGGCACTACCGACGCCAGGATCCCCACCAGCAGGCCGACCCCGACGATCGCCCCGAGCCGCGCCCCGTTCAGCGCGAGCGGCACGGACCCGCCACCCAACGATCCCACGAGCACCCAGCCGACCAGGACCCCGCACCCGACCCCGATGGCGGTCCCGAGCGCCGCCACCAGCACCGACTCGAGTTGCACGGTGCGCGCCACCTGTGACCGGGTGGTGCCCAGCGCCCGGACGACACCGAGCTCCTGGCGTCGTTCGTGGATCGAGAGCGTCGTCGTGTTGACGATCCCGATGAGCGCCACCACCACGCTGATGCCGAGCAGGGCGTTCACCGCGCCGATCAGGAAGTCCAGCACCTGTCCGACGATCTGTCCGAGGAAGTTCCCGGGGACGACCTGCACCCCGGTGTAGTCGGCCAGCAGTTCGTCCAGGGCCAGGCCGACCTGCTCGGCGGCACCCGGGTCGGTGCGCACGTAGACCAGGTTCACTGGCTGCTCACCCGCCAGCTCCAGGAAGGCCTCCTCGGAGACCAGGACGCCGAGCGACAGCGAGTCGATCCGCGCCCGGAGCGTCGCGGCGACGGGGAAGGACCGGACGTCGCCGTCGGGCAGCACCACGTCCACGGCGTCACCCACCCCGGCGCCACCACCGAAGGGTGAGCTCGCCTCGCCGGGGAACGTCGTCGGGGGCGCACCGCCCGGGGCGCCGTCGTCGGGGGTGGACAGGGTGAACGACGACAGGTCCACGACCGCCGCCGCCCGGCCGGCAGCCACCTCGTCGAGCGAGCCGGCGACCACCTCCAGGCCGGTGGTCTCCTGCAGGGCCCGGACGTCGGCTCCGGACACGGCGGTCTGGTTCCCCAGCGAACCGGCGAACGCGGTCGTGCGCACCGGGGCGGTGCGGCGGACACCGTCGGTGTCGGCGATCCCGTCCAGGACCTCGTCGGCGATCGGCGCACCCGAGCTGGCGACGATGAAGTCCGAGGCCGAGAGGGCGTCCAACTGGCCTGTGGCCCAGGCCTTGAACGCCTCGCCCGAGGTGGTCACCACGGTCACCAGGAACAGGCCGATCACCAGGGCGTTCGCCGTCGTGGCGGTGCGCCTCGGGTTGCGGACCGTGTTGTCGACCGCCAGCCGGGCGGTCAGGCCGAGCCGGCGAGCGGGCGGCGAGAGCAGGCGGGCGAAGGCCCGGGCCAGCAGCGGACCGCCGACGATCACGCCGAGGAACAGCGTGAGGGCACCGGGACCGAGCAGCCACGCCGTCCAGCCGCCCAGACGGACGCCGAGCAGGAGCACCAGTCCGAGCCCGAGGAGTGCTCCGCCCACCGCCGCCCGGACCGGCGAGGTGCCGGAGCGGTCCACTGCCCCCTGTCGCATGGCCTCGACGGGGCGGGTCCGCCCGGCGCGGATGGCGGGCGCCAGCACCGAGACGGTCGTGACCACGGTCCCGGCGGTGACGCAGCCGACGACGAGCAGCGGACTGACCGAGATGCCGGCGCCGGGGAGCCGGAACCCGAGCGCCTCGAGCAGCCGGACGACGCCGCCCGCCAGCAGCGCCCCGGCCAGCACGCCCAGGAGACTGGCGACCACGCCCACTGCGACGCCCTCGGCCAGCAGCGACCGGCGCACCTGGCCGGGGGTGCCGCCGATCGCCCGGACCAGCGCCAGTTCCCGACGGCGCTGGCTCACCACGACGGCGAAGGTGTTCGCGATGACGAACCCGGCGACGAACAGGGCGACCCAGGCGAACCCGTTGAGCACGGGTCGCAGGATGTCCACCAAGCCGGCGGTGAGCGCCTGACGGGACTCGCGGAACGTCGGGCCGGTGACGACGTTGAGGTTGGTGCCGGCCAGGTCGCCCGAGAGGGCCTCGGCGACCCGGTCGACGTCCGCGTCGCGGTCGCCGCTGTCGCCGTTCGTGGGACCGACGCGGACGAGTACCGACTCCCAGCCGGTGGCCCGGGCGCCGAGCACCTCGAGTGCGTCGTCGGGCTCGAACGACACGGTCCCGCCGTCGTCGACCGAGTCCGCGTCGCCGAAGCGGCTGGTGCCGACGACCTGCCGCTCGACCGGCCCCGACGGCGTGGCCAGACGGACGGTGTCGCCGACGCCGACGCCCACCTCCCCGGCCGTGCGTTCGTCGATGACGACGCCGCCGTCGACGGGTGCGGATCCGGCGGTGATCGTGAGCGGGTTGAGTCCCCCCTGGTCCTCGATCCAGGCCCGGCCGCGGGTGCGGGACGCCACCGTCGTGCCGTCGGCGTCCAGGATGCGGACCGGCTCGGCGAGCTCCCCGGCGGCGGCCGCCACCCCGGGGGTGTCCCGGATCCGCACCAGATCCTCATCGCTCACACCCAGGCCGAGGCCCTCGAACTGCAGGCTCGACTCGACCGCCAGGTCGACGCCGGCGTACTGGCGGTCCACGGTGCCGAGCAGCGCGTTGCGCATCGCCCCGGTCAGGACCAACCCGGCCGCCAGGAACCCGATCCCGACGACGACGGCGAGCGCGGTGGCCACGAAGCGCGGCGCGTAGGCGCGCAGGTTGCGGAGCGCGAGTCGGACCACGGCGTCGCCTCAGCCGGCGGGGGTGCCGGTCCGTTCGAGCAGTTGGGCCCAGGTGGGCTGCACCAGGTCGTCGACGATGCGTCCGTCGTTGAGGAACACCACCCCGTCGGCGCGGGCGGCGGCGACGGGGTCGTGGGTGACCTTGACGACGGTCTGTCCGAACTCGGAAGTGGCCCGGGCGAGGAAGTCGAGGATCTCGGCCGAGGAGCGGGAGTCCAGGTTGCCCGTGGGCTCGTCGGCCACGATCAATTCGGGGCGTTCGACGAGCGCCCTGGCTACGGCCACCCGCTGCT
>SXGS01094067.1_pt1 | contig 16168 bp, 10 predicted proteins | sample 3174681 | NCBI WGS metagenome assembly SXGS01 (sample SAMN11356861, study PRJNA531348) | freshwater metagenome | isolation source: freshwater sample F1-80 | place: China: Fuxian Lake, Yuxi | collected 2017-12-25 | reverse complement strand
CGTCCGGCTGCCCGAAAATCTCGAGCGCCGTCCGCCCTTCCACCGCGTTGACCAGCCGGCAGCACTCCCGCAACTCCGTCCCCAGAACCGGATGCGCCAGGAAAGCCCGCGCCTCGCCGATCGACGAAATCGCGAACCGCCGCGCCATGTCACTGTGCCCCAGCCCCGCGATCTGCGGGACCACGAACCACATCCAGTGGGTCCGCTTGCGGCCCTCGCGCAACTCATCGAACACCGCGGCCATCGCCGGACGCCGCGCCTCGACAAACCGCTCGAGGTCGAAGCTCACGCGCCGGCCACCTGCATCGCGTCGAGCAGACTACGCTCGATCAGGTCGAACAGCTCATCCATATCCGCTTCCGACGCCACGATCGCCGGACAGACCGCGAACCACCCCGGATCGCAGCGCAGGATCAGTCCGTTGTCGAGCGACGTCTTTTTGAGCGCCGCCCCCACGCGCGTGCCGGTCAGTTCCACGCCGAGCAAGACGCCTTTCCCGCGAACCTCCCGCACGATGCCGTGCCGCCGCAACGTCTCGAGCTTGGCGCGCAGATATCCGCCCACCCGCTCGGCCCGCTCCCACAGGCGCTTCTCCACGATCTCGTCGATCACCGCGATGCCGGCCGCGCACGACAACGGATTCCCGGCGTAGGTGTGGCCGTGCATGAACTGCACGTTATCCTCCGCGCGCCCCAGGAACGCCTCGCCCAGATCCTCCCGCGCGATCATCGCCGCCAGCGGAACCGCGCCGCTCGAGATTCCCTTGCCCACCGTCATCAGGTCGGGCGTAACGCCGAACGTTTGCGCCGCGAACATGTTCCCCGTCTTGCCGAATCCAGTGATGACCTCGTCGAAGATCAGCAGCACGTCGTGCCGGTCGCAAATGTCGCGTAGGATGCGAAAGTACTCGGCCGTCGGCGTGATGATCCCACCCGTGTTGCCGATCGGCTCGACGATCACCGCCGCGACGGTCTCCGGATCCTCGTTGACGATCACGTCCTCGAATGCGCGTGCGGCAAAGCGGTTGCACTCGTCCCAATCGGAGAAGCGGTCGCGATAGTACGTGGGCGGAGCCACCTTGAGGAAACCCGCCATGTGCGGCTCGAACTTGCTCTTCCGCGCTCCGGTTCCGCTCGCCGCCATCGCGCCGAACGTGCCGCCGTGATAGCCCAGATAGCGGCTCACCACCTTGTACTTGGACGGCCGCCCGCTCTGCTTCCAATACTGGCGCACGAACTTGAGCGCGCACTCCACGGCCTCCGATCCGCCGCTGAAGGGCTTCACGTAGTTCAGCGCGCCGGGCGTCACGGCGGACAGCTTCTCGATGAACTCGATGGCGGCATCGGAGATCGCATGCAGCGGCGGAGCGAACGTGAGCTTGTCGAGTTGCCGGTGCATCGCGTCGATCACCCGCGGATGCCGGTGCCCGAGCACCGCCACGAAGATGCCTCCGATCGCGTCGAAATAGCGCTTGCCGGAGACGTCGTGATAGTAGAGGCCCTCGGCGCGGTCGATCACCAACGGATTCGCGGCGAAATCGTTCATCTGGTGGAAGTCGACAAAGGTCCGCTTCAGAGTTTGTTCGAGCGATGTGGTGGCGGTCATGCTTGGAACCATCATAATGAAGGACGACGCATGCGCACGGCGATCGGATGGGTGTTGGCGGCGGCCGCGATGGCGGCGCCGGTGGAATTGGCGAAAAATGGCAAGTCGCGGTTCGCGATCTCGCTGCCCGCGGACGCCATTCCTTCGGAGCGCCGCGCGGCGGAGGAACTGCGGAGGTTCGTACGCGAGATGTCGCGAGCGGAACTGCCCATCGTGGGTGACGCCACGCCGCGCCGCCACCGCGCCACCATCGTGCACGACGCCACGCTCGGGCCTGAGGAATACGAGATCCGCGCCGATGGCAACGAGATCCGGATCTCCGGCGGCCGCCCGCGCGGCGCGCTATACGGAGTCTACGGACTGCTCGACCGCCTGGGCTGCCGCTGGTACACGGCCGGCGTCTCCCGGATTCCGAAGCTGGGCACGCTCGTCGTGCCCGAGATGCGGGAACGCCGCAAACCGGCGTTCGAATATCGAGAGGCGTTTTTCACCGAAGCCTGGGACAAGGACTGGTCCGCGCGCAACCGCCTCAACGGGCAGAATCACAAGCTCGACGACGAGACCGGCGGCCGCATCCAGTACTTCCCGTTCGTGCACTCCTTCCTCGACCTGATCCCACCGAAGGAGCACTTCGAGGCGCACCCCGAGTACTTCTCGTTGATCGACGGCAAGCGCCGGCACGAGCGCGGCCAGCTCTGCCTCACCAACGCCGCGGTCAAGCGGCTCGCCGTCGAACGCGTGAGGCAGTGGATTCGCGAACACCCGGAGGCCAAGATCTTCTCGGTGTCGCAGAACGATTGGACCGGCTGGTGCGAGTGCGACGCGTGCCGGCGCGTGGAGGAAGAGGAAGGCGGAGTCCACTCGGGTCCGCTCCTGCGCTTCGTCAACGATGTGGCGGAGGAGATCGGCAAGACGCATCCGGACAAGCTGATCGACACGCTCGCGTATTGGTACACCGAACGGCCGCCCACCAAGGTCCGGCCGCTGCCGAACGTGCGGATTCGCTTGTGTCCCATCGGCGCTTGCGAGGCGCATCCACTGGCCTCGTGCCCCTATAACCGGTTCTTCCTGGATCTGTTGAAGGCTTGGTCGGGTATCACCAAGCAACTCTACGTCTGGCACTACAACACGAACTTCTCCCACTATCTGCTGCCGTTCCCCGATTTCGACGAACTGGCCGCCGACATCCCGCAATACCATCGCAACGGCGTCGTGGGACTCTTCCTGCAGGGCGCCTACGCTCCCGGCGGTGGCGGCGAAAACGCCGAACTCCGCTCCTATGTGATGGCGCGAATGCTGTGGGATCCGTCGCTCGACGTCCAGCGCGAGATCGCCGATTTCCACCAGGCGTACTTCGGACCCGCGGCGGCGCACATGCGCGCCTACTTCGACCTCATGCACGAGCAAGTGCGGCCAGAAGGCAAGGGCAAGCACCTGTGGATCTTCGTTCACCCGAGAGTCCCCCACCTCAGCGGCGATTTCCTGGACAAAGCCACCGGCCTGCTCCACCGCGCCGAGTTCGCCGCCGGCAGCCCGGAAGTGTTGCGCCGCGTCAAGAAGGCCCGCTTGCCGCTCGAGTACGTACGGCTCCGGCGCGCCCAACAGTACGAGGTCCGCGACGGCTTCTATGCGCCGCGCGGTGGAGACGGTCTCGCCGCTCGATTCCAGGCCTTCTTCGCCGAAGCCCGCGGCTTCGGCATCCGCAACCTGCACGAGAGCCAGCCGATCGAGCAGGACGAACAGATGCTGCCCAATGGACTCCGGCAATACCGGGCTGTCACTCTCGCCTCGGGCCCGGCTCGAGCGGTGCTGATCCCGGCGTTGAGCGCCCGTGTCGTCGAGTTCGCGAAGTCCGGCGTCAACGCGCTCCGAGTCGCGGACGCGGGCTCGTGGCGCTATCCGGACGTGAGCGGTATCTGGGCGCAGATCCATCCGGACCGGAATTCGGCGGCGCCCTACGAGTTCCACTGGGACGAGGCGGAGATGGATGGCGCGGCGGCGTTGGTGCGGGGCGTCTCGCTCGCCGGATTCCACGCCACGCGGCGCATTCAACTACGCGACGGAATCCTCGAAACCACGACCGAAGTCGAAAATGTTTCAGACAAACCCTGGCCGGCGGTCATCCAGCATCGCGCCGACTACAGTCCGAACGACGATCTCACGGGCGAAGGCCTCGCCCTCTCCTACGCTTCGATCGGCGGGGCGCGGATCGACCGCCTCCTCTTCGAGCCCGGCGCAGAGACCAGCGGCAATGCCACGTTCGACGGAGACGCCCGGCCCGCTGGCGAATGGCGAGCCTACCATCGCAGTCCGGTCTTCGCGCTGACGGGACTGTTCGATCCGGCGGAGACGCCGCGCCTGCAGATGAGCTGGTCGTTGCGCGGAGCCAGTCTCATCACGCTCGCCGCGTGGAGCCGGGAAGCGGTTCTGCCGCCGCGCGGCAAGTTGACTTTCTCCTCGCGGTACCGGCTGGATTGACGCGGCCCGCGGGAGCCCGATATCGTCAGATCATGCGCTGCTACGTTTGGTTCGCCGCCGCGATGCTCCTCCCAGGCGCAACCGCCCAGCAGCCACCGGCGATCGGCCGCTACTGCACCGGTTGCCACAACGCCAAGCTGAAGACCGGCAATCTGGCGCTCGATCCCGCGCAGGCCGCTCATCCCGAGTCGAACCCCGCCGTTTGGGAGAAGGTGGCCCGCCGTCTGCGAGCGCGCCAGATGCCGCCCGCCGGAGCGCCGCAGCCTTCCGAAGCCATGTACGCCGAGTGGATCGCCGGCATCGAATCCTCCCTCGACCGCGCGTCGGCCGCCAAGCCCGATCCCGGACGCACCGCCACCTTCCGCCGCCTCACTCGCACCGAATACCGCAACTCGATTCGCGACTTGCTCACGCTCGACGTGGACGTGGCATCGCTGCTGCCGGCCGACGAGGCTAGCCACGGCTTCGACAACGTGACCACCGCCGATTTGCCGCCCGCCTTATTGGAGAAGTACCTCGGCGCGGCTCGCAAGATCGCGAGGCTCGCCGTGGGAATCCCGCCCAAGTCGCCCGGCGGCGACACCATCGGCCTCCCGCCCGATCTGACGCAAGAGGAGCATTTCGACAAGCTGCCCATCGGCACGCGCGGCGGACTCATGACGCGCTACACGTTCCCCGCCGACGCGACCTACGAATTCCAGGTCCGGCTCATGCGCGACCGCAACGAGCATGTCGAGGGTCTATACAAGCCGCATCAAGTCGAGCTCCTGTTGGATGGCGAGCGAGTCCGCCTGTTCACGGTGGAGCCGCCGGACAAGGACAAGGGCGAGGACCACTCGGTGGTCGACAAGAATCTGAAGTTCCGGGCCGCGGTGAAAGCGGGCCCGCATTGGGTGGCGGCCGCGTTCCCCAAGCTCCCGACGTCGCTGCTCGAAACCGAGCGCCAGCCTTATCAGGCGCACTTCAACATGGACCGGCACCCGCGCGTGCAGCCGGCCGTGCACTCGATCTCGGTGCTCGGCCCGTACGAAGCAAAGGGGCCCGGCGACACACCCGCGCGGCGGCGCGTCTTCGTCTGCTCGCCCGCCGCGCCCGCCGAGGAGGAACCGTGCGCGCAACGCATCCTCGCGACGCTGATGAGACGCGCCTATCGACGAGCCGTGACAGCGGACGACGCCCGCGCGCCCATGAAGTTCTTCCGCGACGCGCGGAAAAACGGCTCGTTCGACGACGGCGTCGAGATGTCGTTGCGCGCGGTGCTCGTCAGCCCGGAGTTCCTCTTCCGCGTGGAGCGCGATCCGGCCGATGCCGCGCCGGAGGCGGCCTACCGCGTCACGCCGCTGGAGCTCGCCACGCGGCTGTCGTTCTTTCTGTGGAGCAGCATTCCCGACGACGCTCTGCTCGACTCCGCGATTCAAGGCCGCCTTCGCCAGCCCGCCGAACTCGAGCGCCAAGTCCGGCGGATGCTCGCCGATTCGCGATCGGAAGCGCTGGTCAACAACTTCGCGGATCAGTGGTTGCACCTGCGCAACCTCGCCTCGGCGACGCCCGACATGCGGCTGTTCCCGGACTTCGACGACAACCTCCGCCAATCGTTCCGGCGCGAAACCGAGTTGCTCTTCGAAAGCGTGATGCGCGAGGACCGCTCCGTGCTCGATCTGCTCGGCGCCGGCTACACGTTCCTCGACGAGCGTCTCGCCAAGCACTACGGAATCCCGAACGTCTATGGCAGCCGCTTCCGTAAGGTGAGTCTGGCCGGCAATTCACAGCGAGGGGGACTGCTTCGGCACGGCAGCATACTGACGGTCACGTCCTACGCCACCCGAACCTCGCCGGTGATTCGCGGCAAGTGGATCCTCGAGAACCTGATGGGCATTCCGCCGCCGCCACCGCCTGGAAAGGTGCCCGCGCTCAAGGAAAAGGCCACGGTGGGCAAGTTCCTCACCATGCGCGAACGCCTGGCGGAGCATCGCGACAACCCCGCCTGTTCCGGCTGCCACCAGTTGATGGACCCACCGGGGTTCTCTCTCGAGAACTACGACGCGGTGGGCCGCTGGCGATCGTCGGAAGAGGGCGTGCGCGTGGACGCTTTGGGTGGTCTGCCCGGCGGCAGCACCTTCGACGGCGCGGACGGATTGGTGAATGCGCTGCTCGGACGGCCGGAGTTGTTCGTCTCCACGATGTCGGAGAAACTGCTCATTTATGGCTTGGGCCGCGGCGTGGAACCGTTCGACGGACCCGCCGTCCGCCGCGTCGTCTCCGGCGCCAAGGCCTCCGACTACAAATTTTCTTCGATTATCCTAGGGATAGCGTCCAGCACGCCGTTTCAAATGAGGAGGGCTCGATGATCGTCACCAAGAAGTCTCTGCCGCGCCGTTCGTTCCTGCGCGGAACGGGAGTCGCGCTGGGGCTGCCCCTGCTCGACGCGATGATCCCGTCGATGACGGCGCTCGCGGCGACACCCGCCAAGCCGGTTCGCCGGCTCGGCTTCGTGTACATCCCCATGGGATCGATCGTCGCCCAATGGACGCCGCCCGGACGCGACACACTCGGCGAACTGTCGCCGAGTTTGAAAGCGCTCGAGCCGCTGAAGGATCGCATCACGGTGCTCACCAACATGGAGCTCCGCAACGCGTATCCGGGCACGCACGCCACGTCGAACGCGGCCTTCCTCAGCGCCGCCACCGCGAAGTGGACGGAAAGTTCCGATTATTATCTAGGCGCGACGGCCGATCAGGTCGCGGCCCAGCAGATCGGCCAGGAAACGCGCCTGCCGTCGCTCGAGCTTTCGATGGACCTGCTCTCCACCGTGGGCCAGTGCGACAACGGCTACGCCTGCGTGTATCAGAACAACCTCTCGTGGTCCTCGCCCACCAGTCCGCTGCCCGCCGAGGCGCATCCGCGCGTGGTGTTCGAGCGCATGTTCGGCGACGGCGGCAGTTCGGCCGACCGCCGCGCGGAGATGCGCCGTGAAGCCAGCCTGCTCGACTGGGTTCGCGAGGACATCGCCCGCTTGAAGTCCCGGGTCGGCGCGACCGATCGCGGCAAGGTGGACCAGTATCTGGACACGGTGCGCGAAGTGGAGCGCCGCATCCAACGCGCCGAGGCACAGGCGGCCGGCGGCAAAATGCCCGACCTCGACCGTCCCGTGGGCGTACCCGCTTCCTACGCCGATCACGCGCGCCTGATGTTCGATCTCCAGGTGCTGGCGATGCAGGCCGATGTCACCCGCGTGATCACGTTCCAACTGGCGCGCGAGACCAGCAACCGCACGTATCCGGAGGCGGGCGTGCCCGATCCTCACCACCCCATGACGCATCACGGCGGCAACGCGGAGAAGATGGCCAAGGTCGCCAAGATCAACGCCTACCACGTGTCGCTGCTCGCCTATTATCTGGGCAAGTTGCAATCGACGCCCGATGGCGACGGATCGCTGCTGGACCACTCGGCGATCCTATATGGATCCGGCATGGGGAACCCCGATGTCCACGATCACACGAATTTACCGGTCCTGATCGCCGGCGGCGCCGCGGGACGATTGAAGGGCGGCCGCCACATTCGCTACGCGGAGCCGATGCCGCTCGCCAATCTCCATTTGACGCTGCTCGACAAGACGGGCGTCCGCATCGACAAGTTCGCCGACAGCACGGGCAAGATTCGCGAACTCGGCGAACCGCTTTCGGTTTAGGAGGATTCCGCGATGCGCTGGCTCAGTTTGCCGCTTTCCGCCGCGTTGCTCCTCGGCGCCGCCATCGACGGCGCCGGCCCGTTGCATCGCGCGGCGTTCGACGACGATCTGCCGGCCGCGGAGCGCGCGGTGCGAGGTGGGGCCGATGTCAACGGCGTCAACCGCTACGGCATGACGCCGCTGTCGCTGGCGTGCACCAACGGCAACGCCGCCATGGTGGCGCTGCTCTTGAAGTCGGGCGCGGACGCGAACAAGCCGCTGCCGGGCGGCGAGACGCCGTTGATGACCTGCGCCCGCACGGGTAAACCCGCGGCGGTCGCGGCTCTGCTGGCGGCCAAGGCCGATGTCTCCGCCAAGGAGAGCAAGGGACAGACCGCGATCATGTGGGCGGCGGCCGAAGGCAATGTGGAAGCGGTGAAGCTGCTCATCGCCGGTGGCGCGGAGTTCCGCGAGCGCGTCCCCTCCGGCTTCACGCCGTTCCTGTTCGCCGTGCGCGAGGGCCGTTCCGGCGCCGTCAGCGCCCTGCTGAAGGCGGGAGTGGACGTCAACGAGTCGATCCTGCGCCCCGGCCAGGGGAGGAAATCGAGCCAGGGCCGCGGTTGGCCGCCCGTTGGCAACTCGGCTCTGGTGCTTGCCGTATTGAACGGGCACTTCGAACTGGCGTCGCAACTGCTGGACGCCGGAGCCGATCCCAACGCGGCGGGAGCGGGCTACACGGCGCTCCACGCGATCAGCCACGTTCGCAAGTCCGGCGGCGGCGACAACGATCCACCTCCCATCGGCTCGGGCGCGATGACGAGCCTTCAGTTCGTCGGCAAGCTGGCGGCCAAGGGCGCGAACCTGAACGCGCGGATGACGCAGAAGGTCGGCTTCGGGCTCACACGCCTCAACACCATGAGCGCGACTCCGTTCCTCCTCGCGGCTAAAACCGCGGACGTGGATCTGATGCGCGAACTGGCCAAGCTCGGCGCGGACGCCAGGATTCCGAACGCCGACGACTCGACTCCTCTGATGGCGGCCGCGGGCCTCGGCACGCGATCGCCCGGCGAGGACGCGGGCACGGAAGAGGAAGTGGTGGCCGCGATCAAGCTGGCGCTGGAACTGGGCAACGACATCGACGCGGTGGACAAGAACGGCGAGACGGCGATGCACGGCGCGGCGTACAAGAATCTGCCGGAAGCCGTGAGGCTGCTCGCGGCGCGCGGCGCCAATTTCGCGGTGTGGAACCAGCCGAACAAGTTCGGCTGGACGCCGCTGACGATCGCCGAGGGCTACCGCTTCGGCAACTTCAAGCCGTCGGTGGTTACCGTCGCCGCGTTCCTGGAAGTGTTCACCAAGGCGGGAGTGGAACCGGCGCGATCGGTGACCAAAGGGAAGACGATTTACTGAGGGACGCCGGCGGCGCTACCGGATCCGCCACTCCTCGTCGAACAGGCCGGCGGCGGCCACGTCCGGCGATTCCGAGCCGTCCTTGACCTTCAGCACGGCCCAGTCGCCGAGCTTGGGCATCGCGTAGTCGCCGCGGTACTCGCGGTCGTCGAACGTCATCATGGTATTGATCACCACGTATCGTCCGGGCCGGACCGGGCTCGGATAAATCAACGCCGGGAAATGATCCTTCGAAGAAAACGTCTGGCCGCTCACGACGACGGAATCGCGCGACCATTTGACGGGCAGCTTCGCGGCGGTCTTCGCAATCCAACGATTGCTCCCCGGATCGCCGAGCAGCACCACGTGATGGCGGGCGAAGTCGGCCTCCTTCAATTGCGAGTCCTCGATCACGCGGGGATGCGCGCGAAGGTTGCGCGCGTACAGACGGTCGAACCGCGCCAACATGCGCAGCACTTGCGCCTGCGCCTCGGGGTTCCACGGCGAGCCCGTCGGACGCACGATCAGGAACGGCTCCTGGAACGCGTCGTCGATCGGGCCCTGTAGTCCGTGGACCTTGTGGAGACCCTTCGGCGCTCCCTTCGACTGCCGCCAGCCAGAGGCCGTCTTGTCGAACGCCAGTTCCGGCGCGACCTTCACCGCGATCGCCACGCCGTCGATCTTCACCGACGCGGCTCGCTCCGTTTCACGCAGCACCAGTCTCGCGACGTTCTTCGTCGAGACGTCGTAGGTTCCGCCCGGGGAACGGCGCGCGTCCACTTCCGCGCGTTCGTAATGTTTTTCCAGCCGGTCGAGAGTCACCCAGTGCGACCGGTTGTAGCGCGCCGTATAGGTGAGGAATCGCACGCGATCGGGCGAGACGATGCCGCGATCGCCGTATTCCTTCAGGAACGCGTCCAGCTTCTTGCGCACTACCGGGCTGGTTCCGTGGCCGGTGTCCTTCGATAGCAGGAACAGCGTGGGCGTGCCCTTGGGACGCAGTTCGTATTCGTCGCGGCCCTCCGAAGCGAATCCTTCCTTCTCGAGTTGAGCGCGAACGCGCAATTCCGATTCCACCTGTCCGCGTGTCGGCGTTCCCGGCTCCGGCGGCGGAATCGAGGCGACCTGTGGATCGCGGTCGCCGCCATGCGCGGCCAAGGGCAAAGTGAAAAAGTTCAGCGCCCACTCGACGATGTTCTCGTGGATGCGCAACGTGGCTTGTTGATGCGGCGGGAAGCCGGGCATCAGCGACCGCCGCGGCCAGGTCCCGGCGCCGATTTCAGCCGCCGCCCATTTTCCCGGATGATGCATCGCCAAGTGCCACGCGCCGGCGCCGCCCATGCTGAATCCACGCAGGATCACCCGCTTGTCGTCGACGCGGTAGCGTTTCTTCACGGCGGCGATCGCCTCGAACACGTCGGCCTCGCCCGCCCAGTGATAGGCGATGCCGTTCCACCGCCCGTAGACGTCGAGCTGGATCTGTCCTTCATTGGCGGGATCGCTCGGCGACGGCTTCGCGTTTTCGTAACCGTGGAGGAAGCTCGCCTCGGTGAGCGTTTGCGCGCGCCCGTGCAGCCATACGTAGAGCCGCACGGGTTTCGACCCGTCGTAGGAGGTGGGCACGCGGACACCGTAGGGCTGCACCGATCCGTCAACGTCCGAGCGAAAGCCGTGCAGACGCCGCGCGCCCCGAGTCCACGGAGAGGCGCCCGCCTTCAGTTGGCGCGCGCGTTCCATGCCTCGCTCGAGCACGGCCAGCGTATTCGCCACGTCCTGCTTGGCGAAGAAGTCCTCGGGAAACTCGACGAGCCAGCGTCCGGCCTTTTCGAAGACCTCGACATCGGCGAGCAGATCGGGATCGGGCCGCGTCGCGCGGACTTCGTTCAGCAACGCACCGAACTGGTCCACCTTGGCGCGAAGCCCAGCGGTCTCCGCGTCCGTCAGTTTGTAGGAAGGTGGAGCGAAGCCGCCCTTGCGCTGGGGAGGCGGCTGCTGTTGCGCGGAGACGAGGGCGGCGAGAAGAAGAAATGAGAGTCGCATGGCTCGTGTTGGCTTCGATACAATGTCGCACGTACCCACCATGTTCCGCTTTGCCGTGTTCGCCGCCGCCGCGCCGCTGTTCGCGCAGGGTTCGGCGGAGTTCTTCGAGCGGCGGATCCGGCCGGTGCTGGCGGAGAAGTGCTACTCGTGCCACAACGCATCGAAAGCCACGAGCGGACTCGCCCTGGACAGCCGCGCCGCTATCGAGAAAGGCGGATCGCGAGGCGCGCTGTTCGCCGCGGGCGATCCCGGACCCAGCCTGATCCTGCGCGCCATCACTCACGCGGGAGGCGGATTGAAGATGCCGCCGGGAGAGAAGCTGCCAGACGCTGTAGCAGCGGACTTCCGCGAATGGATCGCCAGCGGCGCGGCGCTTCCCGGCGCTGGTCCGGCGCAGGCGATGGATTGGGAGCGCGCACGGCAACACTGGTCGTTTCGGCCGGTTCGGGCCTACCAGCCGCCGGCGGTTCGGAGCACGGCGTGGCCGCGCACCGAGGTGGACTCGTTCCTGTTGGCGCGCATGGAGGCCGAGGGGCTCGCGCCGGCCGCGCCCGCGTCCAAGCGCGACTGGCTGCGGCGAGTGACGTTCGACCTCACCGGACTGCCACCCACGCCTCGCGAGATCGAGGATTTCCTCCGCGACGACGGCGCCGAAGCCCACGACCGCGCGATCGAGCGGCTGCTGGCCTCGCCCCACTACGGCGAGCGCCAGGCACGCCATTGGCTGGATCTGGTGCGTTTCGCCGAGACCAACGGCCACGAGTTCGACTTCTACAAATACGAAGCGTGGCGCTACCGCGATTACGTCATCCGCGCGTTCAATCAAGACGTTCCGTACGACCGGTTCGCCGCCGAACACATCGCGGGCGACCTGTTGCCGTCGCCCCGCCTCGCGCCCGGAGGACATTGGGATTCCATTATCGGCAGCGGATTTCTGGGATTGCAGGAAGAGCGGAACGGCGCCACCGACCTCGAGGAAGTGCGCACCGAGATGCGCGATAGCAAGATCGACGTGTTGGGCAAGGCGTTCCTGGGGCTGACCGTCGCTTGCGCGCGGTGCCACGATCACAAGTTCGATCCGATCTCGACGAAGGACTACTACGCGCTCGGCGGCATTCTGGACAGCACGCGCACGACGCTAGGTTCGATCGAGTCGCCGGACGTGGCGCGTCTGACGGAGGCGGAAGTAGTGCGGTTCACGGCCGCCCGGCCGGCGGCGCCCGAACTCCGCCCGCGAGACGGCGACGAGCCGTTCGACGATTTCCGGAACGACGCGCTCGGCAAGTGGCATCGCTCGGGTGGCTCGTTCCGCAAGCACGATGGCCTGGTGCTCGACTCCTCCCGGGGTGTGTCGAACCGGCTGACGGGAATCCTGGTTTCACGCGGGTTCGTCCCCAAACACAAGTACATCCACGTGCTGGTGGGCGGAACAAAGTTCAACCCCGTGCGCGAGGAGCCGTCGTTGCTCGCGGTCACGATCTTCGCTCCGGGCCGCTATCCCAAGGGCGTGGCCGGCGACGGGACGCGGTCGCTGCGATGGAAGACGATTACTCTCAAGGAGGAGATCAATCAGGTCTGCCATCTCGAGATCGCGGACCGGCAACGCGACGGACACATCGCAGTCGGGGCGATCGTCTTCTCGAACCACAAGGAGCCGCCCGGGACCGGGCCGGGTCCGCTGCCGGAACTGGCGGCGGCTGGCGGCGAGGCGAATCCGCCGGTGGAGCCGTTCGGCCGCGTTTCCTATGAAGACAACGCGCGCGACATGCGGGTTCATGTTCGCGGCAACCACCTGGCTCCGGGCGAAGAGGTTCCGCGCGGGTTCCTCTCCGTGCTGGGTGGCGGAGCGTATCGCGACGGAAGCGGGCGCAAGGGCCTGGCCGAAGCGATCGCTTCGCCGGACAACCCGCTGGTGGCTCGCGTGATGGCGAACCGCATCTGGAAGCGGCATTTCGGCGAGGGTTTGGTGGCGACTGTCGACAACTTCGGACGAATTGGCGAGCGGCCGTCGCACCCCGAACTGCTCGACTATCTCGCGCGGAGATTCGTCGATTCCGGTTGGAGCGTCAAGGCGATGCACCGGCTGATCGCGCGGAGCGCCGCGTACCGGATGGCGAGCGCTCCATCGGCGAAGGCGCGCGAGGCCGATCCGCGCAACCGCCTGTTGTCCTACGTATCCACGCGGCGGCTGGACGCGGAGTCGATTCGCGACGCGATCCTATCGGCGTCGGGATCGCTTCAGCCGGCGATCCACGGCCCATCGGTCACGCCGAACGTGAGCCCCTGGCAGGATGGCCGGGGAAAGCCGGAGACCGGCCCTCTCGACGGAGGCGGACGGCGGTCCATCTACATCGAAGTGCGGCGGAACTTCCTGACGCCGATGCTGCTGGCGTTCGACTATCCGTTGCCCACCACCACGGTGGGCCGGCGCGCAGTGTCGTCGGTGCCGGCGCAGGCGCTGACGATGATGAACAACGAATTCGTCGCGCGCCAATCGGAACTGTGGGCGGAGCGCATGACAGCGGACTTCCACGATCCGAAGGAGCGGCTGGACGCGATGTACGCGCGCGCCTATTCGCGGCCTCCGGAACCCGGGGAGCGGACGCGCATCGAGGAGTTCGTCGCCAGCGGTGGAACGTGGACCGAGGTCGCGCACGCGTTGTTGAACGCCAAGGAATTCCTATTCGTGAGGTAACGCGATGATCGCACGGCGCCAGTTCCTACTTCGTCACGCCCATGGCTTCGGCGCCCTGGCGTTATCGGCGTTGCGCGCCGACGATCGAGCGTTGGACCCGCTTCGCGCGCGCGCTCCGCACCATCAGCCCAAGGCGAAAGCCGTGATCATGCTGTTCATGGACGGCGGAGTGTCGCATGTGGACTCATTCGACCCGAAGCCGCGCGTCACCGCCGAATCCGGCAAGCCGCTGCCGCTCGCCCGGCCCAAGCTGGTGCGCGCCGAGAGTCCCATCCTGTGGGGCTCGCCCTTCGAGTTCCGCAAGCATGGCGAGGTGGGCGCGGAAGTCTCCACGCTGTTTCCTCACATGGCCGGGTGCGTGGACAAGATGACGATCGTGCGGTCGATGGCGGCCGATCACTCCGAGCACACGGCGGCCAACTACTTCATGCATTCTGGGTCGGGCTTGCAGGGCCGGCCGAGCGTGGGCGCGTGGATCGCTTACGGCTTGGGAAGCCCGTCGCGAAACCTGCCCGGCTACGTGGTGCTCGACACGGGGATGATTCCGCCGGGCGGGCTCGATCTGTTCGGGAGCGGGTTCCTGCCGGCAAGCTATCAGGGCTCGCTGTTTCGGCGTGGCGAGCAGCCCGTGGCGGACATCGCTCCGCGCGAGGCGGCGCCGAGACAGCGGGCGAAGCTGGATCTGGTGCGCGATCTCGACGATCTGGCGCGGCGGCGGTTCGGCTCGGTGACCGAGATGGAAGCCTCGATCGCCAATCACGAACTCGCCTTCCGCATGCAGTCGGCGGTGCCGGAGTTGGCCGACATCGCGGGCGAATCGGAGGCGACGCGCAAGCTGTACGGGCTGCACGACCCAGCGACCGCGGACTTCGGGCGCGCGTGTTTGCTCGCCCGGCGGCTGGTGGAGCGCGGAGTGCGGTTCGTGGAGCTGCTTCCGCCGCGGCATGAAGGCATCGACCGTTGGGACCAGCACGCGTCGCTGGTGTCCGGTCACACCCGCAACGCGCGCGCCACGGATCTGCCCGTGGCGGGGCTGCTGCGCGACCTGGAGGGACGCGGCCTGCTCGACGATACGCTGGTGGTGTGGGGCGGCGAGTTCGGACGCAGCCCGACGGCGCAGGGCGCGGGCGATCGCATGGGAAGGGACCACCACCCCTATGCGTTTTCGATGTGGCTGGCCGGCGGCGGCATCAAGCGGGGACAGGTCTACGGATCGACGGACGACTACGGTTACTATGTCGTGGACCGGCGCGTCCACGTCCACGATCTGCATGCCACGATTCTGCATTTGATGGGGCTGGAGCACACGCGGCTGACCTATCCGTTCGGCGGGCGGCAGATGCGGTTGACCGATGTCCACGGATCGGTGGCGCGGGACCTGCTGGCATAGGCCCGGCGCAGGGGCTCAGGCGGCGCCGGACGCAGGCATCCTCGGGACGATTCCTCCACGTTCTTTCGGAGTGAGCATCAGAACCAGATAGGCCTGCGCGGCCGGCGTTCCCCGGACGGCGCGCCAGTCCTCGAAAGCCTGTCGGACAAGGACGATCTGATCGCGTGCCTGAACCGCGGTCCATTCTCTCGCCATATCGTAGTCGGCATCCCTACGGTTTTGTTGAGCACGAACGAAAGCGGCCGCGACGGCGCACAAGAGCCGTTCGTCGCCGGTGGCGGTCTTCATCCGCGAAGCGATGGTGTCGGAGGCCGTTCTCATGGGTCCATGGTCGAAGCAGCGGCCCAGTGCCGCCCTCAGATCCGGCTGAGCCCAGTTCGCCGTCGCGTCGGATATCAGCAGGTGGAACAAGGCGTAGTAGGCCGTGGAGACGGCCCGCCGGAGAGCCGCCTGCGGCGCCGTCGCCGGACAGGACTCGGCGAGGAGTTGAGCAACCTCGAGAAGTTCGTCGGGAAGCGCCATGCATCACGCCGCACGGCGGTCGATCTTATCCTGCTCCGATCGGGCGCGGAAATTGAAGTAGGGGCGTAGGCCCCATCGCTCCAATGGATCCGTCTTTTCGTCGAGCGCCCGCGACACGCGGTTGGTGACTCCGAGCAGCCGGTCCTCTGTCGTGACCGCGTCGTCGAGGATCACCATGAAGAACACCGAGGGTTCTCCGGCCCAGTCGTAGCCGAGTTCGGTGTCCACGCGGACCACTTCGGGTCCCAGACTTCGCGCCGCCTGGGCCGCCTCCGCCTCGAACTCCGCCTGATGGGTGAATGCACGCGTCACGTACATACCTCGATTATCCCGCGGAACGGAAATGGTGCGCCCGGCATGACTCGAACATGCGACCTTCTGG
>SXGS01243425.1_pt1 | contig 16174 bp, 20 predicted proteins | sample 3174681 | NCBI WGS metagenome assembly SXGS01 (sample SAMN11356861, study PRJNA531348) | freshwater metagenome | isolation source: freshwater sample F1-80 | place: China: Fuxian Lake, Yuxi | collected 2017-12-25 | reverse complement strand
CCTTCTTCACGTCGATGATGTCAAAGTCCACGGATTGTGATCGTACTTCTGAGCAACGCGGCTGGTTTGGTTTGAGAGCGCAGCAAAAATGTATTCACCTTGAGCCGCACGAGAAAACCGGAGAACTGCGCGTTTACTCTAGCGACAGCGCGGACTCCGCTAAAACTCTGATCGGAAGAATCACTGAAGACCCTCACCAGGATCCTGAGAAAAAGCAAAAAGATGTCGACATGGAGTTTTCTTCAGGCGTTGAGCTCTGGCTCCCACCTGAACAAAAAGTCTTTACAGAAAAAGAGACGAAGAATGCGCGATTCCTTGCAGGCCCTGGCTTCATGTCTCACTCGCAGCCGATTCTCTTCCATCCAGTTGGTGCAAAGGCGCCAAAACCTGCCTTCTTACGCCAAGCCCCTTCACAGCAGCAAATCACGGGCGTTGAAAATGGCTCGATGAGGATTCTCTTTAACAAGGTAGGCGGCAAGCGCATGCACGTCGTGTTCTAAAATTAAGGGCTCCCCGAGCGGAGCCCTTTTTCTAATCCACAATATAAACAAATATTATTTATAAGCTGACGTTTGTCAGCTTCAACCAGGAGGAATGTATGAACCTTATCGCAAAATCAACTACGCTCGCTTCGATCTGCTTCCTAGCGATCTCCTCGCAAGCCGCCGAGACCTGCCCCAACTTCGCAGGAAAATGGAAGGGCACTTGCGAATCCGCAATCGGGAACCAAGAGGATCAAACCGAAGTCACTCTTGAGATCACTCAAAATGGCTGTAAGTCCATTAAGCTTCCGAAGGTCACGGATCAAACACTGCGAATTGGTAAAACTAGCCACTTCAAGACCAAAACAGGAGAAGGAACAAACCAGCAAGTTCTTGCATCCACGTTCTATCCTTACTTCTCACCTTCAGCTCCGGGCACGATCGTCTTCCATCAGACCTCCCTTGCTCACGCCGCAAAAAATTCGACATTTGAAGCGCCTTCCGTCGTTTCGGGTGTTGAGACGTTTGCAGTCGGTAGCGAAAAGCTCACGCACACTGGAGACTATTCAATCATCGATCGCGATGGCTCAAAGATTCAGTGGCAAACTCGCTGCCTTTACTCAAAGGCGGAGTAAGCGAGTCATTTTCGTAATCGCCGACAACGTTCAAACACGATCCGAGATCCTCTGCGATTACGTTCAGAAATAAAAAAGGGCCTCAGTTTCCTGAGGCCCTTTCCCTTATCACTTCTTAGCTGGAGGCTGATTTCCCAACAACGCCGCAAACGGGTTGTTGAACGGAGACGCCGGCTGTCTCGGCGGTCCACCGCGGCCGCCACCTTGCGGTCCGCCTGGGCGAGATCCACCCTCAGGGCGCGGTCCACGCGACGGGCCTGCACCAGGTCCACCTGGTCCACGTGCACCCATCGGGCGCGGGCCATCGGGACGAGGGCCACGATTCGGGCCGCCAGGACCGCCAGGGCGAGGACCACCGGGTCCACGCTCAGGACGAGGTCCACGTTCGCCTGCAGGTGCTCCCTGCGCGCGATTGTCGTCGCGACGAGGTGCTGCTGCTCGCTCTTTCTTCGCGTCATCGAGGATCATCGAGAGCGAAATCTGGTTCTTCTCGAGATCGACGCCAAGAACGCGCACGGTCACTTGGTCACCTGGATTCACAACTTTGCGAGGATCATCAACAAACTTTGTTGAGAGCGCCGAGATGTGAACAAGGCCGTCTTGGTGAACGCCGATATCAACGAAGGCGCCGAAGTTCGTAACGTTCGTTACGATACCAGGGCAGATCATGCCTTCTTTGAGATCTTTTACTTCGAAAATATCGTCGCGGTATGAGAACGCCTTGAAGGGATCACGAGGATCACGTCCCGGCTTCTCGAGTTCGCGAACGATATCGTCGAATGTGAACTCACCAACGATGCCCGCCCATTTTGTGCGGAGCTCGAGAAGCTTCTTTGCTCCATCACCCATCACTTGCGTGATCGAAGCACCCAACTCTTGAGCCATATCTCGAACGGCAGCGTAACGCTCAGGGTGAACGCCCGTCGCATCAAGCGACTGTTTGCCGTTGAAGATGCGCAAGAAGCCCGCGCACTGCTCGTAAACTTTTCCCGAGAAGCGAGAAATCTTCATGAGGTCGTCGCGGCTTTCGAAAAGACCGTTAGTCTTTCTGAACTCAACGATGTTTTTCGCGAGTGTAGGACCAATGCCCGCTACGTGCGAGAGAAGCGGTGCCGATGCGGTATTCAAATCGACACCTACGCCGTTCACGCAAGACTCAACGACTTGCTCAAGCGACTTCTTCAGGTGCGATTGCGAAACGTCGTGCTGATACTGACCAACGCCAATCGACTTTGGGTCGACTTTCACGAGCTCAGCTAGCGGATCTTGCAGACGACGCGCGATCGAGATCGCACCACGAACCGTCAAATCGAGGTCCGGGAATTCTTCGCGTGCGATATCCGACGCCGAATAAACCGAAGCACCCGACTCGCTGATCATGATGACCGGAATGCTTTGGCCGAGCTCTTTCAAAATTTTGCGGATGAAAGCTTCGGCCTCGCGACCACCAGTTCCGTTACCAACCGCGATCGCTTGGATCTGGATCTGCTTGAGCACTTCGCCAAAGAGCTGTTTTGCGCGCTCTTCCGCATTCTCACCCATGATTTGAAGCACGGTGTGGGAAATGAAATTCCCCTGCTTATCGAGAAGCGCAAGTTTGCAACCTGTGCGAAGACCCGGGTCGACTCCAAGCACGCATTTTGGTCCGAACGGGCTCGAAAGAAGAACGCGGCGAACGTTTTCGGCAAAAACCGAAATCGCATGCTCGTCGGCTTTTTCTTTCAACACGCGGTGGACTTCGTTTGAAATCGACGGATAAACGTGCACCGTCAATGCGACCTTCGCGCAGTTCTTCAAGAATTCAGCTGCTTGAGAATTGGGCTCCGTGCAGGCGAAATTCTCGAACTTCTTAACGAGGAACTCTTCGTCACCTTCGATCGTGACCGTCAGCTCTTCTTCGTTCCATCCGCGGCGCATCGCCAAGTAGCGGTGCGAAGCTTTTGCTTCTTGAAGATTTTTAACGGGCTCGGAGAAGTCGGCATACATCTCAAACTTCGAGTGAGCCTTAAAGCCTTTTGCTTTTTTCGAGACGACCTTTCCGTCTTCGAAGAAGTTGCGGCGAACGACTTCACGCAGCTCGGGATTGTTGAAGATTTTGTCGACGATAATGTCTTGAGCACCCTTCAACGCGAGATCGTAAGTAACGAAGCCCGCTGCCGTGTTCAGGAAGTCTTTTGCTTTTACTTCGAGCGTTGTTTCTTCTTTCAGCTCGCCGTGGCCAAGCTTCCAGATCCAATCTGCAAGCGGCTCGAGTCCGGCTTCGCGCGCGATCGTCGCCTTCGTTTTCTTCTTCTTTTTGAAGGGACGGTAGATCTCTTCGAGATCTCCGAGATCCATCGACTTCTCAATGCGAGCTTTCAGCTCGTCGGTCAGGTTTCCCTGCCCTTCGATCTCTTTGACGATAAAAGTGCGTCGCTTATTGATCTCGGTCAGCGTCTCGTTAGATTCGATGACCTGACGGATTTGAACTTCATCAAGTCCGCCCGTTTTCTCTTTGCGGTAGCGGGCGATGAAGGGCACCGTTCCGCCTTCGGCGGCGAGTTCCAATACGGCTTGTGCCGACTTGAAGGAAATCTCAGGATGCAGGCGAGCCAAGTAGGTCTGAAAACTCGTTTCCATAAATTCTCACACGTTCTGAATTTTGAGGATCGGTTCTAGAATCAATATTCGAAGTGTCTGCTATTGAAGTGTCGTGCAGAAAAAAAGGCAAGCGAGAGAGTTAGCCAGAAGGCCCCGCACAACGAAGTTTAGGGCTCGGCCGACAGCACAAGGATTTACTTGTGGCGATAAAGAATAAGGCCGTTCGTGGGGTCATAAGGCGATACGCCGACCGTGACACGGTCGCCAACAACGACGCGAATATTGAAGCGGCGCATTTTTCCGCAGAGTCGCGCCACGATCTCGACTTCGTTATCTAATTTTACTTTGTAGAGTCCACCCGCGCCGGCATCTACAATTTTGCCTTCGAGCTGTGCTAGATCGTCTTTTGCCATAGGAATAAAGGGATAAATCAGAATCCCCCTCGGCGTCCATCGTTTTGTTGGCTTCCGAACGAGAGGCCGAAAGGCCGAAGGAGGGAGAATCACCTAGCCGAACGGGCAAGTCTTCCCCGCCCGGCCTGCGCTCGCTTATGACGCTTTATAATTCGCGATTAGGAATTTGATCCCGTCTTTGAAAAGCACTTCGAGTCGATTGTTCTGGCTAGTCAAGACGTAGCCCCAGCCGAGCACCTTATGCATCAAGGCCGTACGCGCCTCATAATTTTCTGACATTTTGTATGGGACCGGCTTAAGGCTTTTTGACTTCTCAAAAAGAGTTTTCCACTGCGCTTCGAGGTTACCTGTCCGGTCGATCTTGAGCTCGTCGCGCTTTTTAGACTTCTTCTCGCTCTTTTCTTCCGCAGGCTCCGCCGATTCAGATTCCTCGGCTTCCGCAGCTTCTTCTACTTCGGCTTCAACCGCGATTTCGGCATCTTCGTCCGCAGGAAAATCGGCGTCGAAGTTAGGTTCATCACCCAAGGCCTCGTCCTGATCATCCTCATAACCCGATAAAGCCTTAGGCTTCTGCGGGCCCTTTTTTGAAGCCGCACCTTTTGCGTTCTTTTTGGGTGCCGGCTGAGCCGCTTCTGCGACCGGAGTTTTTTTGCCAGCCGCCTTCTCGACAGTCTTCGAAGCTTCTTTGATCGCTTCTTTTGTCACGTCCTTGAGAGCAGCAAAAGCTTTACCGACCGACTTTGCGACTGATTCTTTTTTTGGCTTAGCAGCCGGAGCTGCTTTTTCGGCAGGTTTGGCAACTTTCGCTTTTGCCGATGGCGCGGCCTTAGCCGGCGCTTTAGCTGAAGCCCCAGTCTTCGTAGCAGCTGGCTTGGCAGCCTTTTTCGCTGCTCCAGCCGACGCCGATGCTTTTTTCGAGCCTGCTCCCGCAGCGGCTTTCGCCGGCTTTTTGGAAGCAGCCCCAGATGCGGATTTAGCCTTTTTCGCCATCCTCACTCCATTAGCCAAACCTTAATGGTTTCGACGTTAAGACACTCCGCAAGAGAAGACAAGCCATAACTCAACTAGGCTCGTATGGATCCCCAGGTTAGTGCGCTGAATAAACACCTCACGAAACACCTGACCAAACACTCAAACGAACTGCTTTTGCAGACACCGAAAGAGACTTAGGAGTCAGTCACTTAAAAGGTGCGCTCGATCGTCAATGCCCATCCTCAAAAAATCAGTTCGTGGTCCACATCGGCGACACGATCGGTTATTTAGATCCAAGTCGAACGAAGCACAAACCGCTCGCGACAGTCCGATGGAGGCTCCCCTCATGGTCATTTCTGAAAAGCCGATTTCTTGCTCTGAACTCATGAAGCGCTTTCCCCAGTTTTTCATCGACTTTGTCGGCAGTCTCGATCGTGAGATCATCGGAGTCTCATCTCCAGAATCAGCAAAGTCTCGAACGGCCGTGTTTCTCGCGACTCCCAAAGCACTAGCCAAAGGACTGGACTCGTCAGCCGAAGTTCTCGTCATTCCAAAAAAGTTCCGAGCCGAAGCTGAAGCCAAACTCGGTTCGAGAACGCTGCTCATCGCAAACAATGTCGAGCGAGCGATGGCCAACGTCGTCTCCGAGTGCTTCCTCAAAACGCCGTACACGAACCGTGCCTACTCCGACATTCATCCAACCGCCATTATCGGCGCCGAAACTCGAATCGCCTCCGGAGTTCGGATTGGACCTTACGCTGTCATCGGCGAAAGCGTAAAGCTCGCTGCGGGCGTGTTCATCGGAGCTCATGCGGTCGTAGAAGATGCTTGCGTCATCGAAGAAGAGAGCGTGATTCATCCTCATGCCTACATCGGCCACAGCACACGCATCGGTCGCCGCTGCGAAGTTCATCCGCAGTCAGTCGTCGGAAAAGAAGGCTTCGGTTACGCCCATGATGAAAAAGGAAATCACTACCGCATTCCACATCAAGGCTACGTCGTCTTAGAGGATGACGTTCATATCGGAGCCTGCTGCACGATCGATCGAGCTACGTTCGGGGAAACACGCATCGAAACTGGAACTAAGTTCGATAACCAAATCCATATCGCGCACAACTGCCGCGTCGGAAAAAACGCCCTTTTAACGGCGGGTTTTACAATGGCAGGATCGAGCCGCATCGGAGCCAACTTCGTTACCGGTGGTAAGACTGTGGTGACGGGACATATCGAAGTTGCCGACAACGTTCAACTCGCAGCCCTAACGGCCGTGAGCAAATCGATCGATAAACCGGGGCAATACGGCGGCAATCCGCTTCAGCCGCTTCAACAGTTCATTAAGACGAAAGCGGCCATGACTCAACTTCCGGATCTTCGCAAAAAAGTGAACCGTATCCTCAAGCATCTAGGCCTCGATGAAGAGGCCGCAGGCCCTCAACCAGAAGCTTGATTACTTTTTAGCTTCGTTTAACTGCTTGGGACCAAAAGGCTTCGGAAGAAGAGCTAAGAACGTATTCTCGGAGCAAATCTTTTTTGTGTCCGCGACCCAAATGGTTGTGTCGGACTCAAAAAATTCAGCCATGACCTGAAGACAGAGGGCGCAGGGAAACGCGGGGTCTTTCGCATCTGTCACGACAACGATGTCGGTAAATTCAGTCTCGCCTTCGGAGACGGCCTTCAAGATCGCAACGCGCTCAGCACAAACTCCGCCGCCGTAGCTTGCATTCTCGATGTTGCAGCCTTGATAGATCTTCCCGCTCTTACCGATGAGCGCAGCGCCCACTTTGAATTTCGAATAGGGCGCGTGAGCTTTTTGTCGAACCTTCTTCGCTAGACCAAACGCTTCGCGAACTTCCGGCGGAGTCTTCATGCCTCGCTCCTCTCTTTACCTGAACAAGTATTTTGCATGCCCCAAGGATTGTCACGCAATCGCCCGAGAACCGACTACCCACTTCTTACAAGCGACGATAGCGCTTGGCCCGGTGGAGGAATCAGGATAGATACCGCGTAAATCCATTCTCAGCGGAGGACGCCTTGTCTTACCAATTCTATAAAGTCTTGCACTTGGTCGGAATCTTTTTCGTGTTGCTATCTTTGGGTGGTATCGCCCTTCACGTCGTTAATGGCGGCACACGTGAGTTTAAGAACCGGAAGTTCATCGCTTCCATGCACGGCATCGGATTGCTCGTAAGTTTCGTGGCGGGCTTCGGGCTCCTCGCGAAGCTTGGTTTCATGCGCGATCTTCCGACTTGGTCGATCATGAAAATGGTGATCTGGCTTGTCCTCGGTGGCTTACCTGCGGTGATCTACCGCAAACCTTCGCTCGCAAAACCCATCTGGCTCACAACGCTTGTCCTTGCAGGCTTCGCCGCCTACCTTGCGGTCTACAAACCGTTCATGAACGTTCCGGCGACAACTGAGGGAGCACTAGAGTCGCAAGCGCCTCCCGTCGGCACGACAGTTCCGACCGCACCGCCACCGGCTGAGCCCGCAACGAACCCAGCAACTGGTCAGTAAGCTCTCAACAAGCTTCCGGAAACAAAAAGCGCCTCCCTCGGGAAGCGCTTTTTTATTTAGAACATTCTGTATTTGAGCAGTCGGCACTCAATCGGGCCGTTGTAGACCGGAAATCTTCTCTCCGCTTTCAACTTCATCGCCGCCGAGAGCTCCGGATTACCGGAGAGCACAAAGCAATCCCAGCCTTTGAAGCTCGTCTTCATGATGTGAGCAAGGTCCTTGTAGAGTTCAATGAGTTCACCTTGCTCACCGAGACGCTCTCCGTAAGGCGGATCAACGATCATCATGCCGCTTTCGACCGGTGCCTTCAGAGTTTCGACCGGATGAGTTTCAAACTCGATCCACTCTCCGACCCCAGCTTCTTCCGCGTTTCGACGCGCGACCTGTAAAGCTTTTTTGTCGACATCGAATCCGTAGAACTTAAACGGAAGCTCGGTTTTCTCGCCTGCTGTTGCGAGCTCAGTTTCTTTCTTCCAGTCTTCTTTACGGAAGTTCTTCAATTTTTGGAAAGCAAAGCCACGTCTTAGAACTCCAGGAGGAACATCGAGCGCAATCAAAGCCGCTTCGATGAGAAGAGTTCCCGAACCGCACATCGGATCAACAACAGGTTTATCGCCCTTCCACTCCGTCATGCGAAGTAGGCCCGCCGCTACGTGCTCTTTCAAGTGCGCATCTGTGTGACCCACACGGTAGCCGCGCTTGAAGAGCGGCTCGCCCGTGGTATCGATGCTAAGTGAAAACTGGTTCTTCACCGCGCGAACAATGATTCGCAGATCCGGGTTCTCGACATCGACATCAGGACGCACTTCAAACTTCTCGCGGAACTGATCGACAATCGCGTCTTTCACTTTCATCGCAACGAAACGTTGATCGCGGAACGCGCCAGAATCACGAACGCTTGCGTCCACCGAAATGGATCCGGTTGCATCGATGTATTTTGTGAAATCGTGCTTCAGAACGTTGTTGTAAAGCTCTTCAGGATTGTAGGCAGGGAAATCCAAGATCGGCAGCAAGATCCGAGTCGCTAAGCGCGATCGAAGATTTGCACGGTAACATGCGGCCCAGCTTCCTTCGAAAAAAACGCCGCCAGGTCCGCGCAGCACTTTCTCCAACCCGAGCTCACGCAGCTCGGATTCAAGACCTTCATTCAAACCACGGGAAGTAATCGCAAAGAAACGCGCCATGAGACCTACTTTACAGGATCAGAGAGTTCTATTCGGTTGTGAGCGCATGGCTTACCAACAACCGAAATATGAAGCAACCTCTCCTAACCCTTTAGGAAAATTGTCTCATGGCCCAAGCTAAAAACTTTAAACCTCTTTGTACTGAGGCCCGCCGCCACCTTCAGGTGTCGTCCAATCGATGTTGTCGAAGGGACACTTCAAATCACACGTTTTGCAATGAATGCAGTTCGTGTAATTGACTTGGAGGCGCTTTTTTCCAGGAATCTCAACGTCGGGAACCATCTCGTAAACGCTTGCCGGGCAGAAGTGATTACACGGCGATTGATACTTGTCGTAACAAACGTCACGACAAACGCTCGTATTCGCAACTTTCAAGTGCGAAGGCGAATGTTCATCATGCATCGTGCCCGTTAGGTAAACGCTAGAGAGCTTGTCGAAGAACAAAACTCCATCTGGCTTCGGAGCCTGGTTTTCTTCTTGCTCCCAGGGGCGCGGTCCCCATGTATCAAGCACAGGCTCAGTTGTCTCATAGTCCTTATGCTGGATTTTCATGCGATCGAAAAGGCCACGGCCGTTTGTGATCTCCTGAAGACCAATCAGCGGAAGCGAAGCGTACATTCCCATAGAGAGCGTTTGGTGGAAGTTTCTCGTCTTCCAAAGATCGCTCTTGATGTAGCTCTTATTGACCTTCGTTTCGTAAGACGAAAGCGTCTTCGCCGAGAAGTCATTGGCCAAAATACCTTCAAGAGCTGTTTCCGCAGCGCACATCCCCGCCTTCATCGCGAGGTGAATACCTTTAAGCTTTTTCACGTCGACCATGCTCGCCGTATCACCGATAACCATCATTCCATCGTGATAAAGCTTCGGCATCGAATACCACCCGCCTGCGGGTAAAGTCTTTCCACCGTAGGCAATGACCTTCCCGCCCTTGATCATGTCGTAGATGAAGGGATGGGTTTTGAGCTGTTGAAGCTGGCGATGGGGATCGAACAGTGGATCACTCGTATCGCAGTAGCCAACATAGCCGAGGATGATCTGATCATTTGGAAGCGTGTAGATGAAAGTTCCACCAACACCTTTGTAAGTCGGATAACCGAGCGTGTGGATCACGTGGCCAGGCTCAATCGTGCCCGGCTGACATTGGATGATTTCTTTGACTCCAAGCTCGTAAACGTCAGGGTTTTTACCATCCATCAGGCCGAGTTTTTTCGCGACCTGCTGGAACAGCGAACCACGCGTGCCCTCAGCGAAAATCGTAACTTTCGACTTGAGCAAAAGCCCGGGCTCAAAATTCGGCTTTCGTCCGCCGTGCTTATCAAGTCCTTTATCGCCCGTGCGAACACCAACGACGCGATCACCTTCGTAGAGCGCTTCAACAGCCGCAAAACCAGGGAAGATGTTGATCCCCTTAGCTTCGCACTGCTGCCCCAACCAGCGGTTGAACTTCGAAAGCGAGATAAGAAGATTGCCTTCGTTTTGAAACGGCGGAGGCGTGATCGGAAGTTTGAACTTAAAGTTCTTCCCCAAGAAGTAAGCCGCGTCGTGAGTAACTTCCGTCTCGATTGGGCAACCTTGATCGCGGTAATCGGGAATCAACTCACGCAGTGCTACGGGATTAAGAACCGCACCCGAAAGCGAATGCGCACCGATCTCAGAAGCTTTTTCGATGACGGCGATCATCTGCTCGGGAATCGGCTGACCAGCTTTCGCGCCAGAGGCAACGTCTTCATTGTGACGAGTGATGAGGTTTTGAAGATGCAGAGCCGCCGATAATCCCGCGGCACCACCGCCCACGATTAAAACGTCGACATCCATCGATTCGCGTTGCACTTCGTCCTGGTTCATTTCGCTCATGTCTTCCTGCCTGTGAGGGTAACTTTCGGAACAAAGATCTTAAGACTTCTCATGAACCGCCGTCGAAAGGATCAAAGCGACGGCAGGCTTTGAGCCCGGCCACGCTATCGAAATCATTAGCAAATGACAAGAAAATGAGAATGTCGGTCGCCGACCCTAAACGCCGCTCGAACGGATTCGTCCAAAGCTCACAAGGAAGCTTAAATCAATCGGTCGCGGGAGAGTTGTCGCTGTCTGCAGGAGCAACCGGCGCCGCCGAAGTTCCGTCAGGCGAACGACTTGGCTGAGGCAAGCTAGGCTGGACTTCGAGATTTTGCTCATCACGAGCGCCGACATAAAGACGCTGACGTGCTTTCTCAACTGATGTCCGATTTAGCGACTGGAAAATTTCGTCATCGTCGTCTTGTGCCCAAGCAAAACCGGGAGACGCAACCATCCCAAGAACGGCAAAAAGTAAGAAAACACAGAAACAAACAAGTCGCTTAGCCGTCACGTTGCTACCCCTTCTGCTGCCCGAGTCGCCGATGATTTTTCATGGGAATCTGCTTCCGAACACTTTCGATTGTCTCGCGCTCCAACACGACTCGCAAGATCCGATCGTCACCAAAGTCCTCCGGACACTCGGCAAGAATCTCGCCCCAGGGCCCAATAACCACAGAGTGGCCGTAAGTTTTCCTCGTCCCACCAGATGCTCCGACATGGGAGCCCCCTTGAGCCGCCGCCAAGACGTAAGCCTGGCATTCAATCGCGCGCGCTCGAGTCAGGACATGCCAATGCGCTTGACCCGTCGGAACCAAAAAAGCCGAGGGGATCAACAAAGCATCAACACCCAGTCGAGCGTAGTAATGGAAAAGTTCAGAGAACCGGAGGTCGTAGCAAATCGTGCTTCCGATCTTCCAACCTTTTAACTCAATGACTGACGGACCTTCACCATGCGTGAAAACGTCGGACTCGCGCACCGGCTTGTGGCCGACGACATCCACATCGAAGAGATGAATTTTGTGGTAGCTGTCCGAAATCGTTCCGTCCTCACGAATCAAAAGTGAGGAGTTGAACAGGTCACTCCCGACTCGGAGAGGAACAGATCCTAAATGAATGTTCGAGCGATACTTTTTCGCCCAGTCAGCAAGTTTGAGAAGACTTGGATGATCGAGTGAAAGGCCCTCGATGGAAGTGCCTTCGCGCACTCGCAGATAGAGCGCATTTTCCGGAAAACAAACAAGATCAGGAACATCGTTTTCTAGCTCTGCGAGAAGTCCGAGGATCTTACGGGTATTGGCTTCAAGATCATCGATCGACGTCAGCTGACAAACGGCGACTGAAAGTTGCGGCGAATGAGTTTCCACCGCAGCTCCCTTATTGAGTGATGACTTCCGAGCTTGTCGTGACAAGCGCCGATTGAACCGAACGGCAATTCCAATTGGAAGTCTCAAGGTTCATCTGGATGTTTTTGAGAATCGACTTGCACGTGCCGAGCGAGCGATTGGAGCCGACAACTTCTTCACTTCCACCTTTTGAATAAGTGATCGTGCAGTTGTCTTGACCACGTCCCTCAGGAAGAACGCGGATGGTTCGTACGTTCTTCTTGTTCTTGCACAAAACAAACGCGGAAGGTTTTTGATCGACAGCTGCCTGCGCCGGAACTGAAGCAGAAATTAAGAACGAAGTCGCCGTCAGGAGCGCGCCGAAAAACGAGAAAACCCGAAGCATCAAAGCCTCCACATCAGAGTCCAGTTGAATGGTTCAAATATACCGAATCTCGAGAAGTCCAGCAACGAAAGCGCCGGGAAACTAGCCTCGAGTGAGCCTCAGAAAGCACACGGAGATTTTAGGAAGCCTGCGCAAATTCTACTGGGTTAAATTTCCAAATAAAGAGCAAAAAAAAGGGAGATGCCTCGAAAGGCTCTCCCCTTTTTCAGTTCCAGAGATGTCGGGCGAAACTTACGCCGATTTCGACTTAGTCGCTTTTTTCTCTGTCTTTTTCTTTGCTGGAGCGTCGACGAGCTTAACGTTCGAGTAGTGAATGTAGCCTTCGCTCTTCAGCAAACCGTCTTTTTTCGAGTGGCGCGTCTGAATCTTTACGCCTTGAACGCGAACACGCATCGTCTCTTTTTTCACATCGAGAACTTCGCCGCGTTTACCTTTGTCGGAACCCGTGATGACTTCGACGGTCACACCTTTTTTGATCTTCAATTTCATGACTTCGCTCCTCAAGCTTTCTTAGTCTTTTTAGCGCCAGCCATTTTCTGACGAATGCGAGTTTTAATCGCCAAAGCACGCTTCGAAAGCGAAGCTTCTTCACGGCTGAGAATGAATTTATCCAAACCGCCCATGTGCTCCATGTCGCGGATCGCGCTAGTTGCCACACGAAGGGTAACGAGCGAGCCGAGCGCTTGGCTGAACAAACGCTTCTTTTGGATGTTCGGCTGGCTGACCGACTTAGTCTTAATGTTCGAGTGGCTGACCAAGTTCTTCACGGTCGGTGCTTTTCCAGTCAGTTCGCAGCGTCCCACGGGGACCTCCCATTCATTCAACTCAGACCTTGCGCAAGGCCTCAATGTCGTCGTCGGAGAAATCAAAAGCTCTCAGACGATCAAATCAAATACCTAATTCTCTATATGCTTATTGGCGATCCCGATTTAAATTGCCAAGCTTCCTTCGACTTTTGCTTCTTAATTCTGCTTCCGAAACTCGTCCGAAAAGCAGATCTAGAAGCACAGCCGTACGACGCTTGTGCACACAGGGTTCGCCAGTGAGGAGTCAGGTATAAGGAAAAAGGTCCTTGTTGGCAACGGATTTCTGTCGTATATCAAAGCCCTTGCTTGAGACCACCTCCCTCCGTAGTTTCCGGAAACCGCTTCCAATAGCGGGTTTTAGGGGCCGCGACCGTGGATCTCGCTTCTAAAGCGAGTGTCAGGCCGGGGGATCCGCTCGAAGCAAGACAATAACCAGAAGACTTGACCTCTGACAGTACAAGGAAGGTTCCATGAGAAAGAACGTTCGTTCGAAGTACCGCCCCGAATTTCCTGGCGATTACCACTTCGACTACAAAGATCCGCAAACACTCGCTCGTTTCATCAGCGAAGGCGGCAAGATCACTCCTGCTCGCATCAGCAAACTCTCGCTCGCTCAACAGAAGCGCGTTTCTGCTGCGGTTAAAAAAGCTCGCAACTTGGCGATGCTTCCCTTGGGCAACGAAGCTTATGACTTCTTCGAGCGCCCGGAGCCGATTTCTCCGAAGCCTTTCTCGATCTAATTCACCCTTCTAAAAGGTGAACGCAAAAAAGCCCGCGAAATGCGGGCTTTTTTATTTGGTTCCGAATGACTTAACGCCGTCTTCAATTCTTGGCGGCTGCAGACTTTCGCCAATGGCGAACAGCATCGAGAAGTGTTGCCGCCAATAGGACAAAGTAAACGCCAGTCGATAAAGAATGAAAGGCTGGTCCCGGCAAACCCCAGATTTTGACTTCCTGGAATGCAATCGACTGGTTCAAGAGACGTGTGATCATCATTGGCAGCGCAACTCCGAAAAGATGAACGCAGGCCATAACGAACGTTGGTGAGCGCCGGATCTTGACGTCTCTCAACCCACTGATAAAGATCCACGCGCCTATCGCAACGAACACCGTTCCGGCCATTGCCCCGGCAACGATCCGATCACTGACAGATTTGAAAATCAGAACGACCGTTGGGATAACCGCAAGCTCAAACAAAAGAAATTTAATAAAAAGTCGGCTCATGGGAGCAGACTGCCCGAATCGGGTTCGAGTTTCAACTCAGGCACTTGTCCGGATTCCGGAAAAAAATCTTAGTTCTGCGACAACCCCGGACAATCGCTTAAGTGCATACGCCTTTTTTCCGCTACTTAGCTCAGTTATGACTATGGCACTGGCCTTGCTCAACCCCACTGCGAATCTGAAACAAAATTGTCTCGGTGGGGAATTTCAATGTCGATCATCCAGTTCGAAAACTTCAAACGTCTCAAAAACCTCTTTCGCCAGCTCCGCAGCTACGGTCTGAATCCTAGGGATTGGAAGCTTGATCGTACGTTTTGGAAGCCGAGTGAACTCAGTGATGAACAGCTCCATATGTATCACCGGCTCGATCGCGACTTTCGCTTTCGCGCTCACGTCGCAACAAATACAGCAGGCCAAATCTTGCTTCAGGATTTAAATCTGATTTCGCTCTGAGAAGTTAGCGATAGAGGTCGCAAGAAGTTGAAAGTAAGCTCTTCTGCCATTGATGCTCTCTCGGCATCTGAGCGGCCTCTGGCATGCTTTTCATCGTTTCTTCGCGCCACGATTCAAACATTTCGTTTCCGTAAATGCGAACAGCGTGGCGCTTCAAATCGCAATAAAGCGTCAACTCGGACGCATCAAACCAGCCGTTTCTCTGCATGTACGACGCTGGTGCACGCTCGCCCCACGCGATTTGGACCATGAGCTTCAACGATCGCCAGAGCCACGTTTGAACGGCGGGTTCCGCACCTGCGGTCTCCGCGCACTGGCGAGGGATGTTGTCGAGATCTACGATCATCTTCTTTAGGCCACGAAAGAGTTCAAAGCATCCGCCAGGGCTGTTATCCCCTTTGCAGATTTCAGTGTAGGTCTTGATTGGTGCCGGCTGATTTACGGAGCCTTCCGGCGGAAACAGGAAAAGCTTTTGCGAATCTTTGAAGATTTCCATCTGCGAATCGCAGACCGTGTAAGGTGGATTCGCGATGCGGATGATAAGTAAGCCGAGAATCAATACGACGATTGCGAGGAACGTTTTCGGCAGTGAATTTAGGAGCTGATCCATCATCGCTCCTTAGCGCGGAACCCGAAGCCCACATGATTCGGCTCGATCGTGGCGAAACGGATTCTGCGCTTTCGTGGTTCTTTGCACCCAAGTCGTTCGGTCCTTCGGACAAAAGAAGATACTGAAGGCACGGTCGACGCGGTAAATGCGGACTAAATTCACGAGTTGGTTGAAGGCATCAACGAGTCGCGCACGGCGCTCTTCCCCGTAAGAGGTCTGAGTCATTTCAAAGTGCTCGCGAGCCGCCTCCAAAATGCGAAGCAGATGCCCCCGTTCATGATCTTTGGCGTACGCCGATGCGCTCTTTGCTCGGTCCAACTGCCAAACAATATCGCGGAGATGGATATCTACCTGCTCTTCATTTTGTGAAACAAGAGACTTGTGGAGGTTCACGCTCGCGTTCAGAACCATATTGAGTTCTTGGGCCAAAACGGGCGCCAAAGGGAGCTCGCCAGCCTGAGATCGACTCACCGAACCGGTGCATAGGACCGCGGCAACGACCCAGATCCGGCAAAAAAGGTGAATTGATATGGAATTCAAACGCTTCCGCATGGAAAGCTTATCGGCTCGCGGAGAGTCGCAATTGAAGGCAAACCCGTGTTTTTCAGTCTGAATGTCTCAAAACTAGACGCACTAAGACTCTGAAACTCGACAATTTACTAGTTCGCTACTTTGACACGGCCATAGTTATTCAATACAGTCGTCTCTCATCTCGCGATTCGGGGAGTAGCGCAGTCTGG
>SXGS01350746.1_pt1 | contig 16175 bp, 17 predicted proteins | sample 3174681 | NCBI WGS metagenome assembly SXGS01 (sample SAMN11356861, study PRJNA531348) | freshwater metagenome | isolation source: freshwater sample F1-80 | place: China: Fuxian Lake, Yuxi | collected 2017-12-25 | reverse complement strand
GTGCTCCAGGAGCGCGAGATCGATCGGCTGGGCGGCTCACGTCCCATCGCCATCGACGCCCGCGTCGTCGCGACCACCAATCGCGATCTGCGTACGATGGTGGCGGCGGGCGCGTTCCGGCGCGATCTCTACTACCGGCTCAATGTCGTGCCGCTCACGCTGCCCCCGCTGCGCGAGCGAGTGGAAGACATCGACCTGCTGACGGATCATTTCCTTGTCCGTTTTGCCGGCGGGACACGGCTGCGCATCGAGGACGAGGCGCGGGTCTGCCTGCGCGAGCACGTCTGGCCGGGGAACGTGCGCGAACTCGAGCACACGATCGAGCGCGCAGTGCTGCTGACGACCGACGGAGTGATTCGGGCCTCTGACGTCGCGGTCGAGGATGAGCCGATCGCGCTGGCGGCGGCGGCTGCGGCGGAGCCGGCGGCAGCCGAACTCGCCGGTCGCACGGTCCACGAGGTCGAGCGCGAACTGATCGTGCAGACGCTGCGCAAGACTCGCAACAACCGGACCCACGCCGCGCGTCTGCTCGGGATCAGCGTACGGACGCTGCGCAACAAGCTCGCCGAGTACCGCGGTTCAGGCCTCCTCGAGGTGGGTCTCTCGTGAGCGCACCGACCCACACCCTGTCGCCCCGGGTGAGCGTCTGCACCACTGTCGGGCAGCGCGATGGAGGTGACGTTCTCGGTTCAGGCGTCCTGGCGCCGCCGGCGGGGGCTGGCGCCCCTGTCAGGGATGGCCGCGCGGGCCGCCGGCGGCACCTTCTGCCGTCAGCCTTCCGACGCCGCACTTGGGTCCGTCCCGGTGCGAGCGGCGGAGTTGCCCGTTTCTCCACGGTTTGCAGCGCGAGCCGCTCGCGTTCCCGCGCCCGGGAGGGTGGAACACGCTTTGCTCGTTCCGGGGCTCGGGAAGACTGCGGAGGGATGCCGTCATGACGATCGTGAGCCCGCTGCTCCAGGGACTCGGCCGAGCCATCGGCGTCCTCGAAACCCGCCACAAGGTGCTGACGGAGAATCTCGCCAACGTCGAGACGCCCGGCTACCGCGCGCGCGACGTCGATTTCGGCGGCGCCCTGCGCGCGGCCTTTGCGCGCCGTGCAGAGCGTCCGGGCGAAGCCGTGCCCGCGCCGCAGGTGACGCGCGATGTCCCGCCCGGGCCCGACGGCAACAGCGTCGACGTCGATATCGAAATGGGAAAGCTCTCGGACAACGCCTTCAGACTAGTCGCGCTCTCGGAACTTCTCGGGCGGCGCTATGCGGGACTCAAGGCCCTGGTGAGGGAGCTCTAAGATGGATCTCGGCAGCGCCTTCGAGGTCAGTGCCAGCGGCCTGCGCGCCCAGCGCATGCGGCTCGATGTCATCGCCTCGAACCTTGCCAACGCAAATTCCAGCGCCAGCGAGAGCGGCGGACCCTACCGGCGGCGGGATGTCGTGTTGCAGGCCGAGGCGCTTGCCGGAGGATTTGCCGGCGAACTCGCCAGCGCGGGCCGCGGCATGGGCGTCGAGGTCTCGCGCGTGGTCGAGGATCAGAGCCCGCCCCGCATGGTCTTCGACCCCGGACATCCCGAGGCCAACGAGGACGGCTACCTGGCGCTGCCCAACATCGACGTCATGAGCGAAATGGCCGATCTGATGGCCGCGACGCGCGCTTACGAGGCGAACGTGGCGGCCGTGCAGGCGACCAAACGTGTTCTGCAGGCCGCACTCGAGATCGGGAACGAGCGATGAAGATCGACGACGCAGCTCTTGCAGGCGCGGCCCGTGCTGTCGGCGCGCCGGCGGCCGGCACCCCAGGCGCTGCCGGGGCCGACAAGGCGAAGTTCGCTGACGTGCTGCGCAACTCCCTGGAGGAGGTCGATCGGCTCCAGAAGAAGGCCGATGCGGCGATCGAATCGCTTGCGACCGGTGGTGCTGCGAGTGTCCACGACACCATGATCGCGATGGAGCAAGCGGATGTCTCGTTCCGCTTGATGATGCAGGTCAGGAACAAGATCGTCGAGGCCTACCAGGAAGTCCTGCGGATGCAGGTTTGAGGCGTGAGGGCACCTGAGGTCCGGACGAGGGCGAGCGGAGAGGGGGGCTAGCAAGCGGATGGATCGGCTGCGGACACTATCGAGTCAACTCCGGGACGTCTTTCTCGGACTTCCGGTCGCGCAGAGGATCTCGTTCGCCACTCTGCTCTTCGGTGTGCTGATCGGGATGGGGGTGTTCACGGTCTGGGTGCAACAACCCTCGTGGGCCCTGCTCTACGGTGGCCTCGATCAGGAGGAGGCCGGAGAGGTCATCGAGGCGCTTGCCGAGCAGAAAGTCCTCTACCGGGTTGGCGCCGACGGTCATTCGATCGAGGTTCCGGCCGGCCAGGCCCACGAGCTACGCATGACGCTCGCGGCCCGCGGCCTCCCCAAGGGAGGTGGCGTCGGCTTCGAACTCTTCGACCAGCAGACCCTCGGCATGACCGATTTCGTCCAGCGCCTCGGCTACCAGCGCGCCTTGCAGGGCGAACTCGCCCGGACGATCGCGGAGCTCGAAGCCGTGGCATCGGCGCGGGTTCATCTGGCCCTGCCCGAACGCTCGCTCTTCGTCGGCGAAGACCGCCGGGCCACGGCCTCGGTTGTGCTGCACTTGCGTGGGGCTCGGGGGCTTGACGCCGGTCAGATCGCCGGCGTGGTCCATCTCGTCGCGGGCAGCGTCGAGGGGCTCGAGCCCGAGGACGTCACGGTGGTCGATGCCGGCGGCAATGTCCTGAGCCGCGATATCAGCGGTGCCGCCCGCCAGGAGCCCGGCGAACGCTTGCGCGATGGTGCTCGGCAGATCGAGGCCGCGCTCACCGAGCGTGTCGAGTCCCTGCTCGAGCGCGTGCTCGGCCCGGGCCACGCCGTCGCTCGGGTCAATGTCGAACTCGACCGCGAGCGCCTCGAACAGACCGAGGAAGAGTGGGATCCCGACAAGACGGCGGTGCGCAGCGAGCGGCGCACCGCCGAGAAGAACGCCCAGAGCCGCGCGCAGGGTGTGCCCGGCGTCCAGGCGGCCCTCACCAACGCGCCACAGAACGCGAGCAGCGATGGCGGCCCGAGTTCCGAGCGTGAGGAGTCGCAACTCGACTATGAGGTGACGCGGATCACGCGCCACCGCGTGACCGAGGGCGGCGGCGTGCGCCACCTCTCGGTGGCCGTCCTGGTCGATGGTGCACCGGCGGGCAAGGACTCGGGCAAATTCGTCGCACGCTCCGCGGAGGAGATCGAGCGCTACCGGCGGCTCATCGAGAGTGCGGTTGGCTACGACGAGGGCCGCGGCGACAAGATCGAAGTCTCCAGCGTGCCTTTCCATGTCCCGGTCCTGGCGGCTGCCGAGGAGCCCGGGCTGGCCGATGCGGTCGCCGTGTGGAGCGAGCCGCTCTGGCGTGGCGGCGGCCTGCTGGTGATCTTGATCGTTGCCTGGACGGTCGTGCGGCCCTTCCTGCTGGCGATGGCCTCCCGCACGTCAGCCGCGCCGCGCCGCAGGGCTCTGGTCAGCATCGAGGAGGAGATCCCGCAGATCGAGATCCCCAAGGCGCGCTCGGCGACCGCGGGGCTGACTGAACTGGCCCGGCAGAATCCCGAACAAACCGCGATGGTCATCAAACAGTGGGTCGGAGGGACTGGGGCGTGATCGCGGGCCATCTCGAGGGACCGGAAAAAGCGGCTGTTCTGCTGCTCTCGCTGGGGGCCGAGGCGGCTTCCCAGGTCATGCGCCATCTCGACGAGGACGAGGTGCGGCGCGTGTCGCAGGCCATCGCCCGGATCCGCCATGTTGACTGCGACCGACTCGACGAGGTCAACCGGGATTTCAAGGACTCGCTCGTGCGGGGTCTGCAGCTCTCGGTCAACGGGCGCGAGTTCGCGTTCTCGGTGGTCAATCGAGCCCTCTCGGACCAGGAAGCGCGCGCCTCGGCCAAGCGCGCCGAGATCCTCGCCGAGCTGGAACAGAGCGCAAGCGGCGACCTCGGACTCGCCAGCGTGTTGCACGGCGTGAGTGCGCAGGGCCTGGCGCGGATGCTCGAGGGCGAGCACCCGCAGGTGACGGCACTCATTCTGGCGCACGTCGGGGCTGCCACGGCCGCCGATGCCGTCGCCCTCTTGCCCGAGGTGCTGCAGTCCGATGTGGTCGAGCGGTTGGCGCGTCTGGAATCGGTGCCGACGCGGCTTGCGGCCGAGCTGGGAACGATTCTCGGTGAGCGCGTCAAGGGCCTGCTCGAGCCGGCGGGCAGTGCGCTCGGCGGACCCAAGGCCGTGGCGGAGGTGATGAACCACGTCGACAAGGCGATCGAGTCCCGGATCTTCGACGAACTCGAACGGATCGACGGCGAGCTGGTGCACAACATCCGCTCGCTCATGTTCACCTTCGAGGATTGCATGCGCCTCGACGACCGCAGTCTGCAGGCACTGCTCAAGGAGGTCGCGCGCGAGGATCTGATCCTCTCGCTCAAGACCGCCAACCCGGTGCTGCGCGACAAGATCTTCTCCAACGTCTCGAGCCGTGCTGCCGAGATCCTGAAGGAGGATATGTCCGCGACCGGACCGGTGCGGCTCAAGGACGTCGAGACCGCCCAAGCGCGGGTGATCGCGACTCTGCGCGAGCTCGAGGCCGAGGGCAAAGTGGTGATTGCCGGCGGGGGCAAGGACGATGTCCTCGTTTGAGCCCCTGCACCGAATCACGGCTGGGCCCGAGAACCTCGCGTTCTTGCCGCTCGGCGATGCCCCCGAGGGCCCCGGCTTCGCCCTGGGTGTCGGTGCCGGCGGGAGCACGGCGCGTGGAACGAGTGCGCCCGGCGATCTGGCCGATCTCGAACGACTCATCGAGGCCGAGCGCACAGCGGCACGCGAGGCTGCGCTGGCCGAGGCACGCGCGGAGATTGCGGCGGCGGCAGAAGCCCTGGCCGCAGTAGTCTCGAGTCTCGAAGAGGCCCGAGCCGTACTGCTGGCCGAGGCCGAGCACGAATTGCTGGATCTCGCCTTCGAGGTCGCGGGACGCATTGTCCAGCATGAACTTGCCGAACATCCACAGGAATGGCTCGAACTGGTGGCGGCGGGCGTGCGCCGGGTGCGCGATCGCAGTCAAGTCCGCCTGCGGCTGGGCTCGCGACTGCACCGCTGGGTGGTGGGCCATGTCGGCGAGCTGCGCGCGCGTCTGGCCGAAGTGCGGGTGCTCGATGTGATCGAGGACCCGACTCTCACGCCCGAGGGGTGCGTCGCCGAAACGCCGACCGGGACCGCTGACCTCACCATCGCGGCCCAGCTTGAAACCTTGCGCGACGCCGTCGCGGGCGAGCGCTGATGGGCGCCATCGCGCTGGCGCGCCGCCGCTTGAGCACGGCCGATCCGGTGCGCCTGCGGGGCCACGTCACCGAGGTGATCGGGCTCGTCGTCGAGAGTACCGGGCCCCGTTTGCCGGTGGGTGCGTCGTGCGTGATCGAATCACCTTCCGGGCACCGCACCGAGGCCGAGGTGGTCGGCTTTCGCCACGATCGCGTGCTCTTGATGCCGCTCGGCGACGTCCAGGGGATCGAGCCGGGCGACAGTGTCGCGGGCGTGCATGTGCGGGCGGTGTGCGCGGTGGGACGGTCGCTGATCGGGCGCGTGATCGACGGGCTCGGTCGGCCGCTCGACGGCCGGCCCCTTCCCGAGCCCGAGGGCCGGGCCTCCCTCCGCGGCATGCCGATCAACCCACTCGAGCGCGATCCCATCCGCGATCCGATCGATCTCGGGGTCCGGGCGATGAACGCCCTCTTGACCTGCGGCCGCGGCCAGAGGCTCGGAATCTTCGCCGGCTCGGGGGTGGGCAAGAGTTCGCTCCTCGGCATGATCGCGCGCTCGACGCAGGCCGATGTCAACGTGATCGCGCTGATCGGCGAGCGCGGTCGCGAGGTGCGCGAATTTCTCGAGCGCGATCTCGGGCCCGCCGGGCTCGAGCGCTCGGTCGTCGTGGTGGCGACCTCGGACAGCTCACCGCTGGTTCGCCTGCGCGGCGCTCTGCTGGCGAGTGCCATCGCCGAGGATCTGCGCACGCGCGGGCGTCAGGTCCTCCTGTTGATGGACTCGTTGACCCGTTTGGCGATGGCGCAGCGTGAGATCGGACTCTCGATCGGTGAGCCGCCCACGGCGCGGGGCTACACGCCGTCGGTCTTTGCGTTGCTGCCGAAGCTGGTCGAGCGCGCTGGCGTCACACGGGCGGGCAGCATCACTGCGCTCTACACGGTCCTCGTCGAAGGCGACGACATGAACGAACCGGTGGCCGATGCCGTGCGCGGCCTGCTCGATGGCCATGTCGTGCTCTCGCGGCGCCTGGCGCACGAGGGCCATTATCCCGCGATCGACATTCCGGCGAGTCTTTCGCGGCTGATGAACGAACTTGCCGACAGCCCACAGCTCGCCGCGGCCCGGCGCGTGCGGGGCTGGCTCTCGGCGCTGGAGGAGGCTCGCGACCTGATCCAGATCGGGGCTTACGTGCGCGGTGCCGATACGCGCACCGACGAGGCACTTGACCGACGCGAAGCGCTCCGTACCTTCCTCTGCCAGGGAATCGAGGAGAAAACGAGTCTCGCGGCCAGTCACCAGGCCCTCCTCGGGCTCGGCGAGGTGGCGCCGTGAACAGTCGCCGCCTGCGCCGGCTGGAGAGATTGCGCGGCAGTGTGCGCCGCGTCGAGGAGGCACGGGCGAGTGGTCTGGTCGTCGAGCGAGATCGGCTCGTGGAGTTGGCCCAGCGGGCGCACGAGCGTTCGGATCGGGCGCTGCCGACACGCGGGGCGGGGGCGGCGGCGGTGATGCTCGGTCAGTACGAGTTCGCGGCCGCCGAACGCGAACGTGCCGGCCGGCTCGAAGAGGCGGGGCGCTCGGTCGGGGTGGCGCTCGACCAGCAGCGCCAGCGCGTGGTCGAGGCCCATCGCGAGGAGCAGCGGATCGGTCGGCTCGGGGAAAAGGTGCGCGACGCCGAACGCCACGACTCCGAGCGCGTGGCCGAGCAGCGCCTTGAAGAGCTTGTGCTACGCGGCGCGGTCAGCGGCGGGGGCCGTCGGGAGAACTGAAATGGCAAACGATGAAACGGCAGACGAGCGGCGCTGGGCGTGGGCCGGGGTGGTGCGTGGTCTACTCGTGATGGCGGTCGCGCTGCGCGTGCTCGTCGGCGCGAGCGAACTGGGGCGGGCCACCGCCGCGCCGGATCCCGCAAGTACGGCAAGAGCCCCGACCGAGGCGCCGGCGCTCACCCGTCCCCGGGGTGCGCGCGAGGTCGCGCGTCTGATCGATGGCGTGGCGCGCCGTCAAGCCGAACTCGAGCAGCGCGAGCGCGAGATGGATGGCCGCGCCGATCTGCTCGCCGAACAGGAGCGGCATGTCGGCGAGGAGATCGCGCGACTGGAGGCGCTGGAGGCGGGACTCGGCGACCGCCTGGCGCAGGGGGCGCAGGCCGAGGACGCCGCCGCCGCTTCCCTGGCCAAGGTCTACGCGGCGATGAAACCCGAGGAGGCTGCGGCGATCCTCGGCGAGCTCGACGATGACACGCTCCTGCGAATCGTCTCGCGGATGCGCAGCAAGGAACTCGGTCTGATCCTCTCACGCCTCGATGCGAAGAGAGCCGTCGTCGTGACGACGCGACTGGCGCGGACGAGCTGAGCGGCGAAGGGGGACTGCCCCGCCGTCTGCCGACGCGGGCCAGGTTCATCGCCGGTGTGGTCAAGGTGGCGCTGATGCGACGGCGACTGTCCGGCCGACTGCCGGCCGCCACGCCGCGCCCTCACCCGGCACAGCATCGCTCAACTCTTCCGGGGCGTGGTCGTGGGCACCGACGCTTCAGGTTTCCCGCAGCGATCTCTCCAACGCGGCGAGTGCCGCCGGGGAGGCGCACCAACTCGCCCGGCGCAACGGGGTGATCCTGAGCAGGGTCGGCTCCGAGCGGAAGGTCGCGATCTCGCCATACTGCGGGTACTTGCGGACCAGGGCCGCGCGGACCTCGGCATATTCGTCGCTTGTCTGGAGTTGTGCGCCGCTCAGCGCCGTGGCCGAGGCGTCGATCCTGAGCCACCAGAGCTGGCTCCAGTCCTGCTCCCACGCATCCAGCAGCAGACTCGCCCGCGGCTCGGCGCGCAGGTTGCGCACGCGCACCGGGGTTCGATCGGGTTTGGGCTTGGCGTCGATCGGGCTCCAGATCAGCCGGTCCACCTCGACGAACACGATCGGCACCAAATGCGGCGCGCCATCGGGCCGGACGGTAGCGAGCCGGGCGATCGGCCAGCGCCGAAGAAGCTCGGCGACGAGATGTGCTGCGATCTCCAAGTCTTCGTCCTTCGCAGTCGATCTCGGCGGCTGTACGGAGTCAACTCCTTGCGCCCCCATCCGAGAGCGTATGCTTCAGGTCGATGCCCTTGGCGGCGTGGGCGGACTGCGTGTCGCTCGCTTTTTGCCCGGAGGACGGAGCAAAGCGGACATCCCTGCCGGGCAGCGAAACTTTTTTCCGCTCCGCGGCGCGGGCACGCAGCGGCGGTGACCCGGTGTCCCTGCCTTGGGGAGGTCCAGCAGTCCCGGCCCCGAGGTCATGAAACACCCGAAACTTCGAGCTTTCGTGGCTCTCTCCAGGTGTGGACGCGGACTCGCCCGGGGCGAAAAGGGGCGCGCGAACAAGGGCCGGCCTGCTGGCAGACGGTTTGCGCTTGCACTCGCCCGCATGACTCCCGCCAGCACAGTCTCGAACGAGAGTCCGGCGACGTTCCAGTCGCTGTCGACCCGGCTGCCGCGCGGTTTTGGCCAACTCCTGTCGGCTCTGCTCGGTGTGGTCGGGACGGGACCGGATGCGGGCTTGCCGCGCCGGGAGGAGGGCAGCGATGGCCGGGCCACGGATCCCGCCGTGTCGGGCGACACGGGGACGACGGCGGCCACGGGCCCGGCGCGGGTGGCCGCGGCGAATGCCGTTGCGCGTGCTGTCGGTGACGCCTCGGTCAGAGCAGAATTGACGGGCGACACGGGGGCGACGGCGGCCACCGCATCCTTGCTGGTGGCCGCGGCGAATGTCGATGCGCGTGCTGTCGGTGACGCCTCGGCCACGACGGAAGCGTCGATTCGTGATTCCACGAACCTCTCCGGGTGCCAGGCGCCCAGCGGGTCGGCGATGCTGACGAACGTAGCGGGACCTGCCTTCGGGGCGGCGGTCCCTCTGAGGGGGAGTCCGCCGCGCGAGATCACGGCAACGAACCTGGCTGGATCTGGCACCGGGGCGGCGCCTCCAGCCCACCGAATGGCCCACGGATGGCACCGGAGTCCGGGGCGCGCGCTGGCACTCGGTCGCTCGATCCATGCGGCGGCGAGCGTTGGCGTGCCGGTCGTTGCCGGCGGAGCGAACTCCGGGACCGGTACAGCGTGGCGTTTCGAGTCAAGCACGCCGCCGAGCGGGTCCATTCCCCCTGACCCACGGCCCGCGCTGGGTGGCGAGCGGGGCGGACCCGGGCAAGCCTCCGATCCCCCCCGAATCCTCGCGGCCGGGCAGTCCGCGGCCGGTGCGGGGGGGGCCGTCGAGGAGCGATTTTACGGTCGCATCCTCACGCCGCAGGTCGTTGCCGACTCGGGTGAAACGACGCGGGGTGGGCGCGCCACGGCCGCGTTGCGTCCGGCTGGGGATGAGACCGCGCAGACCGAAGCCGTGGCGTCATCCCCGAATGGAACGGCACCGGACCGCATTCCACTCGCGCCGCGCAACGAGTCCGCGCCGGAAGCGAGGCACCCGAGCCCGCGAACCGAGACGGCGCAGCCCGCGCCTGCCCCGGCACCCACCGTGGCTCGACTCCACCGAACACGGGGCGAGGCCGGGCCGAATTCGCCAGCAGCGCCAGCCGCCGAGGAACGCAGCCCGACCGCGCCTGGGTCAAGCACCGCGCGGCCCGAGGGGCTGCCGAGCGAAACCGCGCTGGATTCGCGTGCAACCCCGGCCCGGGAGCAACGGAACCCGACCGCGCCTGGGTCAAGCACCGCGCGGCCCGAGGGGCTGCCGAACGAGACCGCCCTGGATTCGCGTGCAACCCCGGCCGGGGAGCAACGCAGCCCGACCGCGCCCGGGTCGAGTGCAGCGCTACCCGAGCATGCATCGAATGCGGCAGCGTTGGCGCGATCGGGTCAAGCCTCTGGTATCTCCGCGGGGGTGCCGGCCGCGACTCAGGTGTCGTTCGCGGTGCGCGCTGCTGACCTGATCACAGCACTGGTCGGGCAGGGGCCCGGCAGCAACCCTGAATCCGGTGTCGGCACGGACCGACCGCGTTCGAACCCGCGCGAACGCATCGGGGCAAGCGCGCCGATTGGTACAGCGTCAGACCCGAAGCCGGGCGACACGGCCGCGCCGCTGGGCGGCGGGCCCGCGGTGACCGGCTCCCCAGGCGAGGCAAGCAAGGCGGCCGGCCCCAGCTCGTCCGACACGGCGCGCCCGCCGATGCCGCCCTGGTCGGCGGAAGCCTTTGCTGAGCTTCGCGCCGCCCTCACGGCAGAGGGCAGGGGCTTGCGCCTCGACCTCGATCCCGAGGATCTGGGCCGCCTCTCGGTCCGACTCGAACTGGTCGACGAAAATATCAGGGCCTCACTGGTCGCAGAGAGCGAGGGCACGCTCGCCCTGCTCGACGCCGAGCGTGGCGCACTCGATCGTTTGCTGGGCGGTCGCACCGAATTGCGCTTCGAGCTGGCAGGGGGCGGCGACGATTCTCAGCGCGGCGCCCGCCGGGACCCGTCCGCGAGCGCCGAGCCCGCGCCGACGCGCACGTCCGCACGGGCCCCGGCGGCGCCCGAGTTCGCGCCGGCCGACGACGCGCTCGCTCCGAGGCCGCCGCGGCACGTACACCAGCGAATCAGCGTGAGGGCTTGACGATGGATGGCGCGGCAATCGGTAGCGTGACGCAGGCCGCGGCAGGTCCCGCAGCGGCCGCCGCCACGACTGGCTCGGCGACTCTCGGACACGAGGACTTTCTGACCCTGCTCGTCGCTCAGTTGCAGAGCCAGGATCCCTTGAACCCGATGGACGGGACGGAGTTCTCGGCACAGCTCGCGCAATTCTCGAGCCTCGAGCAGTTGATGGAGATCAACGAGGGCATCTCGAAGATCGGTGCGGGCGCGGTGGACGGTGCCGCGACCTTCGCGAGTCTGCTCGGGCGCGAGGTAGCCCTCGCGGAACCCACGCTCGCCTTCGGTAACGGCACAACCACGGCGGCGGTCGAATTGCGCCTCGCCTCGTCGGCGCCGGTCGAACTCGAGCTCTTTGATGGCAGCGGGGCGACGGTGGCGCGTCTCGATGCCGGAACACTGCCGGCGGGGGATCACCGCCTCGATCCGGCGAGCCTCGGTGGTGCGGGCAGCGTACCCGCGGGCGTCTATGGCGTGCGTGCCTTTGCCGGTAGCGGGACGCAGCGCAGCCCGGCTTCGGTGCGGGTCTTCGAGACCGTCACGGGGATCGATCTCACGGAGGGTGCCACCCGACTCGTGGTGAGCGGGCGGCGAGTGGACATGGCGGACGTGGTCGAAATCCGCGTCGCCGATGGGGCCGGAACGACGGCGTGAAGCAGCCGCGAACGCCAGCGGTTCGCGCGGGAACAACAAGGAGTCATCGATGGCAATTCAGGGTGCACTTTCGATCGCGCGCAGCGGCCTGATCGCGACCGGGGAGGCGATGAGCGTCACCGGCCACAACATCGCGAACGTGAACACGGTCGGCTACAAATCCAGTCGCTCGGAGTTTTCCGAAGTGTTGAGTTCGTCGGCGGGCGGTGGCCCGGGGGCCGGCATGGGCGTGCAGATGCGCGGCGCCAGCTCGAATTTCTCGGGCGGGAGCATCGAGTCCACCGGGCGCTCGACCGACCTTGCGGTCGAGGGGCGCGGCCTCTTCGTGCTGCGCGACGGCGAGAGGATGGTCTACTCGCGCGCCGGCGACTTCCGCCGCCAGGCCGACAACCAGCTGGTCAACAACAGCGGGCTCGTGGTCCAGGGCTACGCGCTTGACGACGAAGGCCAGGTGGTCGGTGGCTTGACCGACATCGATCTGGGAGCCAGCGGCAGTCAACCAACGGCGACCTCGCGGATCGAGCTGACGAACAACGTGTCGGCGAGCGCCACCGAAGTGGCTGGCGGTTTCGACGGCACCGATTTCGACACGGCCTACGCGAGTTCGTCCTACACCACGACCGTGCGCGCCTTCGATACGCTCGGACGCGCCCAGAATCTCACCCTCTTCTTCACCCGGACCGGGGCCAATACCTGGGACGTCAACGTGGGTGTCGATGCCGCGGCGACCGGCGGTACGCCCGGGGCTCTCGCGATCCTCGGCACCGCGGCGCTGACCTTCGACGGTACGGGCGCCCTCACGGCACCGGCGCCGACCGATGTCACCGTCACTTTCGACGGCGCCGAGGCACAGACCTTCACGCTCGACTTCGGCACGCCCTCGGTTGCGGTGGGCGACGGCCTTGGCTTCGACGGCGTGACGCAGACCGGTGGCGCGACCACGCTCACGGTCAATCAGAACGGCTTCCCGGCCGGCCAACTCGCCGAGGTCTCGGTCGACGGCCAGGGCGTCGTGACCGGAATCTTCGACAACGGTCAGACGCGGCCCCTCTACCGGATCGCGGTGGCCGGCTTCGCAGCCCCCGACGGGCTCGAGGCGATGGGTGGCGGACTCTATCGCGAAACGCTGTCCTCGGGGCCGGCGACCGTGGGCGGCGCGGGCGAGGGCGGGCTCGGCCGGATCGTGGCATCCGCCCTCGAGCGCTCCAACGTGGAGCTGGCCCAGGAGTTCGTCGATCTGATTGCCCTGCAGCGGAGTTTTCAGGCCAACGCGCGCATGGTGACGACGAGCGATAGCCTGCTCTCCGACCTCATCTCGATCGTCCGCTGACGCGGGTCGTGAGCGACCGCCGCGGACGGGTGGACCCCGCCGCGGCGGTCGGATCGGCCAGAAGTCTGACCCCCGTCACTGGCGCATGGCCGGCCGGCGTGGCGACCCCCCCATGCCCAGCCGCGTAGAAACCCCGTCCGGCCGGGCCTGCGCGCATCGGCACGGGCACAAGGCCCCGACCTCGCGCCCGAACGTCGCGGCACGCGGGTTGCGATGAAGCCCTCCCGCGGACGGGATCCGCGGGAGGTGCCGATGGCGGCTGTGACAGCGGATGCGGCAGTGGCTGCGGAAGGCGAGGCGGCGGCAAAGCCCCGCTCGAAACTCGTTCTGATCGTGGCGGCGGTGGTCGTCCTCGCCGGCGCCGGCGCGGGCGCCTGGTTCGCGGGCGTCCTTCCGGGGAGCGGCGGTCACGACAAGGACAAAGCCGAGAAGGAGAAGCCGCCCGACGACCACGCGGTCGTGTACGCCCCCGGGGCACTCCGCCCGCTCGACCCCTTCATCGCCAATCTGAGCGACGCCGAGGGCGGTCGCTATCTGAAGGCCACGCTCCAGGTCGAGTTCGTGGCCGCCACCGCGCCCGCCGATTTCGAGGCCCGCGCCCCGCAGATCCGGGACTCGATCCTGACGCTTCTTACGAGCAAAAGTTTTGAAGACGTCCGCACGCCCGAAGGCAAGCAGGCGCTTCGCGAAGACGTCATCGGACGCCTCAACCAGATCATGCAGCGCGATGCGGTGCGGGCGGTCTACTTCACCGAGTTCATCGTCCAGTAGGAGCGGCAAGTGGGCGACACTCTTTCCCAGGACGAAGTCGATGCGCTGCTCCGCGGTATTTCGACCGGTGACGTCCCGGTCGAGGAGGAGAAGCCTCGCCGCGGCGAGATTCGCGAGTGTGATCTGCTCGGCGATGAGCGCTCGGCGGGGCGTCGCTTCCCCGGTCTGGAACTGGTCCACGAGAGGCTCGTTCGCTCGCTGCGCGGCTCACTCTCGCAGCTCCTCTCGATCTCTCTTCAGGTCGAGCAGCGTGGCGTCGAGATCGTCCGCTACTCGAGCCTCCGTACCCGCTGCGAATCGGGCTCGGCCTTCGCCCTCTGCTCGCTGGCCCCGATGCGCGGCCAGATCCTGTTCTCGATCCCGCCCTTGCTGGCGTTCCAGCTCGTCGACCGGATCTTCGGCGGCAGCGGCCGGCTTCCGCCCCAGCTCGAGGCGCGGGACTACTCGGCGAGCGAGCTCTGGGTTCTGCGCCGGGTCTACGAGACGCTCGTCCGCGAGATCGCCGGAGCCTGGGCGCCCGTGGCCGAACTCGAGCCCGCCCTGCCGCGGGTCGAGAGCAACCCGAATCTGGTCACGATCTGTCCGCCCGAGGATTCTGTGGTGGTCCTCGAACTCTCGGTCGATCTCGGTCAGGGCGGCTGCCGGATCCTGGTCGCGACACCCTTCGGCTCGCTCGAGCCCTTCCGGGCACAGCTCGCCCAGACGCATCCCGACGACGGGGGCGTGGATCGGGCGTGGAACGACGCGCTGGCCCGTGCGGTCCGGGCGTCGCAGGTCGAGGTCGCGGTCGAGCTCGGCCGCAAGGTGCTGCCGACCTCCGATGTTCTGGAGCTCAAGGTCGGTGACGTGTTGCGCTTCGATAGTCGCACCGACGGAACGTTGCCGGTGTTCGTCGAGGGCCGCGCACTGCTCGGCGGTGTCGCGGGTCGAAGTCGGGGTCAGAACGCAGTCCGGATCGTTTCGTTCGGATCGGAGGTGTGGGAGTGAGTGAGTCGGTTGCAGGTGAAACTCTGCCGGCGACGGCGTCAGGTGCGGAGCGGGCGGGGCGGGCAAGTATCGACCTCCTTCTCGACGTACCCCTCAATGTCACGGTCGAGCTCGGCCGGTCGCGGATGCCGATCCGCGATCTGCTGGCGCTCGTCAGTGGCTCGGTGGTCGAACTGGCGAAGCTCGCGGGCGAGCCGCTCGATGTGCTGGTCAACGGCCAGCCGGTGGCGCGCGGCGAGGCCGTCGTCGTGAATGAAAAGTTCGGTGTCCGGCTGACCGAGATCGTGAGTCCGGCCGAGCGTCTGGAGAAGATGCGATGAGCGGCGAGCTCCTGCCCAGCGCCGACTTCTCGCCTCTGCTCGGAGTGGCCGTCGGTGCGCTCGCGCTGGCTGCGGCGTGGGCCTGGTGGCGGAGCCGCGGGCCGGTCGCTCGCAGCGAGCCGATCCGGCTGGTCGGCGTGCGGGGCCTCGGTGGCAAGCGGATGCTGGCGCTGGTGGAGGTGGAGGGCAGCCGTCTTCTGCTCGGACTGACCGACGAACGCATCGCTTGTCTGGCGCGCTTTGGTGAGGCCCAGCCGTCCGAGTCGATCGTGCCGGCAGCGGGCTCGTTGCCGTTCGAGAGCGTGCTCGGTGCCTTGGCCGAGGCCGAGCCGCGCCGCGGACTCGAAGCCCGGAGCGTCGGATGACGAGGAGTGGCGCGTTGGCGACGTTTTCGCGGCGTGCGCTGGCCGCTTCTGGAGGCGCGGCACGTCGGATGAGGGCTGGCGTTCTGCACCGGTCATCGGTGAGGGCTCCGCTGCGCGGACCCGAGCTGCGGGGCGGCCGATGAGAGTGGGCCGGCGCAGCGGCGGCGGGATCGCGCTCGGCCTCGGCGCACTCGGGTTCCCGAGCCTGGCCCAGGCGGCAGCAAGTGGAACTGCGGCCGGCCTTGCCGACTTCGCCGGCGTCTCGTTCCAACTCGGCGGCGGCGACGGCCTCGGCACCGGTCTCCAGCTCGTTCTGCTCTTCACGCTGCTCTCGTTCGCACCCGCACTCCTGATCGGAGTCTCGGCTTTCGTGCGGATCGTGATCGTCCTGTCGTTCGTGCGCCAGGCCGTGGGTACGCAGCAGATGCCGCCCAACCAGGTGGTGGTCGCGTTGGCCCTCTTCCTCACTCTCTTTGTCATGACGCCCACCCTCGAGCGGATCAACGAACGCGCCGTCCAGCCCCTGATGGAGGAGCGGATCGATGCCGAGGAGGCCATCGCCGAGGGCTACCCGCCGCTGCGCGAGTTCATGCTCCGGCAGACGCGCGAGAAGGACCTCGGGCTCTTCCTCGCCATCAGTGGCCACGAGAGGCCGGCCAGCCGCGAGGGTGTCCCCGCCGACGTCCTGATTCCTGCGTTCATGATCTCGGAGCTCAAGAGCGCTTTCCAGATCAGTTTCATGGTCTACGTGCCCTTCCTCGTGCTGGACATGGTGATCGCGGCGATCCTGACCTCGATGGGCATGATCACGCTGCCGCCGGTGCTGATCTCGCTGCCCTTCAAGC
>SXGS01212402.1_pt1 | contig 16177 bp, 16 predicted proteins | sample 3174681 | NCBI WGS metagenome assembly SXGS01 (sample SAMN11356861, study PRJNA531348) | freshwater metagenome | isolation source: freshwater sample F1-80 | place: China: Fuxian Lake, Yuxi | collected 2017-12-25 | reverse complement strand
TTTGTTCTCCCGGGCCAGCTGGGTCAGATTGCGGCCGAACTGGTCAAGCACCACTGAGCCGGCCGGCGTGCCTTCTTGCTGGCCCTGGCCGACTCCGGCGGTTGCGGTTTCTTTGCCCTGGTACCCGGAAAGAAGTTGGATGACTTGCTGACGCACCCGGCTCAAATCCGCGCCGAGTTTGACCAGCACCTGGGCCGCGACGCCTTCGCCTTCGCGGATCAAGCCGAGCAGAATGTGCTCAGTCCCGATGTAGTTGTGGCCGAGCTGCAGGGCCTCGCGGAGCGAGTACTCGAGCACCTTCTTGGCCCGCGGCGTGAAGGGGATGTGGCCACTGGGCGCTTGCTGGCCCTGGCCGATGATCTCCTGCACCTGCTCGCGTACTGCATCGAGGGAAATGCCCAGCGATTCCAATGCCTTCGCGGCAATGCCTTCGCCCTCGTGAATGAGACCGAGCAATACGTGCTCGGTACCGATGTAGTTGTGATTGAGCATGCGGGCCTCTTCTTGGGCCAGCACGACCACCCGACGGGCTCTGTCTGTAAATCTTTCGAACATTGCGCCACACTCCCTAGCTACTGCGTACTTTGATGCTACGCAGATTCCCGGGAGTGCGGGGCAATGTTCGCCACAGGGAAAACTCAGCCGTTGGCTTTGCGGTACGCCTCGACGATATCGGCCTGGATCCGACCCCGCTCGCTGACCTTGTGGCCGTTGTCGCGGGCCCACTGCCGGATCTGTGCGACGTCGTTGTTACGGGCCGCTACCGCCTGGCGGCCGGCGCGCGGTCCGCGGCCCGCATTCTTGCGGGCAACCGAGATAAACGGCTGAAGCGCATCGCGCAATTGCAGTACATGTGGTGCGGAAAGATCAATTTCATAGCTGATGCCGTCCAAGCCGAAGCGGACAGTTTCATCGGCGGTGCCACCGTCGAGATCATCAACTAAAACAATGTTTACCCTCTGTGCCATGGAAGAACCCCTGATGCAAATCAAAATTTAGACGAGTGAAGCGTTGGACAACTAAATTATGCAGACTAATGCCGTCATCGTCAAAATTGTTCGCTGACTATTTCCTGTGAATACTAAAAACATTCCAATTAGAATGTTTAGCTGATTCCGGAATTTCTGTCGTCGGCTTCCTTTTCGGCACGCGCCAACGCCTCACGTTCAGCGCGATCGGCATTGAAGATCGCTTTCATTGCGAAGAAGAAAACCAGCCCTACGCCGAGCGACGGAACAATTACTGCTACGTATTCCACGAAAAGTCAGCCCCTTTGGGTATCCGGTTTGAGCAACGGGAAAAGAATCGATTCCCGGATGCCGACGCCGGTGAAGAGCATAACCAGCCGGTCGATGCCCAACCCGATTCCGCCCATCGGCGGGGCGCCGTATTCGAGAGCGCGTAAGAAATCTTCATCTAGCTGCATCGCCTCAGGATCTCCGCCGGCGGCCAGCAGGGATTGCTCGGTGAACCGCTCCCGCTGGATGACCGGGTCGATGAGCTCGGAGAATGCGGTGCCCCGTTCCATGCCGCCGCTGATCAGATCCCAGGCCTCGATCAAGCCCGGCTCGCTCCGGTGCGGCCGAGCCAACGGCTGAGCCGAAGGCGGATAGTCGAAAACGAAGGTCGGTTGCAGCAACTTCGGTTCGACCAATTCGCCGAAGAGCTCGATGACCAACTTCTCCGCATCCCATGCCGGGTCGACTTTGACGCCGTGTTCGGCAGCGATCGAACGCAAATCCACGGCCTCGGTTTCCGGGGTGATCCGCCGGCCGACTGCCTCGGAAAGCCCGGGGTACACGCCCAGCCATTGCCATTCGCCGTCCAAGTCGATCACGCCGTCCGGCGTCTCGATTCGCCGCCGCCCGACGGCATCGGCACAGTTCAAGATGATTTGTTTCATCCGCTCGGCCATGACGAATTGGTCCGCATAGGCCTCGTAGCATTCGAGCATGGTGAATTCCGGACTGTGCGTCGAATCGACGCCTTCATTGCGGAAAATTCGACCCATTTCATAGACCCGGTCTATTCCGCCGACCACGGCACGCTTGAGGTAGAGCTCGAGCGCGATCCGGAGCGTCATTTTCTGATCGAATGCGTTGATGTGGGTTTCAAACGGACGGGCATGGGCACCGCCGTGGACCAACTGGAGCACTGGCCCTTCGACTTCCACATATTCGAGGGAATTCAGGGTTTCCCGAACCGATCGCGTGATTGCCGCCCGAGTTCGCACCATCTGCCGCGCTTCATCGCGGACCATGAGATCGACATAGCGTTGCCGGACCCGATTCTCTTCGTTCAAATCGGCATGCAACACCGGCAAGGGTCGAATTGCTTTGGAAACCATTTGCCAGGAATCGGCCAGCACCGAGAGCTCGCCGCGTTTCGACGAAATGACCTCGCCGTGCAAGAACACATGATCGCCGAGGTCGGCCAGGGCTTTCCAGTCGGCCAAGGCGGCTTCGCCGACGTTCGCCAAACTCAGCATGCCCTGCAATCGCGCGCCGCTGCCCTCTTGCAGCGTGACGAAACACAGCTTTCCGGTGTTCCGGACGAAAACCACGCGACCTGAGATGCCGACGATTTCACCACTGGCCTCGTCCGGCTGCAGATGGCCGAACTTTTCCCTGACTTCTGCCAGGCTGTGGGTTCGGGGCACCCCCACCGGATAGGCTTCCAAGCCGCGGGCCAGAAGACTGGCGCGTTTGTCCAGCCGGATCTGCATCTGCTCGGATACATCGGTGCTCTGCGGGCTTTTTTCATCGGTCACGAATATTGATTTTACCGTGGCTGCCCGCCTCCGCTGACCGGCACGGCGGAAAAGCCGGCAACACGGTAGGTTCGAAGCATGCGCGAAAGCACCTTGCAGACCGACGACGGCGGCCATCTGGCCTTGTACAGCTATGGCACCGAAGACGCTCCAGGCGGGCAGCGCGTCGTCGTGGTGGGCGGCGCTTTCCTGACCGCATTGATCTACCGGCCGTTCGCCATCGCGTTCGCGAAGACCCTGGGCGAAGGCTGGGCCGTGGACGTGTACGACCGGCGCGGCCGGGGCGGTTCCAGCGAACAACCCGAGGACTATTCGATCCGCACGGAAATTTCGGACCTGGCGTTGGTGCTGCGGGAGACCCGGGCAAAGAACATCCTGGGGCACAGCCTGGGCGGCTCGGTCGCGCTCAATTCGGTGCAGGAATTCGTCGGCTCCGAGCTGGAGCCGGAAAAACTCGCGCTCTACGATCCCGCAATCAACATCGACAACAGCCTGGACATGTCCTGGTTCGAATCATTCGAAAACGATGTGGCTGCCGGCCGCATTTCGCATGCCTGGGCGAAATTCAAGCGCGGATTCAACGCCACCGGCCCGTTGACCCGGGTCCCCGAGCCGATCCTGGCCGGGCTGCTGGCATTGGTTGCTCCGACCAGGGCGGCCCGGGCAGTCAAAACCCTGCTGCCCACCGCGGTCGGCGAATTGAAGGCCGGGATGCTCGAAGCCGAAAAGGCCGAAGACTTCAGCAAGCTGCCGGCCGGCACCCAGTTCCTGGTGGGCGCGAAAAGCCCGGAGTACTTCCACGAAACCGCCAAGCGGCTGCATGCGGCGATCCCCGGCAGCGGCTTTGCGCTTTCGCCCAAAATGGTGCATGGCTCGATTCCGGCAGCGGCCCGGGAACTCCTGGACGAACTCACCGACTACTTCAGGTCCTGAGCCCGGTGGATTCGCGGATCACCAATTCGGTGGCCAGGTTGATCAACGTGCGTGTCGGCGCACGTCCGGCCAACAGCGTCTTGAGCTGATTTCCCGCGGCTTCGCCCAAAGCAGCTGCCGGAAGCCGCACTGTGGTCAGGCCCGGATCGCTCGAGCCGGAGAACGCCAGATCATCGAACCCGGTCACCGCGAGCGCGCCGGGCACCGCCAAGCCGAGCTTCCGGGCAGCCTGCAGCACGCCGAAGGCCTGGGTGTCGGTGGCACAGGCCACCGCGGTCACACCCGTGGCGGCCAGCTGCGGCCAGGCCGCGGCGAAGGCTTCCGCCGCGCCGCCCAGATCGATCGTGGTGCTGGGAATCGCGCCGTCCAGCACGCGGATCCCCAGCTGCTCCGCAGTCGCCCGGAATGCCCGACGCCGGGCTTGGAACGTCTGGGTTCCGGTGACCGAATCCAAATAGGCCACAGTCCGGTGCCCGCAGGCTGCCAGGTGGCCGGCGAGCTCGGCGGCACCGGCCTCGACGTCGAAATTGACCCGTGGCGCGGTCCCGCCCGAACCAGGCGCATCCAACAAGACCAGTGGGCCGGTGGCCGCCAATTCGGCCAAGAACTGTTCGCTCGGCGCATCCACCAACAGACCGGCCGGCCGGAGCGCGAGGAGCTTGCGAACATCCCGCACCGCCGGGAACCGGCCATTCCCGGTGACCGAAAGCAGCAGTTGGTAGTCCGGGCCGATCGCCGCACGGATCCCGGTGATCACTTGCGAGTAGAACGCGTTCGAAATGTCCGGGGCAATCAGGATCACGAAATTCCCGGCTCCGGTGGCCAGCGAACTGCCCGCACTGTCGACGACGTATCCCAGTTCGGAGATCGCCTCGGCCACCCGGGCCGCGATCTCCGCCGACACCCGGCCGGAGGTTTTCCCATTGGCCACCAGCGAAACCGTCGCGGTGGACACCCCGGCCTTCGCTGCGACGTCGGCAGCCGTGACCCGGGGCGCCCGGGCGGGCGGTGTCGGGGCCTTGCCCGGACCGGACTGCGGAGAAACCATAGAGCGATGGTAGCCCGGATCATCGGTTCGGACCGGACCCGGACGATCGGTAGTTAAGCGTTTGACGTCCGACTCCCGCGAGTGCGAGACTACCCAAGAACACCGAAGAAGATGTGGAAAGAGCGTGAGCCGCGGCAATGCCCCCAGTAGCCGAATCCAAGACCGTGAAGAAGATCATCCTGGACTGCGATCCCGGGCATGACGACGCCGTCGCCTTGTTGCTCGCACACGGAAACCCGGAGATCGAGCTGCTCGCCGTGACCACGGTAGTGGGCAACCAGACTTTGCCGAAGGTGACCCGGAACGCCCTTGCCGTGGCTGCCGTGGCCGGAATCACCGGGGTCCCTTTCGCGGCCGGTTGCACCCGCCCGCTGATCCGGGACATCCAAGTCGCCCCGGACATCCACGGCGAGTCCGGTCTGGACGGACCGCTGCTTCCCGAACCGGAGATCGAGCTCGACGCCCGGCACGCGGTCGATCTGATCATCGAAACCGTGCTCGCGCACGAGCCGGGGACCGTGACCCTGGTGCCGACCGGCGGATTGACCAATATCGCGATGGCCGCCCGCAAAGCCCCGGAAATCATCGGACGGGTGAAAGAAGTCGTCTTGATGGGCGGCGGTTACCATGTGGGCAATTTCAGCGCGGTGGCCGAATTCAACATCGCGATCGATCCGGAAGCCGCACATATCGTGTTCAACGCCGGTTGGCCGGTGGTCATGGTGGGCTTGGACTTGACCCATCAGGCGCTGGCCACCGCAGAAGTGGCCGCGCAGATCGCCGCCGTAGGCACCGCGCCGGCCCGGTTCGTCGGCGAACTGCTGGAGTTCTTCGGGCAGGCCTACAAAGACGTGCAGGGGTTCGAGGCACCACCGGTGCACGACCCTTGCGCGGTGGCCTACGTGATCGATCCGAGCATCGTGAAGACTCGCAGAACCCCGGTCGACATCGAGCTGGCGGGCGGCCTCACCCGCGGCATGACCGTGGCTGATTTCCGGACGCCTGCCCCGGAGGACTGCCGCACATCGGTCGCCGTGGAATTGGACCACGCCAGGTTCTGGGCGCTCGTTGTCGACGCGCTGGAACGGATCGGCGAGCGATGAGCACACTGACCAACCCGGCAAGGCGCCCGGTGGCCACCTTGATGGTGGCCTTGCTCACCGCCTGCGTCGCGTTCCAGCTCAATGCCAGCATGCTCAGCCCGGCGCTGCTGAGCATGGGTCAGGAACTGAAGGCCGACCAATCCGTGATCGGTCTGAGCCAGACCTCGTTCTTCACCGCGGCCGCGGTATTTTCTCTGTTCCTGCCCCGGCTGAGCGATATCGTCGGCCGGCGCAGGATCCTGGTCGTGATGATGGTCTTGATGGGCCTCGGCTCCGTGGTCAGCGCTTTGGCCCCTGATGTCAGCTGGCTTTTCGTCGGACGGATCATCCAAGGCGTGAGTGGCCCGACCGTGCCACTCTGCCTGATCATGCTGCGCAGCGAAGTCAAGGACGCAAAATCCTACGGCACCTTGCTCGGCGTGATCACCGCGGTCAACGGCGGCGTGGCCGGCGTGGATTCCTTCGTGGGCGGATTCATGGTGGAGCACTTCGGCTTCCGCAGCATCTTCTGGCTGATGGTGGTGCTTGCCGCGGTGGCCGTGCTGCTGGTCCGCACCCTGACCCCGGAATCCCGGCCCGGGGCAGGCACCCGGATGGACTGGGTGGGCGTCTTCTTCATCGTGGTCGCCGTGGGAGCACTGCTCACCGCGCTCAACGAAGCCGCCAAACTGGCCGGCGCCTTCGACGTCGGGACGCTCAGCTTCGCGCTGCTCCTGTTGCTCCTGGCACTGGCCGGGTTCGCCGGGTTCTGGTTCACCGAGAAGCGCTCCAGCCACCCGATGGTGGAGATCCGGCATTTGCGCCAACGCGCCACCTGGGCGCCGCTGCTCACCACGACCCTGACCATGACCGGGATCTTCGCGATCATCAACGGCATCGTGCCGGCCTACGTGCAAGCGACCGGCCCGGGCTTCGGCGTCGGACCGACCGAAATGTCATTGTTGATCCTGACCCCTTACGCTTTGCTCGGCTGGCTCGTCGGCCCGTTCAGCGGCCGGCTGGCTCCGGTCTTCGGCTACACCAGAGTATTGCGGATCGGCTTGGCCGGAAGCCTGTTGGCCTTGGCCCTGATCGGCTTCTTCGGACTCAACAGCCTGCCCTTGATGGTCGCCGGAACCGCACTGCTGGGCATCGCCTATGCCGGTTGCGTGAACATCATGCTCAATGGCCTGGGCGTGTTGCTCTCGCCCGCAGGAAACCCCGGATTCCTCCCCGGCATGAATGCCGGAGCCTTCAACCTCGGTGCCGGGCTGAGCTTCCTGGTGATGCCCACGCTGTTGGTCGGTCTGGCACCGGTAGGCGGCGGTGCGGCATACTTCGCAGTGGTGCTGATCGGGATCGCGATCACCGCCGTCGCACTGGCCACATCGTTCCTGATCCCGAAACCCGTCGCAGCCGAGGTGTCCGCATGAAACCCAGCAAGAAAATCGTCGTCGTCGGTTCGCTCAATGCCGACCTGACGATTTACTGCGAACGGCTGCCGCAACCCGGGGAAACCATCCACGGAACCGACTTCAGGGTGCTGCCGGGTGGGAAAAGCGCGAATCAGGCAGTGGCCGCCGGCCGGTTGGGCGCCGAGGTGGCCCTGATCGGCGCGATCGGCGACGATCCGAACGGACAGATGCTGCGCGAGTCCGTAAGTGCCGCCGGGGTCGACGTCAGCAGTTTGCGCATCGTCCCGGAGCCCACCGGAGTGGCAGTGATCTCGGTGGACCGGCAGGGTGAGAACAGCATCATCATTTCGGCCGGCGCCAACGGGGTGCTCCGGCCGGAGGATCTGCCGGCCGCAGCCTTCGAAGACGCCGCGGTGCTCTGCCTCTGCTTGGAGGTTCCGATGGACTCCGTGCTCGCGGCGGCCCGGGCCGGGCGACAAGCCGGGGCGACCGTGCTGCTCAACCTTTCGCCGTACGGACCGGTGCCCGAAGAGCTCCTGCAATTGACCGATGTGCTGCTGGTCAACGCGCACGAGGCTGCGGACCTGCTCGGCGCGGACCCGAGGCACGATTGGGATGCGGCACGCTCCGGTTTCCAGGCCCGCGGCATCCCCAGGGTCCTGGTCACGCTCGGCGGCGACGGCGCGGTGGTGCTCGATTCGACGGGCCCCCAGCCGGTGGTCGAAATCGATGCGTACCGGGTTTCGCCGATCGATACCACCGGCGCCGGCGACGCCTTCACCGGCGCGGCCGCTTTCCGACTGGCCGATTCCGCCACGCTGCAGGATGCCGCGCGGTTCGCCTCGGTGGCCGCGGCATTGGCGACCACCCGCAAGGGCGCGCAAGCGTCCTATCCGGATGCGGCCGAGGTCAGCGCAGCACTGGCGTAATCCCAGCCGCCGCTCGCCGCGGCATGCCGCTGATTTTGGTTGGCGCCGCGGAAATTTCCCCGGCTTCAGCCAAATTCGGCGGCCTACGGCTCAACCGGCGACCAGCGGCATATTGTCGATCAGCCGGACCGCTCCCACTTTGGCTGCGAGCACGGCCAATGCGGAGCCTTGGAACGGGCTGTCCCGGCAGTTTTCGGCAAGCGGTTCAAAGCTCTTCGGGTCGATTACCTCGAAATAGTCCAAATCCACGCCGGGCACACTGCGCACCAGATCCACTGCGGATTCCAGGTCCAGGGGCTCCCGGCGCTGCGCCCGGCCGACCAGCTCGCGGAGCGCCCGGGAAAGCACCAGGGACGCCTCCCGCTCCGGCGCGGAGAGGAACCGGTTCCGGCTGGAAAGCGCCAATCCGTCCGCGGCCCGGACCGTCGGCACCGGGACGATTTCCACCGGGAAGTTCAAGTCCGAAACCATCCGCTGCACCAAGGCCAACTGCTGTGCGTCCTTCTGCCCGAAATAGGCCCGGTAGCCGGCGCGGACCGTCGGCTGTGCCGCATGCAGGAGTTTCGAGACCACGGTGAGCGCCCCGTCGAAGTGGCCCGGCCGCGAAGCCCCTTCGAAGACCTCGCCCAAGGAACCGGCGGACACCCGGACCATCGGGGCTCCGTCCGGGTACATCTCCTCCGCCGAAGGCGCGAACACCAGGTCCACGCCCACGGATTCGAGCAGCTCGACGTCCGATTCCAGAGTCCGCGGATACCGTTCCAGGTCTTTCGCGTCGCCGAATTGCAACGGATTCACGAAAATCGAAACCACCGTGGCGGTCTCCGCCGCCACCGAAGTGGCCGCGAGCTCGGCGTGGCCGGCATGCAATGCGCCCATCGTCGGCACCAAGCCGAACGACGCTTGCCGGTCCGGAGCATCGGCCAACAGCCGGGCACTCGCCGCACGCAGATCCGCTATGCTGCGGACCACGGTAATGGCCACTTATTCCTCCACTGAATCATCGTCATGCGCGGCCAGAGCCGCCTGGATCCGGCTCAATTGCGCAATCGTGAGCTTGCCCCGCTCCACAGCGCGCGCCGCGGTGATCCCCGCCATCGCGCGATAGGCGTCGAGCACCTCCGCAGAGCTCTCCTGCAACGCGTCGACGTGCGCCCGGACAGTTCCGGCGTCGCCGCGGACCACGGGTCCGGTCAAAGCATTCTCGCCCGAACTCAGCGCATTCTCCAAAGCGGCCCGGAGCAATGGGCCGAGCATCCGTTCCGGATGTTCCACCCCGATGCTGCCCAGCAGCTCGGCCGATTGCGCTACCAGGGTGGCCAGGTGGTTCGCCCCGTGCGCCAGTGCCGCATGGTAGAGCGCCCGGTCGGCCTCCGCGATCGGCACCGGTTCCGCACCCATTTCCACCACCAGCGCCTGGGCGATCGGCAACATCGCGACGTCGGCGGTGACGCCGAAACTCGAATCCGGCAAGCGTGCCAAATCCAGACTGTGCCCGGTGAAGGTCATGGCCGGGTGGATCGCCAGCGGAATCGCCCCGGCGGCCCGCGCCGGTGCCAACACCCCGACGCCGAAACGGCCCGAGGTGTGCGCCACCAGCTGGCCGGCCTGCCAGGCGTCCACCGCGGCCAGTCCGGCCACGAGCGGCTGCAGGGCATCGTCCGGAACCGCCAGCAGCACGAGTTCCGCGCGCTCCACGATGTCCGGGATCTCCAGAATCGGAACCTGAGGGAGCAGCAGCTCGGCCCGGTCCCGGGAAGCTTCGGATACCGCGGACACCCCGACGACGGCGTGCCCGGCGGCGCGCAGGGCCGCACCGAGCACCGCGCCGACCTTTCCCGCACCGATCACGCCCACGCCCAGTCGTCCCGGCTTTCCCGATCGTTCGCTGGTCAATGTCGTTCAGTCATTTCCGCTCGGCTTTCCTGCTTGGTCATCCTGGCTTTGCATCCAACGTTCCGGTCGGGCCAGCCGTCGCGCTTTGGCGGCTCGGGCGGCTTGTGCCAAAAAGAGCTCGCGCGCTGTCGCCAAGTCCATATGGTGCACCACCGGTTTGACCGGCCCCGGGGTGGAGTGCAGCTCGAAATCCGCCAGGCCGAGCAACCGTTGCACCGGGCCCTGGTTCAACTGCAAAGATTGGGTCCGCTCATGCGGAACCACTTGCAGATTCCGGAAGAATACGCCGTGCCGGCACAGCAAGGCTGTCTCGGTGGCCCGGAAAGCGTTGCGCCGCCAAGCGATCGGGTCGACCCAGCGGGCCCTGCCGGGCGAATGCCGGAACCCGCCGGCGGTGCCGGTGCCGCGCAGCGCGGCGGTGAACACATCGTGCGGATCCGGCACACCGGGATCGGCGAAAATCAGACCCAGCACCGCGAACACGTCTTGGAGATTGCCCACCGGCAGGAGCGTGCTGCGGTTTTCGTGTTGCGAATCCCCGTAGCCGGCGACATTGAGGTGGATCCGGTACCAGCCGAAAATCCGCCACACCGGCCCCTGGCTGATGCCCACGGCCTGCACCCGGCCGGGCGGGATGGTCTGCGCCCGGGTTTCCAGCAGCCCGTAGTGCAGGCGCACGCCGTCCGGCGAGGTCGCGATCCGGAAATTGAAGTCTTTCGAGAAGCGCTGCCAATAACCGCCGCCCAGCGCCAACAGAACCGGCAGCAGGCCGAACAGGGCGCCCCACCAGCCCAAGCTGGCGAGCACCACCAAACCTGCGGCCACCAGCAGCAGGACCAAGGTCAGTTCCGAAGCCACAATCGAGCCCAGGATCCGAGCCGGCGGGATCTGCAGCACTTGCTGTTCCGGTGCTTCTTCAACCGCAGTGGGGTTCTCCGGATCTACCCGGACCCCCGCAGCACGGGCCAGGATCGCTGCCCGCAACCGCTTGGCCTCGTCGAGCTTGAGGAAGGACAGCTTCATGGCGGACTTGCCGGAATCCGCGACTTCGAACTTCAGCTCGGCCAAACCGAAAATCCGGGCCAGCAGCGGCTGCACCACGTCGATCGCCTGCACCCGGTCGATCCGGGCCTGCCGCTGCTGCCGGAAAATGAACCCGGAATTGATCCGCACATGGTCATCGGTGACCTGATAGCGGGTGAAGTACCAACTGAGCACGAAGGCGACGCCGAACACCAGGACGGCGCCACCCACGACGAGCGCCACGATCCACCAGGGGATTCCGGCCCCGCCGGCGCGGCCCGAAATGCCTTCTTGGAACAGTTGCTCGAAGAAGCTGCGGCCGAAGATCACCGCGACCGCGACCACGGCCAACCAGCCCCGGATCGCCGGAGAGGCCGGGTGCACGCGGTGCCAATCGCTCGCGCCGTCGGTATGGAATCCCGGCTGCGGCACCGCAGGGGCAGCGAACGGATCGGTCACAGCCCCGCCAATTTCGACTCGCCGAGTGCCGAAAGCTGTTCCCGCAGACGGGCTGCCTCTTCAGTCGGCAAACCTTCGATCAAGGCATTCGTGCCAGGCGAGGCGGTGTGCAGCTTCAGCGTGGCCAAGCCCAAGGCCCGCTCCAGAGGCCCGACTCCGACGTCGACGTACTGCATCCGCCCATAAGGCACCACGAGGACCCTTTGGAAGAAAAGACCGCGGCGGATCAACAAATCGTCGTCGCGTTCCGCAAACCCGATCGCCCGGACTTGGCGCGGCACCAGCAGCAGTCGCCAGATCCGCACCGCGAAAGCCGCCAGCAGCAAAAGCCAGGCGAGCCAGATCGGGAACCCGGGCCACCAGCCGATCGTCTGGAAGAGCAGTGGAATCGCAAAAATGGCCAAGACCAGCACGGTGCCCAGACCCTCGCGGAGCAAACGCAGCAACACCAGTTTCGGTGATACCCGCAACCACTGGATCCCTGTCGGATCGATCGGTTCCCGCATGTCCCGCTCCTTCAAAAGTGCCGTGCTCCGGCCTATTGCATCGTGTCTGGAAAATCGAGTGGTGCCGGGCCAACGCGCCGACCCCGCTAGTGCCGCAGCCGCCGGTTCAGCGGGCGAACTCTTCGCCCCCGGCGCCGTCTTCACCCGGGCGCCGTTCTTTGGCCGCCGGATTGCCGTCGTCCGGTGGAATCCGGCAGAACCGCTCCACGACCAAACCGACTACGACCATCGCAGCGGAACCGCCGATCAATACCAACGGCAAAGTCAGCACCCCAGCGCCGGCCCCGTAGGCGATAGCGACCATGGCGTCCACCGCGACCCCGGCGTGCCAGCCCAACAACAAGGCACCAGCATAAGCACTGGCTTGGGCCAGCACCAGGGTCCGGGCGGCCAAAATCGGGTTGAGCTCCCGGTCCCGTTTGCCGTCCCGCCACCGGCGCACCCGCAAACCCAACACCAAAACGATCACGATGACCAGTCCCAGGGTGACCAAGGCGCTGTACGGCAAGGCCGGCGTCGGCAAGCTGAACCGGTTGGTGAGCACCGTGGCCGACCAGCCTGCGGCAGCAGCGATCACGGCGATCACGGCGAGCCACAAGGGCCGGATAGTACGGAGCTGGGACTTCATGGCTTCCTCGGCTTGGAATCGGCAAAGCTATTGCATCAACGGTATCAATCCGGCCGGCTCGGCCCGGTCAACCGGCCTGGTTCACCCGGCATACCCGTCGAAGTCCTCGACGTCGTCCAAATCGCGGGCGGCGCCGGCCAGATCCCGGACCGGCATTCCGGACAGGGTGGCGTGCGGGTTCATCAAAAGCCACGGAACCAGCACGAAAGCACGCTCCGCGGCCCTGGGGTGCGGCAGGGTCAGTTCCGGATCGTCCTGCTGCAGATCGCCGTACACGATGATGTCCACGTCCAAGGTCCGCGGGCCCCATCGGACGACCCGCTCCCGGTGGTGTCTGGCCTCGACCGCTTGGCAGTGCGCCAGCAGCTCAACCGCAGACAATTCGGTTTCGACCTCCATCACCATGTTCAGGTAAGGAGGCTGGTCCGGCGGACCGCCGACCGCCTGGGTCTGCACCACCGGGGAAACGTCGCACAACCGCACCTGGGGATGTTCGACCAGGTCGGCCACGGCACTGGCCAGGGTTCCGGCCCGCTCGCCGAGGTTGGAGCCCAATGCGAGGATCGCGCGGACCGGCAATCCGCTCATCCCTGTTCCCGGTAAACCGTGACCGAGACATCTCCGAAGGGCACCTGGATCGGAGCTTTCGGCTTGTGCACCGTGATCTCCACTGCGGCGACCGGGAAGCCGGCCAGCAATTTCTGCGCGGTGCGCTCCGCCAAGGTCTCGATCAGGTCGAAAGGCTCGCCGGTGATCATCGCTTTGATCGCCTCGGCCACCTCGGCATAATTCGCGGTCCGGTCCAATTCGTCATTGGCCGACGCCGGCCGGACGTCGGTGAAGAGCACTGCGTCGACGATGAACGGTTGCCCGTCGCTCTTTTCGCGTTCGAACACCCCGTGGTGGCCGATCGCGGTCACTCCGCTGAGCGTGATCCGGTCCGGTCGGGCCAAGGGCGAATCCCGGACCGCAGCGGAATCCGCCGCCTGTTCTGCCGCCACTAGCCCTGGCTTCCATCGCTGCTGCGGACCGCCGGGGCTGCTGCGGCACGGACTCGGGCCGCCACTTTCGCGGCATGCAGATTGCCCACCACATCATGCACTCGGATGCCCCACGCGCCCTTGCCCGCGGCAATCGCGGTGGTGGCGATGGTGGCGTGGTCCCGTTCGGTCGGTGCCGCCGCCTTGCCCGCAGTGCTCAGCAACGAACCCAGGAAACGCTTGCGGGAGGTACCCACCAGTACCCGGTGCCCGAGCTTCCCGAGTTGCTCCAGGTTCGCCAGCAATTCCCAATTCTGGTCCGCGGTCTTGGAAAAGCCCAGACCCGGGTCCACGATCAGCTGCTCCGGCTGAACCCCGGCCGAATAGAAGGCCTGCAGTGCAGCACCGAGCTCGGCGACCACGTCATCGACCAGATTCGCATAACGGATCAGCGAATCCATGGTCTTGGCATCGCCACGACGATGCATCAAAACATAAGGCGCCTTGCGCTCGGCGACCAAGGCCACCATTTCCGGGGTCACGCTCATGCCGGAGATGTCGTTGATGATCGCCGCACCGGCGTCGAGCGCTTTGGCCGCGGTCTCGGCGTGCCGGGTGTCCACACTGACCAGGGCGCCGGCTTTGACCATGGCTTCGATGACCGGCATGATCCGCTCCTGCTCGGTGGCCGGATCGACCTCATCGGCTCCGGGACGGGTGGATTCGCCGCCGATGTCGATCACATCGGCTCCGGCGTAGAACATCCGCAGCCCGTGCGCGATCGCGGTATCCAAAGAATTGTAGGAACCGCCGTCGCTGAACGAATCCGGAGTCACATTGAGGATGCCGAAGACCACGGCACGGTCCGTGGGCAACTTGTCGAAGCTGGCCGGTTTGCGCGGCGAGCGCAGCGTCGGCAGTGGTGATGTGGCCGGTCCGGTTCCGGGGGCGGCAGCGAGGGAGTCCATAATTACCTTCTGTTGGATTGCGTCATTTGCCCAGAATCAAGCTCATGGCTTCAGCGCGGGTTGCCGGTTCGTGCAGGATGCCGCGCACTGCCGAAGTCACCGTTTTGGCTCCGGGCTTGCGGACGCCGCGCATCGACATGCACATGTGTTCGCATTCGACCACGACGATCGCTCCGCGGGGCTTGAGGTGCTCCACGAGCGCATCCACGATCTGCGTGGTCAGCCGCTCCTGGACTTGCGGGCGTTTCGCGAAAACGTCGACCAGCCGGGCAAGCTTGCTCAGGCCCGTGACTTTCCCTTCCGCGGAGGGGATGTAGCCCACGTGGGCGGATCCGTGGAAGGGCACCAGATGGTGCTCGCAGGTCGAGTAGAACGGAATGTCCTTGACCAGCACCAATTCCTGGTGCGAAATGTCGAAAGTCCGGGACAGGACCTGTGCCGGGTCCTGGTTCAACCCGGAAAAGACTTCGGCGTATGCCCGGGCCACCCGTTGCGGGGTTTCCGCCAGCCCGCTGCGGTCCGGATCTTCGCCGATCGCGATCAGGATCTCCCGCACCGCGGCCTCGATCCGTGGCAGATCCACGCTCGACTCGGCAGGCAGTTTCGCTTCTTCGTCGACATCACACACGAGAGAGATCCTATCTGGAATCATCGGCACTTCGTTCCGCGGTTACGCCGGTCCGGTGGCCCGGGCGGTTATGCCCGGGCCACCGGCAAGCGTTCAGCGCTCCTCTGCCGACGCTCCGCCGTCGTGCTGCTGGCCGTTCGGACCGGCATCATGCTGATTCGACGGCCCACCGGGGTTCGTGCCGCCGGAAGCGCCGCCGGCCGAACCGCCGCCGGGGTTCCCCAGGCTGCCGCCGGTTGCCCCGCCCGGCGCGTCCGCGGGCCCCGGAAGGTTGGCCGAGGCCAACTGCTCCTGCGGAGTCACGGTGTCCGGATCCGGCTCACCGGCTGCCGCGGCGTCCCGGCGCTCCTTGGCGGAGACCACCGGCGGGATGTCGGAGACCGGGCGGCTGTCCGCCGAGAGCCAGACGTCGCGCAGCTCGCGCTTACGGATGTCATGGAAGATTTCGGCGATTTCGGCTTGGTTCAAGGTCTCGCGTTCCAGCAATTCCAGGGCCAGGCGGTCCAGCACATCCCGATTTTCGATCAGCACCGCGTAAGCCTCGTCATGGGCTTCTTCGATCAGCCTGCGGACTTCCTCGTCGATCATCGCGGCGACCGCTTCGGAATAATCCCGGTCCCGGCCCGCGTCGCGGCCCATGAAGGGCTCACCGCTGCCGGTGCCGAGTTTGACCGCACCGATTCGTTCGCTCATGCCGTATTCGGTCACCATCCGGCGCGCGGTTCCGGTCGCCTTCTCGATGTCGTTCGAAGCTCCGGTCGACGGATCGTGGAAGACGATCTCCTCGGCGACCCGTCCGCCCATCGCGTAGGACATCTGATCCAGGAGCTCATTGCGGGTGACCGAGTATTTGTCGTCTTCCGGCACCACCATGGTGTAGCCCAACGCACGGCCGCGCGGCAGGATGGTGAT